>Ga0209624_10000920_pt1 | contig 24753 bp, 19 predicted proteins | sample JacPinW_OM2H0_O1_FD_188565 | JGI IMG/M metagenome (GOLD analysis project Ga0209624, IMG submission 188565) | Forest soil microbial communities from Algoma, Ontario, Canada - Jack Pine, Ontario site 1_JW_OM2H0_O1 (SPAdes) (version 2) | ecosystem: Environmental > Terrestrial > Soil > Boreal...
TCCTGCTCGTCGGCATGCTCTGGGTCTATGCCCGCACCGGCACCTTCCAGCTTCCCGACCTCGCCCGGCTCGCCGCTTCTCACGGCATCTCGAACAACTCCGCCGCCCTCTGGCTGGCCTCGCTCGCCTTCCTCTTCGCCTTCGCGGTCAAAGTACCAGTCTTTCCCCTCCACGGCTGGCTCTCCGACGCCATCGCTGAAGCCCCCACCGCCGCAGTCATGGTCCTCGTCGGCAAACTTGGCCTCTACTCCATCCTGCGCTTCTCCTTCAGCATCTTCCCCGACGAGTCCCGCCACATCGCCCCCCTCATGATCGCGCTCGGCGCCATCGGCATCGTCTACGGCGCACTCATCGCCCTCGTCCAGAAAGACCTCAAGCAGCTAGCCGCCTACGGCACACTCGGCCACGTCAGCGTCGTCATCCTCGGCATCTTCACCTTCACCATCGCCGGCATCGACGGCGGCATCTACGCCACGCTCAACGAAGGCATCGGCGGCGGCGCGCTCTTCATGCTCCTCGGCATCCTCTACGAGCGCTACAGCACCTACGACATGCGCGACTACGGCGGCCTCGCCGCAAAGCTCCCCTGGATGGTCACCCTCTTCGTCATCACTACCCTCTCGGTCATCGGCCTGCCCATGCTCAACGGCTTCGTCGGCGAGTTCCTCGTCCTCACCGGCGCCATGCAGTCGGCCGTCACCCACCACACTCGCTGGACGATCCTCGCCACCACCGGCGTCATCCTCACCGCCTCCTACATGCTCTGGATGATCCAGCGCGTCTTCTACGGCGATCTCAACCACAACACCGCCGATGTCGCAGCCCCCGACCTCGACGCCCGCGAACACATCGCCCTCTGGCCCATGGTCGCCCTCATGCTCCTCATGGGCGTCGTCTCCCCCGTCTGGATGCGCGCCATCGACACCGCCGGCACCGCACTAGCCACGGCCCAGCCAGAGTCTTCACCCTCCAGCGCAGCGATCACTACGTACAACCCTCCCGCGAATCCTTGCGATGCCATTCTCGCCGCTAATCGGCAGGGCGTCCTGGACGCGAACTACGATAAATTCCACCACCGAGCGATTTGCAATCCAGACGGCTCTTTCGTAGACCCCGGCAACGCAGCTACCGCTCCGCCGGTCAACAAAGGAGCCCGCTAAATGTCGTCGAACGTCCTCGCCCTCCTTCCCGAGCTCATCCTCACCCTCACGGGCGTCTTCATCATGCTCGTTGAACCCTGCCTCAAGCCGGCCACCAGCCGCAAGCCCCTCGGCTGGATCGCCGTCGCCGGCACAGTCGGTTCTCTCATAGCCAGCTGGTACCAAATCTCGCTCGGCACCCTCCACGCCTTCTCCGGCACCATCCAGGTCGACGCCTTCTCCGTCCTCTTCCACCTCGTCATCGCCGCCGTCGTCCTCGTCACCCTGCTAGGCTCGCTCGACTTCTTTGAAGGCAACGCCAGCCACGCCGGCGAGTACTTCGCCCTCACCCTCTTCGGCGCCGTCGGCATGATGCTTATGACCTGCTCGGTCGAACTCCTCATGGTCTTCGTCGGCCTCGAGATCTCGTCCATCACCACCTACATCCTCTGCGGCTTCCGCAAGGGCCAGGCCACCGGCGGCGAGTCCGCCATTAAGTACTTCCTGCTCGGCTCATTCGCAACTGCCTTCTTCCTCTACGGCGTCGCCCTCGCCTTCGGAGCCACCGGTTCCACCAGCATCTACGCCATCGCCCACGGCCTCGAGACCACCGCCACCCCGCTCCTCGCATTCACGGCCCTCGCCTTGATCCTCATCGGCCTCGGCTTCAAGGTCTCCGCCGCTCCCTTCCATGTCTGGACCCCAGACGTCTATGAAGGGGCCCCAGCACCGGTAGTTGGGATGATGTCCACCGCCCCCAAGGCCGCGGCCTTCGCCGTCCTCCTCCGTATCACGTTCACCGGCTTCCCCACCTACCAGCATCGCTGGGCAATTCTCCTTTGGATCCTCGCGGCTCTTTCCATGACCGTCGGAAATCTCGGCGCCCTCCTCCAGCGCGACGTCAAGCGCATGCTCGCCTACTCCAGCATCGCCCACGCCGGCTACATCCTCGTCGCCTTCACTGCCTTCCCCTTCGACGGTATCGCCGGCGCATGCTTCTACATCGCCACCTACGCCGCCATGCAGGTCGGAGCCTTCGCCGTCATCACCCAGGTCGCCGGTTACAACGAGCGCGCCCGCACCATCGAAGACTTCACCGGACTCGGTCAGAAGCGCCCGTACCTGGCCGCCCTGCTGGCCTTCTTCCTTCTCTCTTTGATCGGAATCCCCTTCACCGGCGGGTTCTTCGGCAAGTTCTACGTCTTCTCCGCCGCCATCCACGGCGGTAACGTTTGGCTCGCCGTCATCGGCCTGCTCAACAGCGGCGTCGCCTGCTTCTACTACCTCCGCCTGCTCGCCGCGGTCTACACCCGCCCCGGCACCGACACCGCTCGCCTCGATCAACTCCGCCGCATCAGCGTCCCCGCCGCCATCGGCGTTGCCCTCGCAGCCGTCGCCACCCTCGGCCTCGGCATCCTCCCCGCAGGAGCCGTCTCCTTCGCCGAATACGCGAGCCACTCCACTCTCATCGAGCAAGGCCGCCAGGAGTGCGCCGCCTCCCCCGACAACTGCCGTCTCCAGCTTCAGTTCGACGAGAAATAGCCCTCGAAGCCAGGTCCTGCCGGACGGGCCCACTACGCTCGGCCACCCCACAAACGAAGACCTGTTTGCGGGGACCCCGGTTCGCGCGGCCACTTCGTGGCGTGTATACCTTGTCTCGCTGGTACAAGCGATTGTGGTCCTCCCGTTGGTCGGAAAATGACGATCCCGACCAACGGGAGGGCCCAAACAACTATCCTGCCCAGACAAGTCAGAAAGGCGTGAAACGCCCGCCCCACGCGCAGTGGGCCCGTCCGGCAGGACATTCGCGTTTCGCCACAAAAAAGAAAAGCCTCCGCGAACAGCGGAAGCTTTCTTTCATTCCAGAATCGAAAACCAAAATCGAAAGTCCTTACTTAACCTTCAGGAAGATGATAACGAACGTAAACAGCGCGAGCGACTCGATAAACGCAAGCCCGAGAATCAGGAAGATAAAGATTCCAGGACGAGCCCCCGGGTTACGTGCGAGCGCCAAGGTGGCCGAAGCCGTTGCATTGCCCTGGCCAATCCCGCAAAGACCAGCAGCAATCCCCATGCCGATACCTGCGGCGATGGAGACCCACCAGGTGCTGGGTTCAGCAGCGGCGCCCTGCGCAAAAGCCGGCGTTGCAAGAAACATCACGGCCAACGACATAAAAATCATCTGAAGCTTACGCATTGTATTGCTCCTTCTTCTTGGCCCCCGTCAGAGTGTCCGCCGCCACTAGATGCTTCCCGTACCTGCACCCTCATGTTATGCAGCGAGTTGAAACGACCGACCGAGAGGGGGCGCCCCGCGGCCAGTGAACCGAAACTTAGTGTTCGTGCGCGACCGCCATGGAAAGATAGATCGCAGCCAGCAGAAAAAATACGTAAGCCTGAATAATCGCCACACCGAGGTGCAGCCCAAGAAATACCAGCGGAACGCCGATCGGTATCAGCGAGAAGAACGCAAGCGTCAGCAGGTCCCCGGCGAACATATTTGCATACAACCGGACAGTCAGCGACAGGATGCGGGCAAGGTGCGAGATGATCTCGATCGGAAACAGTAGCGGATACAGCCACCACACCGGCCCCAGAAACTGCTTGATGTAACCCCAGCCATTCTCCCGGATGCCATTGAAGTGGTAGTAAAACCACGTCACCAGGGCGAAGCCCAGCGGCACCACCACATCCGCGGTAGGCGATCGAAACCCCGGAATCAATCCCAACAGGTTCGACACCAGAATGAACAAACCCAGCGCCGTCAGATAGCTCGTGAAACGCGCATAGCCATCTCCGATGATCGACTGGCCCTGCTCCGTCACAAACTCATGGGTCATCTCTGCCAGTTGCTGCACCGCGCTAGGCTTCTCGACCTCCAGCGACACCCGCACCACGATGAAGTACGCCATCAGCAGCACGAACACCAGCAACTCCATCGCAAACCCATTGGTAATCGGAGCCTGAGGATACGTTGGCTGTACATGCAAAGCGCGCAGAAGCGCCGTCACGGGCGAGGCAAAATGCTCATTCAGAAATCTGGTCAGAAGTAACTGTGTCGGCATAAAGAAGAAGTCGTCTGCTCTCAAAAATCCACGAACGCCCGGTCTAAACCGTCCACGCCTTCATCAGCCTCAAACCCTCCACCGTGAGTGCAAACACACCCAGAGCGAGGCCTGCGGCAAGCGCGTAGACCGAACCATTCAGAACCTTAAGGCTAACATAAAGCACCACAACCGTCAGCCCCAGCCGCAGGAAGAAACCAAACAGCACCAGCCCCATCGGCCGCGCCTTCTCGCCCCCATCCATCCGCACCATCACCGCCGTCATCAGGCGCAGCCACTCAAACAGTCCCGACCCCGAGATCGCCGCCCCCACCACCAGCAGGAGCGCTGACTGCCACCCCATCTTCCACCACACCAGCGGCGCCGCCACCACGGCAACCACCACCACCAACCGCAGCGCGCTCCAGATCGTCCGCTTGAAGTCCGCGTCGGTCAAGGTGTCCTTCGTCCTCACAACCAGTTCCTCCGTTCTCACGAGCCTGCCCTCACGAGCGGTCGTTCTTCAAAAACCGCGCCGCCGTCCGGAAGATCTGCACAAACCCCGCCACCGCCCCCAGCAGTATCCCCACAATCGACATCCAGCTCTGATGAAAGTGCCGATCCATCCAGCTCCCCACCAGCCATCCAATCACGCACCCAGCCGGCAGCGCAATCGCCAGCTGAATCATCGACTCAGCCGTAACCAACTCGCCCAGCGCACCCTTCCCTTTGCCCGCCGCCTTACCGCCGCTCCCTGCTCCGTCTTCCGCCATAACAACCCATTACATCACGCTTGTCCCGATCTGTTGCGACCGTGCCGGTTTCAAGCGATTCCCTACCGGGCGAATGATGGCGGCTTGAGAACTGCCAGCTCGAAACTGCGACGATGAACGAAGCCCACCTGCTGATAGACGCGAATCGCTCCCGTGTTCGCCTCAAACGAAGTCAGGAACGGCATTCTGCCCTCGGCTTGAATATTGCGCGTGACAGCGGCGACAAGAGCCTGGGCATACCCGCGACCACGAAAGTCAGGGTGCGTGCAGACAGCGCTCACCTCCGCGAAGCCGGTCGGAGCCAATCGCTGGCCAGCCATTGCAGCGAGGCGGCCATCGACGCGAATCCCCACGAACCCGCCAAGCTCGGCAGTGCGATCGCGAAACGGGCCAGGCTCTGTCAGGGTGGCGAGAGCTACCATCTCGGGAAAATCCGCGGGCTTCAGCGGGATAATAGCCTCGGCGAGGGCGGGTTGATCCGGAACCGTAGGGCAGACCATCTGAACGAGCGCTCCACCGCGAACAAGCTGCCAGCCCGCAGGAATCTCGGGAGAATTTTCAAGAAAGAGAGCCGCGACATCGCCCTCCGGCACAATCTCTGCGAGGTCCGCGTATGCCTCCGGAGTAGGTTCCTGAAAGCCGGAGAGCGGGCCGATATCGGCACGATAGCGCCGGGCCAGGCCACGCCCGATATCCGCCCCAATGGCTAGATGGGCATGGCCGGTGACAAGCGAACTCCAAATAGGGTTATCAAGCAGCACATCGCCCTGGAAACGTGAGATTGAATTGCTCATTGGTGTTGTGGATTAGATGTGAGTTGGGGCGCTAAAGCTTCACTCAGCCTATATGCAAGTCCAAACTCCGACCACCTCAAAACATTGCGCTGTAGTTCCCGGAGCCGTGCCGCCAGTCTGTAGTTTCCGCAAACCCGAACTTTGCAGGAAGAACGTTATGATCGCACGTGAGGTGGACTTTGATTTCTTGTCCTGCAACTGAAATCGTTGAACTATCCGAAATGGTCGGCGAAGATGAAGATGACGCTATTCTCCTCCGAGAACTTGCGTCCACCGCCCGCGTGTATCTCGGTTCTTTTGAATGGTCTGAATCTGTTCTCGAAACCTATTATGGTCTTGGGGTCGGTGGAATTGTGGGCGTTTTCCTGTTTCACATAGTCCCCAGTCAAGCCGAAATAGATGAGTGGCTTTGGGTGGTTGTTGGTGATCTACCACCCGCTTATCTCGTCCTCGACGACGCTAAGACGCCTGTTGCTGCCCTGCAAGCCTACGTTTCTGAAATGAACGAATGGGTGGAGCTTGCTAAATTGGGCCAGACCTCAGACGAAGTCATACCAGTAAATGTTCCCGCAACGCCGGAGTTCGCGGCTCAGCTCGAAGGTCGTCTCCGCATGCTCGAAGCCGTCGTCATTCCCAAGTTCATGCCCACTTCTGATGGCGACTGATCTCTACGATTACCAACATTGTTGTAAAACGGGGTTTTCAGCAACGAAGGTCGGTTCGTTTTTGATCGATGTTGTCCGTGCAAATCGCTGTCAGGCCCTCCCCATCCTCGCACCCACGAACAAGCTCACCGCTATACTGAGAACTCAGCGCCATCAGCCCAAAGGATCTCAGTGTACGAGTCAGAGTTCGAAAAAAACCTCTACCAGCAGCGCCGCGACAAACTCCAGCAGATCGCCGCCCTCGGCGAGCTCAGCGGCCTCAACCACGCCCAGGCGACCTATCCCAACAGCTACGCCGCCAGCCACACCATCCCCGAACTGCGCGCCGCCTACGACCACATGACCGCCGCGGATCTCGAATCCGCACCCTGCCCCATCGAGGTCAGCATCGCCGGCCGCATCATGGCCATCCGCGTCCAGGGCAAAGCCGGCTTCGCGCAGCTCCAGCAGGGCGGCCAGCGCTTCCAGATCTACGTCCGCAAGGACGACGTCGGCGAAAACGTCTTCGCCCTCTATAAACTCCTCGACCTCGGCGACCACATCGGCGTCCGCGGCCATCTCTTCCGCACGCGCACCGGCGAGCTCACCATCCACGCCGCCCCCATCCACGAACACCCAGCCCTTACCTTCCTCGCCAAGGCCATGCTCGCCCTGCCCGACAAGTACCACGGCCTCGAGGACACCGAACTCCGCTACCGCCAGCGCTACGTCGACCTCTTCATGAACACCGGGGCCACCAAACCCGCCGCGCCGCCGCCACCCATCGCACCCACCGAAGCCGCCGAGGCCGAAACCCTACATCCTGCATCCGAGACCCCCGAGCCTGAAACGCCGAACGTCCGCGAAGTCTTCGTCAAGCGAGCCGCCATCCTCCGCGCCATTCGAACCTTCTTCGACCATCGCGGCTACCTCGAAGTCGAAACCCCCATGATGCATCAGATTGCCGGCGGCGCTGCAGCCCAGCCCTTCACCACGCACCACAACGCCCTCAACCTCGATCTCTTCCTCCGCATAGCCCCAGAGCTCTACCTCAAACGACTAGTCGTAGGTGGTCTCGACCGCGTCTACGAGATCAACCGCAACTTCCGCAACGAAGGCGTCAGCACCCGCCACAACCCCGAGTTCACCATGCTCGAGTTCTACCAGGCCTACGCCAACTACCACGACCTCATGCGCCTCACCGAAGAGCTCATCATCTTCGTCGCAAAGAAAGTCAACGGCACAACCATCACCCACTTCAACGGCCACGAGATCGACCTCGGCAACTGGACCAGGCTCTCCATGCGCGAAGCCATCATCAAGTGGTGGCCAACCAACGCACCGATTCAGCCTGCGATGGAAGATTTTTCTTCTGAAGAAAAATTCAAGGCTCTCCTGACCGAGGGAGAAAAACTGTCATCGCCAGAGGCTACAGACTCGAGACTGTTAAACGACCTCGGCGGCGATTGTCACTTCGTTCTCTATGAACTCATGCAAAAGCTCGGTGTACCTTACGGAAGAGCAATCTCGGATTTCTTCGAGTTGAGAGCTGAGTCGATGAAGTCCGCTGCGCAGTGGAACAGCGATTGGGAAGTACCCTTAATCCAACCCACGATCATCTACGACTTCCCGTTAGCCGTTAGCCCGCTCTCCAAGAAAAAGCCCGACGAACCCGACTGGGTCGAGCGCTTCGAGTTCTTCATCGGCGGCTTCGAAGTGGGCAACGCCTTCAGCGAGTTGAACGACCCCGACGACCAGCGCGCCCGCTTCGAGCAACAAATGTCCGAAAAGGAGCGAGGCGACGCCGAAGCCCACCAGATGGACGAAGACTACGTCCGCGCCCTCGGCTACGGCCTACCCCCCACCGCCGGCGAAGGCATCGGCATCGACCGCCTCACCATGGTCTTCACCAACTCCAAATCCATCCGCGACGTCATCCTCTTCCCCCTCCTCCGTCCCCAGACCAAGCAGGCCGACACCGGCGAAGGCAAACACGGAGAATCCGCCGAATAACCAGCCACTCCCCTCCAGCCGCCTGTCCTTCTTCAACCCGCCACAAACGATTGGTGCCCCATCCATCGCGCTTTTGCGATGGGTGGGACGTAAACCGTCACTCAGTCAGCCGCTGTTTTGCGGTTGCTTTTGCGGTTGCTTTTGCGGTTGCTTTTGCCGTTGCCGTTGCTTTTGCCGTTGCGGTTGCTTTGCCGTTGCGGTTGCTTTTGCCGTTGCTCGTTTTATGTCGTCATCCTAGAGCGAAGCGAAGGATCCCCGTATTTGCAGTTGCAGTTGCAGTTGCTTCGCTGTTGCTCTAAACCGTCCGGTCCCCTCGCCCAGTCAGAACCCAAGCTCCCAGCAGACAAAGCGCGATCACAACCTCAAACACCGCAGGACCCGCAAAGAAATACCGCCACGCCACCACCGCACTCGCTAGATAACCCACGCAGAACATCATGATCAGCGGTCGGATTTGCCGACCGTAACTCTTGGCCATAGACCCAAGCTGCCAGAACACCGCCGTCTCCACCAGAAACTTGACCGTCGTCATCAGCCCATACCCCATCAGATAATCCATGTAGGTCCGGTTCACCCCCATGGCCGTAAATCGGTTCGCCTCCATCGCCGCTACCGCCGCGGCCTGCGCCCCCGGCGCCGCCTTCCCGAAGACCCCGCCTATCGTATGTAGCACCCCATGCAGAAACGCCAGCACCGCAGCAATCCTGAGCAGCAAAGTAGCCTTCATCCCGTCCTCCGCAAAATAAAGTTCAAAAACGTGTCCTATTTTTCGTCTCTAAAAAGTGACCGTCAACGCACCACTTTTACCACGCACTTCACCACGTTTTCACCACAAAAAACCATCCACAAATCACCACTTTTTCCAAAACATCCCTCAAAAACACCAGCAAAAACAGCAAAACCCCGGCTCGCACCAGGGCCCACTTTTTTTCGAAAAACCTGCGAAATCCGTCCCGGCTATTTGCTCTTCTTGATCCGTTTCACCACCCCAGCCAGCGAGTGCTCATTCATCGCCGCCACCGCATCCCCGCGCACCTTCTTCATCAGCGCGCTGACCGCCTTATCCTCCACGCTCAGCCAATCTCCGGCAGTCGCCTCAAACACATCCCCCAGCCCAATCTGCTTGGCCGGAAGCTTTAACTTCGCCCCACCCTTCGGCCCTTTGCGCTGCTCGATCAGCCCAGCCTTATGCAGCAGCAGAAAGGCCCTCCGCACCATGACAGCGCTCTCCTTCAGCGCCTCCGCAATCGCCGACGAGGTATGCATCGCATCCGGCTCGCTCGCCAACACCACCAACACCCGCACGCTCAACTGGAATCGTCCACTCTGTGCCATGCAAAAAAGCTAACACACCCAGCCTCGATTCCGTCATCACGATCTTGCCACAGCCCATTCTTATCTGCGATCTCCCCGTCAATCGCGGTCGTTCTCCACCACACCACCGTGTAAACTTTTCAAGTGAACATCCTCTTTGTCGGCGATGTCTTTGGCTCCGCCGGCCGCCACATCGTCCGCGAACATCTCCCCCACGTCCTCGAAACCAACGCCGTCGATCTCCTCGTCATCAACGGCGAAAACGCCGCCGGCGGCTTCGGGATCACCCCCTCCATCGCCGAAGAACTCTTCGACCTCGGCGGTCACGTCATTACCACCGGCAATCACATCTGGGACAAGCGCGAGATCTTCGAATACATGACCGTCCCAGCCGACTCGCACGTCCGCGGCCGCCGCGTCCTCCGCCCCGCCAACTACGCCGTCGGCACTCCCGGCTTCGGCGTCTACGAGGGCGAACTCGGCAACGGCCAGCAATACGCCGTCATGAACCTCCAGTGCCGCGTCTTCATGTCCAGCTGCGACGATCCCTTCCGCAAGGCCGACGAGCTCCTCAGCAAGATCTCCGCCAAGGTCATTTTGTTAGACCTGCACGGCGAAGCCACCAGCGAAAAAGTAGCCCTCGGCTGGTACCTCGACGGCCGCATTACAGCCCTGCTCGGCACCCACACACACATTCCCACGGCAGACGAACGCGTCCTCCCGGGCGGCACCGCCTACCAGACCGACGTAGGCATGTCCGGCCCGTATGACTCCGTCATCGGCGTCGAAAAGGAGCTTGTTCTGGCCCGATTTCTCACCGGAATGCCCGGCAAGTTCGAACCCGCCAAGGGCAACCCAAAGATGTGCGCTGCCCTGATCTCCTGCGACGGAGCCACTGGTCGCGCCCATCACATTCAGCGCATCATGCTCGGCGAGTAACCGTAGCACTCCCACATAGCCCTCGAATAGCCGTTACTAACGATATTGCGGACCGACAACCTGTCCAAAAACGTCCTTGCAAACAGATAAGGGCAGCCCCTTGGGCTGCCCTTTTCCGTAGATCAGGAATGTTTAGTGATGCGTCGTCGTGTGATGCACAGGAGCCTTTGCCGGAGCCTTCTTCTCCACCACCGCCCCACCGCTCATTGTGATCATGAGGGGGTTAGGCGTGTAGGACGCATATGTTCCAGTCACGGTTACCTTAGCTCCTGCCGCCGGCGGCGTCTTCAAAGGGGCGGCCAGCTGGAACGTAAAGTCTGGGGTCTTCGACTGCACCGCATCGTCTGAAACCGCCACTAGCAATGCAGTATCAGTCACCGAGACGACCGTAGTATCCGGGAACTGAACCGACTTACCCTTGATCGTGTCCCAGACTTTAGCCGCATCCTCAGCCTTGCCGTTTGCCAGAATGAACTCCTTATCGCTCACCGCCAGTGTCGCTAGATCCGGCGTGCTCGCAATCACCTGAGCAACAATGTCGGCCGGCGAAGGGGCTGGCTTGATCGTGAAGCCTGTCGGAGGATTCAGGTTCGCCTGCACCGCGGTCGTCACAGCATCGTAGCCATCGTCACCGCCGTGGTACTTCTTGTAGCAATACTTCGCCAGCGGCAGCATCTGCGATTTGTACGGCTCTGGTGCAAAGGCAGCTGCACGCGAGGTGTACCAGGTGCAGTTCACGTAGTCAGGCGGCGTGGACTGGTAGTAGGCCTGGCCAAGAGTATAGGTATCCTGAAGCAGCGGGCCCGGCGTCTTGGTGCTTTCCACAGGAACTGAGGACAACTCCAATTTGAAGTTCGTGATCGCAGTCGCGGCGTCCTTCTTGTTCAGGGCGTCCGTAGCAATCGTGCTGTAGAAGACCGGAAACGCAGCGGTCTTCAGCGTGGCGAAGTCTGCATCGCTCATATCCTTCGGTTTGGTTGCTGCGAGGCCCTTCTGGGCAAAGCCGGCCGCCGCGTCGTACGCAGTCTGCTTCGCGGTCGGGTCGGTCGCTTGGTCCCCTGCTGCCTTGCGGAAGTACACCTCGAGCAAGAGCGCGCGCATGTTGTTCGGGTCGACCTGCAGGAGACGGTCGGCTGCATCCAGCGTCTTAGTCGGATCCGGGATCGCGCTGTAGGTCGCCATCAACAGCTGTAGCGTATCTGCCTTTACCGCAGACTGCGGATACGCCGTGAGATAACCCTCAAGCGCAGCTGCCTTAGCCTGCGGCGTTGTCTGCGTGATGGCATCGTTATATACCTTGTATTCGGCGGGCGACATCTGCACGCCGCCACTCGTGGCCTGCGCGTTTGAACCAAGATTCACCTGGCTCTGTGCTGCCGCAATTCGCGCAACACTAACAATGCCAGAGACCGCCAGGAGAGACGCAACGACTACCTTATTCATTCCACACTCCTCAGTAAAGCTCTTCTCTCTCTAATTTCTGATGTCCACCGAGCTTCCGGGGTAACTCTGGATATAACACGAATCCCACTCCGAAGCATACTCCATCGAAAAATCGTCTTCGGACCGACCGCTGGCAAAATGTTGAGGTTTGCGTAGCATTCAGGGATGATAATGCGAATTATAGAAACGCTGACGCTCGAATGGCAAGCCTGCTCATTCAACCCGGACGAATTTTCAGTTCCGCCAGCACTCAGCCTCGCATAACGATTGCGTTCAGCCACCCTCGGACAACTCTCCGCCAAAAGAATACGCTGACCGATTCACAACGGCCAGGGTATTCGATGATGCCAATCTGCTACTTGTGAGCTACTGACTTCGCGTGCGCATCAGTCGAGTGATCGTGAGCCATCGTGGAGTGCTCATGAGCTTTCGTCGGATACTCGTGAGCGGCTTCGTGGTCGCCCTTCGCATGGTGTGCTCCGCTGCTGCATGGTGGGCCTTCGCCGCAGGCTCGTGGAGTTCTGCTGCCTTCTGATGTGCGTCGTGTGCCATAGAATCATCTTTGTGAAGTGTCGTTTTACTACATCGCGACCGTACGCCCGTCACACTTCTCAGCGCGCCAACTCCAGGTTACGATTCGCACAAATCGCGCCGCCCGTCAAACCAACACCCCGACGCAGCAATTGAACCCACATTCGCCTCTTCATTTCTTCGAAACATGCTTTCAACGCCCATTTGTAGTGTTACGGCCTGATTATCCACAACCAATGGTGTTGTTTCCGTTGATTCCAGCTCTAGCCGGAGCTAGAGTGGAAGGAGTCACATAGCAATCGGGCGAAATGCCTCCCACTAACCGCATTCGCCGCAGAGGTCGCAATTGCTCAAACTCAAAAAAGTCCAGATCCTCGGCTTTAAATCCTTCTGCGACCGCACTGAGGTCCAGCTCTCCGGCGAAGGCATCGCCGCTATCGTCGGCCCCAACGGCTGCGGCAAGTCCAACATTTCGGACGCCATCACCTGGGTCCTTGGCGAGCAGTCCGCGAAGAGTCTCCGCGGCGTCAAGATGGAAGACGTCATCTTTGCCGGCACGCGCGACCGCAAGCCGACTGGCATGGCTGAGGTCTCGCTCACCCTCGTCGACCCCGAGGTCTACGACGGCGCCAGCCTTCAAGACGAGCCAGAGATTGTTATCGACGAAGCGATCCCCACCGACTGGGACGAGACCACCCTCCGACAGCAGCGCGCCGAAGAGACCGAAGAGGCCGTGGCGGAAGCGCAGCCCGGCACCATCATCGAAGGCGAGGCAAAGGGTCCGCACATCCTTCCGCCGCCGACCGAAGCAGACGCCGAAGCCGAGCTCGCCAATCCCAATAATGTTGTCTTGAAGATCCGGCGTCGCAAGTTCGGCCGCGCCCCCGTTCGTGCCGGTGAACTCACCATTACCCGCCGCCTCTTCCGCTCCGGCGACAGCGAGTATCTTCTCAACGGCAAGATCTGTCGCCTTCGCGACATTCAGGACATCTTCATGGGCACCGGTCTTGGCGGCGAATCCTACGCCATCATCGGTCAGGAGCGCATCGGTCAACTCCTCAGCTCCAAGCCCCTCGACCGCCGGGCGATTCTCGAAGAAGCAGCTGGAATCACCCGATTCAAAACCAAAAAGCGCCTTGCCGAACTCCGTCTGGAAGCTGCCCGCCTAAACCTCTCACGCGTCAACGACATCTTCGACGAAGTCACCCGCCAGATGACCACCCTCAAACGCCAAGCCTCGAAGGCCGAGCGCTACGGTGCGCTACGCGACGAACTACGCACCCGACTCCGCGTCGTGCTTGCCAGCCGCATGTCGCAGCTCGATACCGAGCAGACCGCCACCACAGAAAAGATTAGCCTCCTCGCCACACAGATCGACGCGCAAGCCGCCACCGTCGAGACCATGGACGCAGAGCACAGCGAAGGCATCCGCACAGGCTATAACCTCGACCAGCAGATCCGCGACACGGGAGCCCAGGCCAACCAATCCGCCGTCGAACTGGAGCGCCTTACGGCGCGCTCCGCCGCCAACGCCGACCGCATCGCCGAGCTCACCAGCCGGCTCGCTTCCGGAACCGACGATCTCGCCCAGGCTCGCGAACAGCTTGCCAGCCTCGCTGGAGAGCTCGAACAGCACCGCAGCTTCCTCGAGAACGCCACCGCAGAATCCACCGGCTCCAGAGAAGCCGCACAGAGCCACCAAGCCCAGGCCCAGGAGGCTGTGCGCGCCCTGGCTTCCGCCGAGCAACAGGCCGAGCAGAACCGCCGCTCCACCATGCAGCTCGTACAGCGCATCTCCCAAACCCGCAACGAAGAGGCCCAGGCCGCAGCCGCCCTCGCCGGCCTCGAACGCGAAGCTGAGCGTTTGCTCTCTGAGTCCAACATCGCCAGGCAGGAGCTCGAAACCCTTGGCCTTCAGCGCGGCCAGGTGAAGATGTCGTTCGAGTCCGTCACCGAGCGGCTCAAGCGACTCGAAGCCGAGATCGCCGAACTCCGTCTCCATATCGAAGCCAGCCGCAGTGAGGAGTCTCAATCCAAGCGGCGCGGTGACCAGCTGCGTGGCGAGGTCGCGACCCTCACCGGCCGCCGCAACTCCCTCGAATCCCTTATCCGAGAGCACAGCTACTCCACCGATACTGTCCGCAACATCTTCAAGACCAGCGCATACAAGCAGAATACAGACGGCATTGCCGCCGTGGGCACATTGGCCGACTTCCTCGAAGTGGACGGAAAGTACGAAAGTGTCGTCGACGAGTTTCTCCGCGACGAACTCAACTACATCGTCGTCAAATCGTGGGACGCGGCCGATGCTGGGATGCACCTCCTCCAGACCGATGTGACTGGCCGCGCCACCTTCCTTGTGCACCCCAACGACTCCCAGGCAAACTTTGCCTTTGCCGAAGGCATGACCAGCGCAGCCCAGACCAACATCGAAGGCATGGAGGGCGTCGTCCCACTCAAAGAATGCGTCCGCGTCCTCGACGGCTTCGGCAGGTCCCTCGAAGTCATCCTCCCCAAGCTGCGTGAAGGCTTCGTTGCGCCGGACTCCTACACCGCCCGATCCCTCGCCCTGTCGAACCCCCAGGCGTTCTTCCTCTCTCCTTCAGGCGAGACCTTCCACAACGTCACCGTCACCGGAGGGCGCCCCCGCGCCCAAGGTCCCCTGGCTTTGAAGCGGGAGCTTGCCGAAGTCCAACAAAAGGTTGAAAAGGCCGAGCAGGAGCTGGCCCAGACTGACATTAACACCGCCGAGTTGCAACACCAGATCGCCGCTCTCAACGCCACCATTGAAGGCAAAACCCACGAGCGGCGCGACGCTGAGCGCGAGTCCGCCAACTCCGGCGCAGCCCTCCGCCAGATGGAGTCTGAGGTCGCCCGCATCGAACGCCGCCTTCAGGATTGGGCGCTCACCAATGAACGCAACCGGGACGCTCGCAACCAGAAGGCTGACCTGATCGCCCGCCGCCAGCAGGAGGCCGCAGCCTTCGAAAACGAGCGCACCACCCTCGAAGCCAGCCTCGCCGCGTTGCAGGAGCAACTAGACCAGCTCCGTGGCCGCCGCGAAGAGCTCCAGCAGGCCGCAGCCGCGGCATCCGCTGCCCTCGCCGGCCTCGAAGAGCGCCGCCGCAATGCCGCCGCCAACTTCGATCAGACCACTCGCCTCTACAACGGCCAGAGCCAGCGCATCCAACAGCTCGACCAGCAACTCGCCGCCGCCGGAGCAGAAAAACTCCGTCGCGAAGAGGAGACTGCAGCCCTAGCCATCCAGCACACAGAGCTCTCCGAACTACGCGCCACCGCTGTGGCCGAAGGTGCTCGCCTCACCACGCAGGCCGCCGAGCTACGCGTCGCGATGGCCGAACTCGACCAACGTCTCCGCGTCTTGCGCCACGAAACCGAAGCCCTCCGCGAACAGCGTGCCGGCCTCACCGCCCGCGCCGCAAAGCTCGCCTCCGACATCGAGCACATCGACGCCACCTGCCTGAACGACCTCGGCGCCGAACCCATAACTCTGCGCGAGGACGCAACTATCGTCCGTATCGAAGGTCACGATCTCCACACTCAGGAGGAGGAGTCGCGCGCGCTCAAGCAAAGGTTGGAGGCCATGGGCCCAGTCAACATGATGGCCCTCGAAGAGTACAACGAGACCACCACGCGCCACAGCTTCCTCGAGACCCAGCGCAAGGATCTCCTCGACTCCATCGACAACACCCAGGCTTCGATCAAAGAGATCGACGATGTCTCGCGCCTCAAATTCGACGAAGCCTTCAAGATCATCAACGAAAACTTTTCCGTCACCTTCGCAAAGCTCTTCGGTGGCGGCCAAGCCTTCATGAAACTCACCGACGCAGAGAACTCCAACGAGAGCGGCATCGACATCGTCGCCTCGCCCCCAGGCAAAAAACTGCAGAACATCCTTCTCCTCTCGGGAGGAGAAAAGGCTCTCACTGCTCTCTCCCTTCTGGTCGGAATCTTCCAGTTCCAACCCGCCCCTTTCTGTATCCTCGACGAGGTCGACGCGCCCCTGGACGAAACTAACGTCGGCCGCTTCGCCAAACTTATCTCCGAAATGAGCGCGACAACCCAGTTCGTAGTGATCACTCACAGCAAACGCACCATGGCCCAGGCCGACGTGATCTACGGCGTTACCATGCAGGAGCCCGGCGTCTCGAAGATCGTCAGCGTCAACCTCGGCCGCCGCGATTCCGCAGAGAACCGCCGCGCCGTAGCCTGATGACATCCCGCCTTCATTTACTTTGCGCAGCTGGAGTGGTGAAATGCCCTCCAGCTCTTTTTATCCTCATCGAAATTTCAAGCAGGAATGGAATGTTGGTGATCGCGACCGGCAACACCGCTCTATAGGCGCAACTTGCCGTCGATTATCCTTGAACAGTCCAGTTCAGATTCCCTCTTAGCCCAAAGCATGCTCGTCCCGATCACCACAGCCACTCTCGCTCTCTTGACGTTCGGCATTCTCCTGCTGAGAATCTTCTGGCCACGTGTGCCCGCAACAGTGAGGTTCTATCTCATACGCACTGCAGGCGTTCTTGTCACCGTACACATCATCTTTACCGCAACCAAATGGGGCACAGCGTCCGATCACATAAACGTCATCATCAAGTGGTTAGCCGTTGCCAGCTACGAACTGTTGCTTATGCTCTTCACGCGCCTGCGTCCCAGGTGGCTCACCTCTATCTGCGGCGTCATTCTACTGGTGCCCATATTTGCGTCCAGCGTCCTGCTGCCGCTCACATACCTCTTCGATCCATCGATAAACAAACCCACATCACTTGGTAATGACCTGTCCTATCAGAGAGTTCTTTGGGGTAATGACTCTTCGGCGAACTCGGGGGTCAATATCATCATCTCCTACCATCCCCGCTTCGCGCCGTTTCTGCGCCGGTCTCTGTGGGATGTTCCCTTCAATAACCAACAGTGCAATGCACGCGCTGCCTTTGCTGTCATCGGCCCCGATCATAAAACCGTCCTCGCTCGTTGTCCTCGCTGGCCTTCGCAAGGCCCTGGAACCGATGACTGGGTCTTCACTCTGCCTTAGCTTCCGCTCCACTCGAATCCTTGTCCTGGAGGTGGTACCGTCAACGTGATGCCTACAGCTCTTCTCCAAACCGACCTCGGCTCCCTTCCCCTCACCGCCCGCGGCAAGGTCCGCGATATCTATGCGCTGTCCGACGATGAACTTCTCTTCGTCGCCACCGACCGCATCTCAGCCTTCGACCACGTCCTGGCCAGCGGCATCCCTGACAAGGGCAGGATCCTTACGCAGCTCTCCCTTTTCTGGTTCGACTTCCTGAAAACTACGGTTCCAAACCATCTCATCACCGCAGTCGCCGCGGACTTCCCCACCCAGTTGCAGCCTTTTGTCGCACAGCTCGATGGCCGCAGCATGCTCGTCAAGCGTGCCAAGATGTTCCCCGTTGAGTGTGTCGTCCGCGGCTACCTCTCCGGCTCCGGCTGGAAGGACTATCAACAGACTGGCGGCGTTTGCGGCATCGAACTCCCTCGCGGTCTCCGTGAGTCCGACCGCCTTCCAGAGCCCATCTTCACCCCCGCCGCTAAGAACAATGTCGGTCACGATGAAAATATCTCCTTCGGCCAGATGGTTGACACCATCGGCCGGTCGGCAGCGGAAGATTTGCGCGACCTCACCCTCGCTATTTACCAAAAGGCAGGCGACCACGCAGCCAGCAAAGGTCTGATCCTTGCCGACACCAAGTTCGAATTCGGCATGATCCGGAATGAAAACGGCAACGATCAGATCATCCTCGCCGACGAGGTGCTGACTCCTGACTCCTCCCGCTACTGGCCCGCCGAGACCTACAATCCCGGTGGCCCGCAACCCTCCTTCGACAAGCAGTACGTCCGCGACTACCTCGAATCCATTCACTGGAACAAGCAGGCACCCGCGCCAGCACTTCCTGCCGAGGTCGTAGCCCGTACCCGCGAAAAATACCTCGATGCCTTCCGCTTGATCACCGGCCGCACCAGCCTCGCCAATACCGAAGCCGAATGAACCTCTTCGACTGTCTCTTGATCGCGATTCTGGCCTACTCGACCATCATGGCCTTCGTCCGCGGCATCATCCTCGAGCTCTTCTCGCTCGGCGGCCTGATCGCCGGAATCCTGCTCGCTGCCTGGTACTACCAGCACGTAGCGCTTCTGCTCGGCCGCTTTATCACGTCGCTCGCCACCGCTCAGATCGTCGCCTTCCTGCTGATCATCATCGGCGTCATGGTGCTCAGCACTCTACTGGGGAAGGCCCTGAACCGCACCGCACACGCCATCGGACTGGGCTTCTTCGACCGTCTCCTGGGCGCAGCCTTTGGCTTCGTCCGGGGCTGTCTGCTCGGCGTCGCTATCCTGATGGCCGTCGCCGCTTTTCTCCCGGGATCTCAATGGATTGCAAATTCTCAGCTATCTCCCTATTTCCTTGCAGGGGCACATGCGGTATCCTTCGTTGTACCTCACGACCTTCGGCAGCAGATCCTGGACGGCGCAGCACAACTCAAGCACGAAGCACCCGATTGGATCAAGCCGCACCGATAGAGTCACAATGAGAATGCAGTTTCCGAAAAAGACTGTAAGCGAGGACTAACCTTGAAGCGCGAACTGGACGGACTCATTACGCAGATGCACAGCGCCGGCATCCCCTACGCGGACGCCATTCGCCAATTCAAGAAGCGCTACATCCTCGAAGTGCTCGCGCACCACAAGGGAAACCAGTGCAAGGCTGCCGAAGAGCTTGGCATGCACCGCAACACCTTGAGCCGTACGCTCGCCGAGCTAGATATGGACACCGCGCAGATCCGCAACGGCATGCGCCGGCCACCCAGCAGTGAGCGCCCACGCATTCAAAGCATCGCCAGCGCCCGTTAGCCTCGAGCTCCGTCTAAAGTAGCAGCAGATGACGCATCCCGCCCAGCCTCGGACCGGAGCACTTACCCGATGCACCGCCGCGCTCGCGATTGTCAGCCTGTCTCTCACCACGCTGGCGCAAGCTCCTCCTCAGGTCTCACAAGTTCCTCCGGCCGCAACCTCAACCCAACAACCCACAGCTCCGGCCAAAGCTGTCCAACCAGCAGCCAATCCCCCCAGCAAGCACCAGACTGAAGCTGCCGAGACCGCCTACCTCTCCGGCGCACGACTTCTCGACCGTAAGGATCTCGGGGGAGCCGAAACCGCGTTCACCAAAGCGACCCGTCTCGACCCTGCCAACCGCGACTATGCTCTGGCTTTGACTCTCACCCACCAACGTCACGTTGCCGAACTGGTACAACAGGCAGGCAAGGCGCGCCTCCTCGGACAGAACGAGAAGGCCGATACCCTCCTCGCCGAGGCACGACTACTCGACCCGCAAAACGAAATCGCCTCGCAAACTGTTGACCCCGGCGTACTCCCCAAGGTCTTTCATCCAGAGATCGAGCCGTGGATCAGGGAAGCCCCTGAGCTCGCCGGTCCGGTCACTCTGCTGCCCGACACAGGCATGAAGAGCTTCCACCTCCACGCCGATCAGCAGGAGGTTCTCAAACAGGTCTTTGCCGCCTACGGCATCCGCCCAGTCTTTGACGAATCCGTCGGGAGACAGGATCTGCGTTTTGACCTCGAGGACACTCCTTACCAACAGGCGGTCCCCATCCTGTTGGGCATGGTTCACTTCTTCGCCGTTCCGCTCGATCCCAAAAGCGTTCTCGTAGCCAAGGACACCCCAGAGAACCGTCAGCGCCTCGAACGCCAATTACAGGAAACCATCTTCATCCCCGGCATGACGAACGAACAGATGGACGAGCTCGGCAATGTCGTCAAAAATGTCTTCGACGTCAAGCAGATCACGGTGGAAAAAGGCTCCGGCAATCTCGTCATTCGCGCACCGGAGCAGACCTTGACTTACGTCAATCTAACCCTCGCCGACCTCATCGACGGGGGTAGCCAGGTCATGATCGAGCTCAAGCTTTACAGCGCCGATAGGACCAACCAGCGCAACATCGGCGCTCAGCTTCCCCAGCAGATTGGCATCTACAGTGTCTCCGGGGCAGCAAATGACCTTGTCAACGCGAATCAGTCGCTGGTCAATCAGGCCATCTCCCAGGGGCTTATCCCGGCAAACTCAAGCAACATCGTCATCGCCCTGGCACTCGTCGCGTCCGGCCTCGTCCAAAGCACGCTCCTCTCCAGTACCCTCGGCTTCTTCGGCGGCGGACTCACCCAGACCGGCGTCACCATTAACCAGAACCCTACCTTCAATCTCGCACTCAACTCCAGCGACACGCGCGCTCTCGATGACATTCAAGTCCGCGTCGGCGACCGTCAGACTGCCACCTTCCGCCTCGGCGAACGCTACCCCATCACCACCTCGACCTACACCAACGGCCTCACTGGCAACTCATCCGCTCTGGCAGGGGTCTCCATCAACGGGGTCAGCGTCTCCAGCCTGCTCAACTCGTCCACTACGACCACCATTCCCCAGATTGAGTATCAAGACCTTGGCCTGACGTTGAAAGCAACGCCCTCGGTGCAAAGATCAGGCGCAATCAGCATGCATCTTGACCTTAAGATAGATGCCCTGAGCGGAACCTCCCTCAGCAATATTCCTGTTCTCAACAGCGAGCAGTTTGCCTCTGACGTCACAGTCAACGACGGCGATACAGCCCTTCTAGTGAGCACCCTCACCCGTTCTCAGTCTGCTGCTATCAGTGGTTCCCCTGGTCTGGGGGAGCTACCCGGCTTTCAAACCTTAACGGCAGACACGACGACAAATACGGATTCCAGTGAGCTTATCCTCCTCGTCACGCCGCGCGTCACCCGCCTCCGCTCCCACATTGCAGCCGGCCCACGCATCGCAATCAACTTGCCTGAGCAATCAAACTAGCACCGCCATCCACAGGCAGCCAAACCGTGAATACGGTCCCGTGAACAGTCCCTCTCCGTGTTCTGGTCCGGATCCTTCCACTATGTTTCTCCACGATTCCTTTACTTACCCAGAGCCCAAGGCCAGTCCCGGTGAGTTCCTTCGTCGTCTGAAATGGTTCGAATAGACGCGACTCTATCTCCGGATTGATTCCCTCGCCAATATCGGCCACTGTCAACCGCACGCCGCTCCTACCGTTATGCGGGTCACGCTCCGGATGCAAGCGGATCATCAGACGCCCTCCGTCACTCATCGCATCCAGCGCATTCCTTATGAGATTGTTCACGACCTGGCGAATCTCTCCCTCCATCGCCATCACGCGCGGTGACGCGATTAGTTTCACCTCTGCTGCGATATTTCTCACCAACATTCGTCCCGCATACAAGGCTATCAACGCGCGCAATAGTTCCGCCAGATCCAGCTTAACCGGTCGGCTGTTCTGCCTGTGAAAGCGCAACGTCTGCAGTGTGATCTCAGTCACACGCGACAATTCCTCCTGCGCCATCTCGGCGTACTGCTGTACGTCCTCCATCGATTCGCTCTGTCGAATCAAATACAGCAGGTTCGTAATCGACTCCAGAGGATTGTTGATCTCGTGCGCAATGGACGAAGCCAGTTGCCCCACAGCCGCTAGTTTCTCCAACTTCCGCAGCGCCTCATCGTGCTGCCGCGCCTGCGTGACATCCGTATTCACTGCCACGCCGCCCAGTATCTTGCCGTTCAGATAGATCGGCTTGGCCACGCTGCGGATCCAGCGGTTTGCCGTCCGCACTGTCTCCGTCGACGACTCCCCTGCCAAAGCGCGATCCAGCGTCGTCAACTCCCGCGGAAACTGCTCCCCGCTCATCGCCCTGGCCCGGCTATTCGACCTCACCTTCGCATCGAGCGACGCGATATAGACTCCATGGGGCATACCTTCAATCACCGCATCTAACTCTGCCCTCTGCCTTTCGGCTAGCGCATGGGTGGTCCGCAGATCTTCCTGCTGCTGGCTCATCGCGGTCACCTCACGAAACGTAACCACAACGCCCATCATTTGTCCTTCAACTATCACCGGCTGCGCAGACACCTCAGCGACAAAAGAACTTCCGTCCTTGCGAAACATGGTGTCTGTCAACTGGCGAAACGACCTATTTTTTATCAGCACCTCGTAGACGGGACATTCTTCATGAGGATAATGACGGCCATCCGGATAATGATGGTGCACCAACTCGTGCATATTGCTGCCCACCATCTCTCCGGTCTCAAAACCAAACGAATTTACCGCCGTCCGATTGACAAATGTGCAATTGCCCTCCAGATCGAGTCCACAGATGCCTTCTCCGGTAGAGTCCAGCAGCGCTTGCCACTGCATCTGTCCCGGCGTCTGTGCTCCCGACATATCCATCTGGCTAATCCCCATACCTACTCACCGTAACCGCCAACCCTTCAACAGATCAGATGCATGTTTCCTATTCCGTGTACACACCACATCCACAGAACTACCCTCGTTGTCGCGTTGACCATACGGAACATGGCCGCTATACTTGATTCTGTAAGAGCGGGAGTAGCTCAGTGGTAGAGTGCTTCCTTGCCAAGGAAGATGTCGCCGGTTCGACCCCGGTCTCCCGCTCCAAAGAAAGTCCTGCCTGCGATACACTTCTCCTACAATTCTGCAGGGCAACAACATGAAGCCCACCCGAGGCGCGGTACCCAAGTGGTAAGGGAGAGGTCTGCAAAACCTTTATGCGTCGGTTCGATCCCGACCCGCGCCTCCAAATTTTTCAATGGCTTAGCCCCGGGATGGGGGCTTCGCTGTTTGAGCACTGTGGGGACTTTTGTGGGGACCCTTGCATTATGGCTCCGTTTGCACCTACTGAGTCATTGCCTCTCGGCGTTCAAACTCTGCGATCTGCTGCATGGCGTTATACCGCTCTAGCTGCTCCATCGCCTGCTCTGGTGCTCGTGCGTCGGATGAGCGTAACGAAGCACCATCTGGATTCGAGAGTGGCCTAGCACCGCTGCAAGGGTCACAAGGTCGATCCCGGACATAGCTACTCTGGTGGCTCATGTATGGCGAAGGTCGTAGACCCCTACGTGGCGTTCCGTTTCTTGAGGTGTCCGCTTAGTCAGCGCCCACCGGTAATTGCCCTTCAAAGCAATTACCGTCTTCGACCGCTGATCAGCAGAAAGATGCACTGCTCGCAAGTCACCTGATACTTTTGCAGTCCCAAAACTGCGTACTTCTTCAGATTCCAGCAGGCTCCCTTGCGCCTAAACTCTGGGAAGGTGAGGTCTAGGCGCTCGCATAGAAACACGTAACTAGCAGAAATCATAGGCCCACTCGAAATCGCACGGAAAGCGATGGAACCGGTGTCTTCAAATGCGGAATCAGCAAGGGAAAAACGAGAGCCTCCTCCAGCTGCGAGTCCGCAACGGCCTTGGCCTGCGCCTCCTCTTCCTGTATCTTTCTGTGGCGCTCTCCCCGACAATCTACGCCCAGCAGACATTCGGCCCAGCAGCCGTCGAGTCTGACCTCCCCAACTCACCCGGTTCGGAACTCCCCTCGCCACAATCAGCCACCGCCACCATCAGCGGCACCGTCCGCGACATCAACGGGGGCATCGTCCTCGAAGCCAAAGCAACACTTGAATCTCTAAGCGGCCAGCCCGAGCGTCTCGAGACAGCAGACAGCCTCGGCTTCTTCCTCTTCAAAAACCTTCCCGCCGGAAACTACAAGGTCAGGATCACCGCCCCGGACCTCGAATCCTACGAGTCCTACGAGATCACCGTTCGCACCGGCGAGAACCACCAGCTCCCCCTCATCGCTCTTCCCATCGCCTCGGCCAAAATTACCGTCACCGTCACCGTCACCGCAGAACAACTCGCCCAGGAACAGGTCTCGGGACAGCTCCAGCAGCGTGTCTTCGGGATCTTCCCCAACTTCTACACCAGCTTCCTCTGGAACGCCGAGCCGCTCAAGCCCAGGCAGAAGTTCCGCCTCGCCTTTCGTTCGGCCGTCGATCCCGTCACATTCTTCACCCCCAGCACCCTCGCCGGCATCCAGCAGGCGCGAGACACCTACCCCGACTACGGCCAGGGTGCCGCTGGCTACGCCAAGCGCTACGGCGCCGACTACACCGATCTCTTCGTCGGCCGCATGCTCGGCTCCGCCGTCTTCCCGTCCCTCTTCCGCCAGGACCCGCGTTACTTCTAC
>Ga0209624_10000922_pt1 | contig 24700 bp, 24 predicted proteins | sample JacPinW_OM2H0_O1_FD_188565 | JGI IMG/M metagenome (GOLD analysis project Ga0209624, IMG submission 188565) | Forest soil microbial communities from Algoma, Ontario, Canada - Jack Pine, Ontario site 1_JW_OM2H0_O1 (SPAdes) (version 2) | ecosystem: Environmental > Terrestrial > Soil > Boreal...
CGGCGGCGGCCGCCTCGCGCATGACCTCGGGCTTGCTGGTATCGATCGAGATCACCGCGCTGCTCGCCGTCGCCAGCCGCTCGAGCACCGGCAGCACGCGGCGCAGCTCCTCGGCGGCGCTCACCGGTTCTGCGCCCGGACGGGTGGACTCACCGCCCACGTCGATCAGCGCGGCGCCCTCGGCGACCATCCGCACGCCCTGTTCGACGGCGGCCTCCACCGAGAAATAGCGCCCGCCATCGGAAAACGAATCCGGCGTGACATTCAAAACGCCCATGACCACCGGACGGCTGAGATCGAGCGTCTTGCGGCCGCAATGGAGCAGAACGGGTGGCGAGGACATCAGTGCGTTGAACGGCGGGCGCGCGCGGGAACTCGGGGTCTACGGCGCCGCCGAAAATCCCCCGCGGCCGCGGCTGCCGCGGGTTGCGCCGGAATTAATGCTGTCCAGCCGGAATCGGCGGCCCGCCCGCCGGCGCCGGCGCCGGCGGTGGCTTGTTGGACAGACTGTCGTCCCAGCCGGCCGGGGGCTTGGGCTCCTTGCCGGCCATGATGTCCTTCAGCTGATCATCGCCGATGGTCTCGTACTTCATGAGCGCTTCGGCCATGAGGTGCAGCTTGTCGAGCGCGCTCACCAGGATCTGGCGCGCGCGCTGGTAGTTGCTCTCGATGACGACGCGGATCTCCTCGTCGATGGCGTGCGCGGTGACATCCGACACCTGCTTGTGCTGCGTCACGCTGCGCCCGAGGAACACCTCGCCGGTCTCTTCCGAGTAGGTGAGCGGACCTAACTTGTCCGACAGGCCCCACTTGGTGACCATGTTGCGCGCCAGCTCCGTGGCGCGTTCGATGTCGTTGGAGGCCCCGGTCGTCACCGACTCGGGCCCGAAGATCAGCTCCTCGGCGATGCGCCCGCCAAACAAGGTCGCGATCGCGCTCTCCAGACGGCGCTTGGAAAAACTGTAGCGATCCTGCTCGGGCAGGAACTGCGTCACCCCCAGCGCGCGGCCGCGCGGGATGATGGTGACCTTGTACACCGGGTCGTGCTCGGGCACGGTCATGCCGACGATGGCATGGCCGGCCTCGTGATAGGCCGTCATGCGCTTCTCGGCCTCGCTCATGACCATGGAGCGCCGCTCGGTGCCCATCATGATCTTGTCCTTGGCGCGCTCGAACTCCTCCATGCCGACCGTGCGCTTGTTGGCCCGCGCGGCGAACAGCGCCGCCTCGTTGACGAGATTGGCCAGATCGGCACCCGAGAAGCCGGGCGTACCGCGCGCAATCAGCGCAGGCTTGACATCGTCGGCCAGCGGCACGCGCCGCATGTGCACGCGCAGGATCTGCTCGCGGCCGCGCACATCGGGCAGCGGCACCACCACCTGGCGGTCGAAGCGTCCGGGCCGCAGCAGCGCCGGATCCAGCACATCGGGGCGGTTGGTGGCGGCGATGACGATGATGCCCTCGTTGCCCTCGAAGCCGTCCATCTCGACCAGCAGCTGGTTGAGGGTCTGCTCACGCTCATCGTGGCCGCCACCAAGGCCCGCGCCACGATGCCGGCCGACCGCGTCGATCTCGTCGATGAAGATGATGCACGGGGCGTGTTTCTTCGCCTGCTCGAACATGTCGCGCACGCGCGAGGCGCCCACGCCGACGAACATCTCCACGAAGTCGGAGCCGGAAATGGTGAAGAACGGAACCTTTGCTTCCCCGGCGATGGCGCGCGCCAGCAGCGTCTTGCCGGTACCGGGGGATCCGACCATGAGCACGCCCTTGGGGATCTTGCCGCCGAGCTTCTGGAACTTGCCCGGGTCCTTGAGGAAGTCGACGATCTCGCCCACCTCCTGCTTGGCCTCATCGACGCCGGCCACATCCGCGAAAGTGACGTTGACCTGGTCCTCTCCGAGCAGTCGTGCGCGGCTCTTGCCGAAGGACATGGCGCCACGCCCTCCGGAGGCTCCCTGCATCTGCCGCAGCATGTACAGGAACACCAGTATCAACAGGAACGCCGGCGCCATCTGCAACAGCAGCTGGCCGATGAAATTCGGCTGCTTCGGCTCGCGCGAATCGATCTTGACGCGCGCGTTGTAGAGCGTGCCGATCAGGGCGGTGTAATCGGTCTCGGGGTTACGGGTCTCGAACTGAGACTTGTCCTTGTGGGTGCCATAGATCATCTCGCCCTGCAGCGTCACCGACTCGACGCGTTCGGCCTTCACATCGTCGAGGAAGGTCGAGTAGTCCAGGTGCGCCGGCTGGCCCATCGTGGGCATGTAGCGGCTGAAGACCAGCAGCAGCACGATCACGATTACGACCCAGAGCAGGATGTTCTTTGTCAAGTCATTCAAAGGTTTACGTCCTCTTAGCCGCGCACGCACCCGGGCCGAAAAACAACCTACACCAAGCGAAACTGCATGGCCAGTAAATACATCTCGGGACTGCGCGAGCGAGAGGCCTGCGGCTTCACCAGCTTCACCCGGCCGAACTTGGCCCGCGTGCCCTCAAGCAGCTCCTTGAACCCCGAGCCCTGAAAGACCTTGATCAGGGCAGTACCCTTGGGCTTCAAGACGCGCTGGGCCATATCGAGCGCCAGCTCCCCGAGGTACATCGAGCGGGGCTGGTCGATCACATCGACGCCGCTGAAGTTCGGGGCCATGTCCGAGAGCACCACATCCACCCCCCGTTGCGGCAAAAGCGCCAGCACGCGGCTGAAAACCATCTCCTCCCTGAAATCGCCCGCCACGAACTCGACCCCCGGCAGCTGCGCCATGGGCAGGATGTCGCTCGCGACCACCCGCCCGCGAGCCCCCACGCGCCGCCTGGCATATTCACTCCACGCCCCCGGCGCCGCACCCAGATCCAGGCACACCGCACCCGGGTGCAGCAGTTTCTCGCGCCGGTCGATCTCCTCGAGCTTGAACACGGCCCGCGATCGCCACCCCTCGCTTCTCGCCCGCTGCACGAACGGATCCGCAAAGTGTTCCTTCAGCCAGCGGTCGCTGCTCTTGGAGCGCCGGGTCATGATTTTAGTTGGCCGCGCTTGCGCATAAGTTCCGCATACTCATCCGATGGATGAGCTCGCTCCCGCTCCCGCCGCCGCTCCGCAGCTGTCCGAGCGCCAGCGCAAGCACCTGCGCGGGCTGGCGCACGCCCTGAAACCTCTGATCCGGGTCGGTCATGCCGGACTGACGGCGGCGCTGGCGGCGGAAACCGCCCGCCTCCTCAGCGACCACGAACTCATCAAGGTGAAAGCCGCCCTCGGCGATCGCAGTCAGCGCGATGAGCTGTTCGCCTCTCTCGCGCGGCAGACCGGCAGCGCCCTGGTGCATCGCATCGGCAACGTAGCGGTGCTGTACCGCCCGCACGCCAAGCTGGCGCGTATCCTGATCCCGGACCGCTAGCCCAGGCGCACTGCCACAATCTCGTAGGAGCGCGTGCCGCCGGGAGCGGCCACCTCCACCACCTCGCCCTCGGACTTGCCGACCAGCGCGCGGGCAATCGGCGAGGTGACCGAAACGCGCCCGGCACGGATGTCCGCTTCGTCCTCGCCGACCACCTGGTAGGTGACGCGCGCGCCGTCGGCCTCGCTCGCCAGCTCCACCACCGCCCCGAACACCACCTTGCCGTTGTTCGGCAGCGTCGAGGGATCGATGATCTCGGCGTTGGCGAGCTTGCCTTCGATTTCCTTGATGCGACCCTCGATGAATCCCTGCTGCTCGCGCGCGGCGTGATATTCGGCGTTCTCGGACAGATCGCCGTGCCCGCGCGCCTCGGCGATCGCCTTGATGATGTTCGGGCGCGCCTCGGACTTGAGCCGCTTGAGCTCCGCGCGCAGAGCCACCGCGCCGCGCGCCGTCATGGGAGTGCGCTTCATGTGGCAAGTGCCTCGCTGTGCAGATCCTGCAGACGGTTCACCTCAACCTCATCCAGATGATCCAGAGCCTCGCAGGTCGCCAGCCCCGCGGCGAGCGTCGTGTAGTAGGTCACGCGGCGGTGCACCGCCTCGCGGCGGATCGAGTTCGATTCGCGGATCGCCTGCTTGCCCTCGGTGGTATTCACGATCAGATCGATCTCATCGTTCTTGATCATGTCGACGATGTGCGGGCGCCCCTCGCGCACCTTGTTGACCCGCCGGCACCCGACACCCGCCTCGGTGAGGGCGCGCGCCGTGCCCTCGGTCGCCACCACTTCGAAGCCGCGCTGGATGAGTTTCTGGGCCAGCTGCACCGCCGGGGCCTTGTCGCGGTCGCGCACGCTGATGAAGCACACGCCCTGGCGCGGCAGGATCACACCGGATGCGGTCTGCGCCTTGGCGTAGGCCTCCCCGAAGGTGCGCCCGGTTCCCATCACCTCGCCGGTCGACTTCATCTCGGGCCCGAGGATCGGATCGGCCTCGGGGAACTTGATGAACGGGAACACCGCCTCCTTCACCGAGAAATAGGCGGGCACCCGCTCGACTGCGTCCACCAGCTGCTTCAATTTGCGCCCGGTCATCACGCGCGCCGCAATCTTGGCGAGCGGCAGCCCGGTCGCCTTGGACACGAACGGCACGGTGCGGGAGGCCCGCGGGTTGACCTCGAGCACGTAGATTACCCCGCTCTGGATCGCGAACTGCACGTTCATGAGGCCGACGACGTTAAGCGCGCGGGCGAGCTTGCGGGTCTGCTCGCGAAGCTCCGCCTGCACTTCGCGCGTGAGGCTGTTGGGCGGCAGCGAGCAGCCCGAATCCCCCGAGTGCACTCCCGCCTGCTCGATGTGCTCCATGATGCCGCCGATCAGCACGTCCTCCCCGTCGCACACCGCGTCCACGTCGACCTCGGTCGCCATATCCAGGAACCGATCGAGCAGCACCGGGCTGTCGTTCGACACCTTCATCGCATGCGTCATGTAGGTGCGCAGGTCATCCTCATCGAACACCACTTCCATGGCGCGTCCGCCGAGCACGTAGGAGGGGCGCACGATGAGCGGAAAGCCGACCTCGCGGCTCAAGCTCACCGCCTGCTCCTCGGTGCGCGCGGTGGCGTTGGCGGGCTGCTTGAGCCCAAGCTTCTTCACCAGTACCTGGAAGCGCTCGCGGTCCTCGGCAATGTCGATCGAATCGGGCGAGGTGCCGATGATCGGCGCACCGGCCGCCTCGAGCGCCCGCGACAGCTTGAGCGGAGTCTGCCCGCCGAACTGCACCATCACCCCTTCCGGCTTCTCCTTCGCCAGGATCTCGAGCACGTCCTCGAGCGTGAGGGACTCAAAGTACAGTCGGTCGGAGGTGTCGTAGTCGGTCGAGACGGTCTCGGGGTTGCAATTGACCATGATGGTCTCGAAGCCGTCCTCGCGCAGCTGCAGCGCCGCGTGCACGCAGCAGTAGTCAAACTCGATTCCCTGGCCGATGCGATTGGGGCCGCCGCCGAGGATCATGATCTTGCGCCGGGTGGTGGGATTCGCCTCGCACTCCTCCTCGTAGGTGGAGTAAAGGTAGGCGGTGGAGGTGGCGAACTCCGCCGCGCAGGTATCGACGCGCTTGTAGACCGGCACCACCGCCAGCTCGTGGCGCTTGTCGCGGATCGCCTTCTCGGGCATGTCGAGCAGGTGCGCGAGCCGCGCGTCGGAGAAGCCCTTGCGCTTGAGGACCCGCAGCCGCTCGGCGGTCAGTGCACCGAGGCCTTCGGCGCGCACCTGGCCCTCCTGCTGCACCAGCTCCTCGAGCTGGGCGAGGAACCAGGGGTCGATGCGGGTGAGCTCGGCGATCTTGGCCAGCGACCAGCCGGCGCGAAAGGCATCCGCCACATACAGGATGCGATTGGCCCCGGGCGAGCGCAGCTCGTGCGCAAGACTGACCGCGCTCTCCTCGGACAGCGGCATGCTCATGAGGGGCGCAAGGCCATCAAGACCGGTCTCGAGTCCGCGTAACGCCTTCTGCAGCGACTCCTGGAAGGTGCGGCCGATGGCCATGACCTCGCCCACCGACTTCATCTGTGTGGTGAGCCGATCGTTCGCCGCCGGAAACTTCTCGAAGGTGAAGCGCGGGATCTTGGTGACCACGTAGTCGATGGAGGGTTCGAAGGATGCCGGGGTGGCGCCTCCGGTGATGTCGTTCTTGAGTTCATCGAGCGTGTAGCCGACGGCCAGCTTGGCGGCGATCTTGGCAATTGGAAAGCCGGTCGCCTTGGAAGCGAGCGCAGAGGAGCGCGACACGCGCGGGTTCATCTCGATGACCAGCAGGCGCCCGTCCTCGGGATTCACCGCGAACTGCACGTTCGAGCCGCCGGTCTCCACGCCGATCTTGCGCAGCACCGCCACCGAGGCGTCGCGCATGCGCTGGTACTCCTTGTCGGTGAGGGTGAGCGCCGGGGCGATCGTGATCGAATCCCCGGTGTGCACGCCCATCGGGTCGAGGTTCTCGATCGAGCAGACGATGATGCAGTTGTCCTTGCGGTCGCGCACCACCTCCATCTCGAACTCTTTCCAGCCGATCACGGACTCCTCGAGCAGCACCTCCCCGGTCGGGGAGGCATCGAGGCCGCGCGCCACGATGTCCTCGAGCTCCTCGCGGTTGTAGGCGATGCCGCCACCGCTGCCCCCCATGGTGAAGGATGGCCTCACCACCACCGGATAGCCGATCTCGGCGGCGATCGCCAGCGCCTCATCGAGGCTTCGGGCGATCTGCGACTGCGGCGTCTCAAGCCCGATCTCGCGCATCGCGTTGCGGAACAGCTCGCGGTCCTCGGCCATGTCGATGGCGGCGCGGGAAGCTGCGATCAGTTCGACCTTGTATTTGTCGAGCACCCCTTCGCGCACCAGATCCAGCGCGGTGTTGAGCGCGGTCTGTCCGCCCATGGTGGGCAGCAGCGCATCCGGGCGCTCCTTCTCGATGATGCGGGCGACACTTCTGGCATTGACCGGCTCGATGTAGATGGCGTCCGCCATCTCAGGATCCGTCATGATGGTCGCGGGGTTGGAATTGACCAGGATCACCCGGTAGCCCTCTTCGCGCAGCGCCTTGCAGGCCTGGGCTCCGGAGTAATCAAACTCGCACGCCTGACCGATGACGATCGGACCGGCGCCGATGATCAGGATGCTGTGGATGTCGCTGCGCTTCCCCACGCTCAGCGGCCGCCAGCCTGCTGGCGGCGCAGGTTCTCTTCGGCCACCCGCAGCTGCGCCTGCAGCCGGCGCAGCATGAAGTGGTTGAAGCGCTCGAACAGCGGCCTCAGATCATGCGGCCCGGGGCTGGCTTCCGGATGCCCCTGGAAGCCAAATACCGGACGGTCCTTGAAGGCGATGCCCTGCAGCGATCCGTCAAACAGGGAACGGTGGGTCGCCGTCACGCCGCTGGGCAGCGTGCTCTCGTCCACGGCAAAGCCGTGGTTCTGGCTGCTGATGAAGACGCGACCGGATTCGAGGTCCTGGACCGGGTGGTTGGCGCCGTGGTGACCGAACTTCATTTTCACGGTGCGGGCACCCGCGGCAAGACCGAGGATCTGATGACCCAGACAGATGCCGAACACCGGCAGATCGGTCTCGAGAATTTCCTGGGTGGCCTTGATGGCGTATTCGCACGGCTCAGGATCGCCCGGGCCGTTCGAGAGGAACACCCCGTCGGGCTCGAACGCCAGCACTTCCGCAGCCGGAGTCTGCGCCGGCACCACCGTCATGCGGCAGCCGCTGTCGGAGAGGATCCTGAGGATGTTGCGCTTGATGCCAAAGTCATAAGCCACCACGTGCAGGCGCTGGTTGGTGCGGATCGGCGGACGGCTCGGTTCCGGCCACACGCTGCCCTCGTTCCACTGGAAAGTGCGCTTGGTCGTGACGACCTTGGCGAGGTCCATGCCCTTCAGGCCCGGGAACTTGCGCGCCAGCTTTACGGCCGCCTTCTCGTCGGTCTGCTCGCCGGTCATGATGCAGCCGGCCTGCGCGCCCTTCTCGCGCAGCAGGCGGGTCAGTTTGCGCGTGTCGATGCCGGCAATCGCCACCGTGCGGCCGCGCTCGAGGAACTCCGGCAGGGATTCGCTGGCGCGCCAGTTGCTCGAGATGATCGGCAGGTCGCGGATGATGAGCCCGGCCGGGTAGACCTGAGCTGACTCCAGATCCTCGGGCGTCGTGCCGGTGTTGCCGATGTGCGGACAGGTGAGGGTGACGATCTGTCGGGCGTAGGAGGGGTCGGTGAGGATTTCCTGATAGCCGGTGAGCGCGGTATTGAAAACGACTTCGCCTGTGGTGTTGCCCTTGGCTCCGATCGACTGGCCGCGGAAGATGGTTCCGTCAGCCAGCGCGAGCACCGCAGGTCCGCTCACGTGATCAAATCTCCCTGACGCACATACACAAAGCGGGAGGAGTTCTCATCGAACATCCTCCCGCCTTGCTTGGACTAACCCGTACACGGATTAGGCAGAAATTTTACGGGCTTTAAGCCCGATGTGTCCATGGAAATTGCTCCGCGCCGCGGCGTTGCCCGACTTCACAACGCTTCGCAAAAAACCTCCTAAGTGCCTGTTTTGAATCCCAGGAATTCCTGCATGCCGTAGCGACCGGGCGGACGGGAAGCCAGCCAGAGCGCCACCGCCAGGGCGCCGCGGGCAAACACCCCCCGGTCGAAGGCCCGGTGGGTCAAGGACAGCTCCTCGCCGGCGCCCGAGAACAGCACGGTGTGCGCCCCGGCAGTCTGCCCGGCGCGCACGCTCGCAAAGCCGATTTCCCCTTTTCCGCGCGGCAGCGAGCTGCTGGCCGCCTTGAGCGTGACGCCGCGCGCGGAAGCTGCGGCGGCCCCCAAGGCGAGCGCGGTACCCGAGGGCGCGTCCTGCTTTTGGCGATGATGCCGCTCCAGGATGTCGATATCGAACTCGCGCGGCAGAGCCTGTGCGGCGCGGCGCGTCAGCTCGTTCAGCACCGCCACGGCGACGCTGGTATTGGGCGCCAGCAGCAGCGCAATGTCACGCGCGGCCGCCTCGAGCGCCGTATCCAGCGCGCTGCCCAATCCGGTCGTGCCGATCAGCAGCGGCTTGCGTGCCGCGCGGGCGGCCTCGAGGTTTGCCTCGGCCGCGTGCGGGCTGCTGAAGTCGATCGCGACATCCGCCTGGCGCAGCGCGCGCGGCAGGTCGGCGCTGACGGCAAGATTGGCCGCGCCAAGGCCGGCAAGTTCACCCGCATCACGCCCCAGAGCCAGACTGCCCGGGGAAGCGATGGCGCCGGTGATGATGAGATCGCGGCAATTCGCGGCGGCGCGCAGCAGCGCCACTCCCATGCGGCCGGTGGCTCCGATGAGCGCCACGCGCGTGAGGGATGAGGCAGCGGTGTCGGTGGGCATCGGCGCGACTAGTTCTTCTCATCCCCGGCGAAGAAGCGCTTGACGCCCTCAAGAAAGCTGCGCTCACGCGGCGCATGCTTGCCGGCGTGCGCCTTGAGCGACTCCTCGAGTGAGCGGATGAGCTCGCGCTGCTCGGCCGAAAGATGCACCGGTGTCTCGATCACCACGCGGCAGAACAGGTCCCCGCGGGCCCCGCCGCGCACCGGCTTCACGCCCTTGTCGCGCAGACGAAAGACACGGCCCGATTGGGTTTCCGCGGGGATCTTCAGCTGCACGTCCCCGCCGAGCGTCGGCACCGCAACGCTGCCCCCGAGCGCTGCGGTGGCGAAACTCACCGGCACCTCGCAGCTCAGGTGCTCCCCCTCGCGCTCGAAAATGGCATGCTCGCGCACCTGGATCTCCACGTAAAGATCCCCGGGCGGCCCGCCGTTGCGTCCCGCCTCGCCTTCGCCGGACAGCCGCACCCGGTCACCCGAATCAACCCCGGCGGGGACCTTCACAGAGAGCTTCCTGCTGCGCCGCACGCGGCCCTGGCCGAGGCAGCTATCGCAGGGATTGCGCACGATCGTGCCCGCGCCGCGACAGCGCGGACAGGTCTGTTGCAGCTGAAAGAAGCCCTGGGAGATGCGCACCTGGCCGGCGCCTCCGCAGGTGTCGCAGCTGGCCGGCGTGCTGCCCTTGGCAGCCCCGCTGCCGTGGCACAGCTCGCACTCGGTGAGGCGCGCCACCTCGAGCTCGACCTGGTGGCCGAACACGGCCTGCGGCAGCTCGAGCTGCAGCTCATAGCGCAGGTCCGCCCCGCGGTACACCTGGGAGCGGCCGCCGCGCCGCGCGCCGCCGAAGATGTCTCCGAACACATCGCCGAAGATGTCGCTGAAGGCATCTGCGCCGAAGCCGCCGCGGCCTGCGCCGCCGCGCGAGCTCGCCTCGACCCCGGCATGGCCATGCTGATCGTAGACCGCCCGCTTTTGGGTGTCGGTCAGCACCTCACAGGCTTCCTTCGCCTCCTTGAAGGACTCTAGGGCCTCCTGATCGTTGGGATTGCGATCGGGGTGATATTTCATCGCCAGACGCCGGTAGGCCTTCTTGATTTCAGCCTCAGTCGCCGTCCTGGGTACGTCCAGTACCTTGTAATAGTCGCGCTTCGACATGCGCCGCTTACGAGGCTTTGCGGTCCTTGTCCTTCACCTCTTCGAATTCCGCATCCACCACGTCCTCGCGCCCGGACGCCCCGCCGCCGGACTGCCCGCCTCCCGCGGCCCCGCCTGCTGCGCCGCCGCCGGCCGCTGCGCCCTGCTCGGCCGCATTGGCGCGCTGCGCGATGCTGGCGGAAGCCTGGGCGAGCACCTCGGCCTTTTTGTCGATCACGCCGCGGTCATCGCCCTTGAGCGCGGTGCGCAGGTCGGAAACCGCGCCCTCCACCTTGGCGCGCTCGGCGCCATCCACCTTGTCGCCGAGACTCTGCAGTGATTTCTCCACCGCATGGATCAGCGCGTCCGCCTTGTTGCGGGTGTCGACCAGCTCGCGGAAGCGCTTGTCCTCTTCGGCGTGCGCCTCGGCATCGCGCACCATGCGCTTGATCTCATCCTCGGTAAGTCCACTCGAGGCCTTGATGATGATCTTCTGCTCCTTGCCGGTCGCCTTGTCCTTGGCCGAGACATTGAGAATGCCGTTCGCGTCGATGTCGAAGGACACCTCGACCTGCGGCATGCCGCGCGGTGCGGGCGGGATGTCGGTGAGGTCGAACTTGCCGAGCGACTTGTTGTCGGCGGCCCGGTCACGCTCGCCCTGCAGCACGTGAATGGTCACGGCCGTCTGGTTGTCATCGGCGGTCGAGAAGGTGTTCGACGCCTTGGTCGGAATCGTGGTGTTCTTCTCGATGAGCTTGGTCATGATGCCGCCGAGCGTCTCGATGCCGAGCGACAGCGGCGTCACATCGAGCAGCAGCACGTCCTTGACCTCACCGGCGAGAACGCCGGCCTGGATGGCAGCGCCCACCGCCACCGCCTCATCCGGATTCACATCCTTGCGCGGCTCCTGGCCGAAGAAATCCTTCACGTACTTCTGCACCAGCGGCATGCGCGTCTGTCCGCCCACCAGGATCACCTCGGCGACATCGGTGGCGGCGAGTCCGGCATCCTTGAGCGCGGTGCGGCACGGGCCGACGGTCTTTTGCACCAGATCCTCCACCAGCGACTCGAGCTTGGCGCGCGTCAGCTTGATGTTCAGGTGCTTAGGTCCCGAGGCATCGGCGGTGATGTAGGGCAGATTGATGTCGGTCTGCTGAGTCGAGGACAGCTCGATCTTCGCCTTCTCCGCGGCCTCCTTCAGGCGCTGCATGGCGAGCGGGTCCTGGCGCACATCGACGCCCGACTCCTTCTGGAACTGCTCGGCGAGGAAATTGATGATGCGCAGGTCGAAGTCCTCCCCGCCGAGGAAGGTATCGCCATTGGTCGAGAGCACCTCGAACTGGCGCTCCCCGTCCACTTCTGCGATCTCGATAATGGACACATCGAAGGTGCCGCCGCCCAGGTCGTACACGGCGATCTTGCGGTCCGCACCCTGCTTGTCGAGCCCGTAGGCCAGCGCTGCAGCGGTCGGCTCGTTGATGATGCGCTTGACCTCAAGGCCGGCGATGCGGCCGGCGTCCTTGGTGGCCTGACGCTGCGAGTCGTTGAAGTAGGCCGGCACGGTGATCACCGCTTCCGTGACCGTGTCGCCCAGATAATCCTCGGCGGTCTTCTTCATTTTCATCAGCACGCGGGCGGAGATCTCCTGCGGGGCCATCTTCTTGCCCTGCACGTCCACCCAGGCATCGCCGTTGTCGGCGCGCACGATCTTGTAGGGGACCATCTTGATGTCGCGCTGCACCACCTCGTCGTCGAACTTGCGCCCGATGAGGCGCTTGATCGCGAACAGGGTGTTGTGAGGATTGGTCACGGCCTGGCGCTTGGCCGGCTGCCCGACCAGCACTTCGCCGTCCTTGCTGAAGGCGACGATCGAGGGGGTGGTGCGATCGCCTTCGCTGTTCTCGATGACGCGGGGTTTCCCGCCTTCCATGATCGCGACGCACGAATTGGTCGTGCCCAGATCGATGCCGATAACCTTAGCCATGGGTTCGCTCCGCCGTGGTTCTTATCCAGAAAGAGGCATATTCCAGGGTCACTTCTTAGGGGTAGCGCCCGAGGCTTTCAAGTCCTAGGGGCGCCCCACCCGCTCATTAAGCCGGTGCCCGGGCGACGATCACCCGCGCCGGCCGCAGCAGCCGCCCGTTGAGCTCATAGCCGGGCTGCACCACCTGCAGCACCGCGTTCGGCTCGGCCGTGGCCGATTCCTGCGTCATCATGGCCTCGTGGCGGGCGGGGTCGAAAGGCTCCCCCTGCGGGTCGATGAGCGTCACACCCAGCTTCTCGAGCGCCCGGGACAGAAGCTGCAGGGTCGCCTGCTGCCCCTCGGTCAGGCTCTTCAGGTCGGCCCGGGAGGCGTTGTGCACGGCAAGCTCCAGGCTATCCTTCACCGGCAGCAGCTCGGCTGCGAATTTCTCCAGTCCATAGCGATTGGCCGCCTCGATGTCGCGCTGGGCGCGCTTGCGCACGTTGTCCAGCTCAGCCACGGCGCGCAGATACTGCTCCCAGTGGCCCTTGGCACGCTCCTCGGACTCCGCGAGCGCCTGCTGCAGGCGCTCCAGCTCGACCAGCTGGGCGGCGGTTTCCGGCAGCACGGTAGTGGGTTCAGCGCCGGCACTGCCGTGACTGCCCCGTCCGGACTCGTTGGCACTCATCCTCGCTCGAACCTCCGAATAGATGTCAGCAGGTCCGCCTACGCCCGCCGCTCACCCCGCTTTTGGGGTCAGCGGCGCGAATTCAAGGCGGCACCGAGCAGTTTAGCCGTCAGATCGACGATCGGGATGACTCGTTCGTAGGCCATGCGGGTAGGCCCGATCACGCCGACCACCCCGACCACCGCATCGCCCTCGGCGTAGGGGGCGGTGACGACGCTGCAGTCATCAAGGATGGTGTAGCCGGACTCATGGCCGATGAAGATCTGCACCCCTTCGGCTTTGAGGCTGTGATCGAGCAGGTGCAGGAAGTCGCGCTTCTCGTTGAACGCCTCGAACAGGCGGCGCAGTTTCTCCACATTCGTCAGCTCGGCGGCGCCCATGAGGTTGGTCTCGCCCTTGATGACGTACTCGAGCTTGCCATCATTGCCGCCCTCGAACACCTGTTGGGCCACGGCGATGGCATCCAGCATGATCTGGTTCATGTGGGCGCGCGCTTCGGAGAGCTGCCGCAGGATCTCGTGGCGCACCTCGCGCAGGCTGCGCCCGCGCAGCTGCTCGTTGAGAAAGTTGGAGGCGCGCTTGAGCTCATCCGGTGAGTAGCGGCGCTCGAGCTGGATGATGCGGTTTTGCACCTCGCGGTCGTTGAACACCAGCACCACCAGCACGCGGTTTTCCGAAAGCCCGACGAACTCCATCTGGGTGACGGAAGCCTGCCGGGTGCGCGGCAGGGTCACGACACCGGCCAGCTGGGTCACGCTCGAGAGCAGCTGCGAGACGGTGGCGATGAGGTCGGTGGAGCTGTCGCGACCGGCCTCGAACTTGCGGCGGATGTCGGCGCTCGAGACCTCATCGAGCGGGCGGTGCTGCAGCAGAGTGTCGACAAAGAAGCGGTAGCCCTTGTCGGTGGGCACCCGTCCGGCGGAGGTGTGGGGCGAGGCGACGAAACCGAGCTCCTCAAGATCCGCCATGACGTTTCTGATGGTGGCGGAACTGAGCTGCAGCCCGGACTCGCGCGACAGCACGCGCGAGCCGACCGGCTGGCCATCCCGGATGTAGCTCTCGATGAGAGTCCGCAGCAGGTGCTGAGCCCGCTCACCTAGGGCCTCGTCCCGAGCCTCGTGCGCCATGCACTCTTTTAGCTTTCAGCCGCACCGACCGTCAAGCAACGCCGCCGCCGGAAGCTCGCCACGCAGCGAAGATGTGACATGGGACATTGGCTGCGGGCGCTGTGAGCATGTTACAAAGAGTGGTTATGGGCTTCCCCGTGCGCACCTGTGCGTTAGTCGGCCGGTTCGCGGACCCGCGCATCGCCGAAAGTGTCGGCGCGCTGCTGCCGCACCTGGCGAGCCGCGGCGTCCAAGTTCTGGTCAGCCAGGACGCCCCGCTCGGCGCTGAATTCGGCCGCGTGACGCGCGTGCCAGAAGATCAGATCGCAGAGCGCGCGGAACTGGTGATCGCGGTCGGGGGCGACGGCACACTCCTCTATGCCGCGCGCCTGGTGGCCCGCCACTCGGTGCCGCTCATCGGCGTCAACCGCGGGCGGCTCGGATTTCTCACCGATGTCATGCCGCAGGACATGCTGCCTTCGGTGGATGCCGCCCTCGAGGGCAGGCTCGAGCAGGATCGAAGGCCGCTGCTGGGCGCGCGGCTGCAGCGCAGCAGCGGTGAAGTAGCGCAGTCCTTCGCACTGAACGATGTGGTCATGCAAAAGCATGACACCGGGCGCACGCTCGACTTCGAGACCCGTATCAATCACAGCTTCGTAAACACCCACGACGGGGATGGCATCATCGTCGCAAGCCCGACCGGCTCGACCGCCTACGCGCTTTCCTGCGGCGGACCGATCATCGAGCCGGACCTGCCGGCGCTGGTCATCGTGCCGATCTGCGCGCACACCCTGTCCGACCGTCCGATCGTGGTGGCGGCGAACTCGGTGGTCGAGGTGACGCTGCTCGAGCGTCCCGACACCAAGGCGCACGTCACCTGCGATGGGGCGGTACTGGGCGACATCGCCCCGGGCGACCGCCTCGAGGTCACGACCGCCCGCGAACAGGTCACCCTGCTGCATCCCAACGGCCATGACTACTACAAGCTGCTGCGCTCCAAGCTGCACTGGGGCCGCGGCAGTTTCGAGCGCTGAACCTATGCTGACGCACCTGCAGATCCGCGATTTCGCCATCATCGACTCGGTGGAACTTGAGTTGCGCGCCGGTCTTACCGTGCTCAGCGGGGAGACCGGCGCCGGCAAGTCGATCCTGGTGGATGCGCTGCAGCTTCTGGCCGGTGGGCGCGCCGGCGCCGAGGTCGTGCGCCACGGCGCCGAGCGCGCCGAGATCTCCGCCACCTTCGACCTCGGCAAGGCGCCGCGCCAGCTCAAGCAATGGCTGGAGGAGCAATCGGTCGGCGGCGGCACCGAGCTCATCGTGCGGCGCGTGGTGGGCAACGATGGCCGCTCGCGCGCCTACCTCAACGGCCAGTCGGTACCGGTGCAGCTGCTGCGCGAAGCGGGCAACATCCTGATCGACATTCACGGCCAGCACGAGTTCCAGTCGCTCACGCGCGCCAGCGCGCAGCGCGAGCTGCTCGATGGCTATGGCGAGCTCACCGCGCTCGTGAGCCAGCTTGGTATCGCGCACCGTGTGTGGCTCGGGCTGCTCAACAGCACGCTCGAGCTCGAGGGCAAGGCACGCGATCGCGACGCGCGACTCGAGTTGCTGCGCTACCAGGTGCACGAACTTGAGGCCCTGCAGCTGAAACCCGGCGAGATCGCAGCGCTCACCGAGGAGCACGCGCGGCTCGCCCACCGCGGACGCCTGGCCGCGGGCACGCAGACGGCCCTCGGCGAGCTGTACGAAAACGATGCGGCGAGCGCTCACGGCGCCCTCAGCCGCGCCCTGCAGTCGCTGCGCTCGCTCGCCGTTCTCGATGCCAAGCTCGCCCCGGTGCTGCCGCTGCTGGAGGAGGCTTCCATCCAGGTGTGCGAGGCGGCGCGCGAGTTGGGCCACTATGCCGAGACACTCGAGGTCGACGCGACGCGCCAGGAGCAGCTCGAGCAGCGCCTGGCGGCGATGGAGGAGCTCGGGCGCAAGCATCGGCTCGCGCCCGCCGAGCTGCCCGAGCACGCCGTGAAGCTGCGCGCCGAGCAGGAAGCGCTCGAGCGTGCCGACATGGATCTCGCGGTACTGCGCCGCGACCTTGCGGCGGCCCTCTCGAGCTACCGTGCCCAGGCCGAGGAACTGTCCGGCAAGCGCCGAACGGCAGCCCAGGCCCTCTCGCGCGACATCAGTGCGCGCATGCAGACGCTGGGCATGTCCGGCGGCCGCTTTGAAGCGGACGTGACGCAGGATGGCAAAGCGGATCCGAGCCAGCACGGCCTCGACCAGATCGAATTTCGCGTCAGCGCCAATCCCGGCCAGCCGCCGCGGGCGCTCGCCAAGGTCGCCTCGGGCGGGGAGCTCGCCCGACTGTCGCTGGCGGTGCAGGTCTCATGCGCCGCCGAAGAGACGCGCTGCATGGTGTTCGATGAAGTCGACGCCGGTATCGGTGGGGCGGTGGCGGAGATCGTGGGCCGCGAACTGCGCGCGCTCGGTGCGCGTGGCCAGGTGCTGTGCGTCACGCATCTGCCGCAGGTCGCCTGCCAGGCGCACCACCAGCTGCGCGTCACCAAACTGACCGACGGACGTACCGTGCGCACCACGCTGACCGAGCTGACCGCCGATGATCGCGTGGAGGAGCTCGCGCGCATGCTGGGCGGGATCGACGTCACCGCCCGCGCCCGCGATCACGCCCGCGACATGCTCGCGGCGAGCACTCGGGGGCGCGGTACAGTCGAAACGGGCGCCGCCGAGAGCGCCCAGGATCTGGCTGCCACCGTGCGCCAGAAGCGGCCGCGGGCCGAGAAACTCTAGCGCGACTTGCCCTTGCGGTAAGCGCAGTTCGGGCGCCGGCAGTGCCCGTAGAGAATCAGCGAGTGGTCACGGATGGTGAAACCGAGCTTGCCGGCGACCGCGGTCTGACGCTCCTCGATGCCTGAATCCATGAACTCTTCAACCCGGCCGCAGTCCAGACACACAATGTGGTCATGGTGGGTGCCCTCGTTGAGCTCGAAGACGGCCATGCCGTCTTCGAAATGGTGGCGCGTGACGAGGCCGGCGGCCTCGAACTGCGTCAGCACCCGATACACGGTCGCAAGACCGATGTCCTCGTTTGACTCGAGCAGCGCGCGGTAGATGTCTTCTGCAGACAGGTGGCGTGTGTTGCTGCCCTCGAGGATCTCGAGAATCTTCAGGCGCGGCAGCGTTACCTTCAGGCCAGCTTTGCGCAGGTCCTTGCCTTCCACGCGCTCACTCCTTGCAGGCCGCGGCAGCCTCAGGCGCGCCGCCGGTCCGCGATCAGGTATCATCCGAGCAATCATTATCCTCCAACGGACCGACATGCGCCCGCTCTTTGCCGTCCTTGCGCCACTGCTGCTCACCACCACGCTCGCCGGCTGCGTCTACCGGCTGGACATCCAGCAGGGCAACTTTCTTGAAGGCAAGACCGTCGACCGGCTGCAGGTTGGCATGACGCGCAGCCAGGTGCGCTACCTGCTCGGCACCCCGATGGTGCCGGACATCTTCAACAAGGACCGCTGGGATTACCTCTATTATTTCGTCCGCGGCCGCTTGCGCGCGCCCGACCAGCGCCACGTGGCGGTGTTCTTCAAGGATGACAAGGTGCAGAGCTTCGTGCGCGACAACGTGCCGGAATCGGCGCCGCAGACCCCGGACCAGGAAGCTCCGATCTCCAAGTTCCCGAAGATCTAGCCGGCGGATTTGCCGCCCCGTCGCGCGCGCTGCACGCGCTGGCGGCGCCGCTCGCGCGGATCGGCGCGCAATGGCCGGTACAGTTCGATGCGGTCCCCGTCCGCGCACAGCTCTGCCCGCGTGCGCGGCTCACCGAAGATTCCGATAGCAGCGGTGGACCACGGAATGCCCGCCTCCTCGCCGGCCTGGGCAGCGCTTGCGCGCGCCGCCGCGAGCGCATCGGCGATGCTCGCCGCGCCGGGCAGCTCGACGCTCCACAGGAACTGGCGCGCGCGGGTCGCATAGGCAACCGTGCAGCGTTTGGCTGACGCGCCAGGCGGTGGCGTGCTCACGGCAGCGCGCGGGCGCGCGTGACGAACGCGTCCACCAGTGATGCGATCGTTTCGGCGAACTTCGACTCCAGCAGCAGCGCCTTGAGGGGACTATTGAAGGCAAAGTGCATGGTCAGCTCCACCCGGCAACCGCGCTCCTCGATCGGCGTCAGCCGCCATTCGCCCGTCAGCGTGCGAAATGGGCCGCTCACCAGGTGCATGCGGATGGCGCGATCGCTCTCGAGCGTGTTACGGGTGGTGAATTCCCCCTGTAAGGCGCCCTGGCGCACGCCGATGGTGGCGACGATCTCACCCGCCGAACGTGACTTTATGCGCGCGTGGGTACACCAGGGCAGGAATTGCGGGTAGCTTTCGATATCGTTGATCAGTGCGAACAGCACCGCCGGCGGCTGGTTGACGAGCGCCGAACGCTTGACCTCTCGCATCGCCGCATTGTCCCATTACGACACGCTCATGACCAAAGCTGCAAAATCCTCCCCGCTGATCGCCGAGAACCGCAAGGCGCGCTATGACTATTTCATCGAGCAGCGCTACGAGGCGGGGCTCGTCCTGCAGGGCTGGGAGGTGAAGTCGATGCGCGCCGGGCGTGCGCAGCTGCAGGAGGCCTACGTCTACCTGCGCGACGGGGAGGCGTTCCTGATCGGCGCGCACCTCTCACCGCTGCCCACGACCTCGACCCACGTCACGGCAGATCCGGCGCGCACCCGCAAGCTGCTGCTGAACTACAGCGAGCTGCAGGGACTGATCGGCGCGGTCGAGCGGCGCGGTTACACGATCGTGCCGCTCGAGCTTTACTGGAAGAACGGCCGCGCCAAACTGCAGATCGGGCTGGCCAAGGGCAAGAAACAGCACGACAAGCGCGCCGTTGAGAAGGACCGCGACTGGGCACGCGACAAGGCGCGAGCGCTGCGGCGCGGCTGACGAGCTATTCGGGCGCGAGCTTGGGATTCTTCAGCTCGTAGACGAGATTCAGGGTGATGAGACTGGCCGAGGAGCCGACGCCTGCCGGCGGCTTGCTGTTACGCACCAGCTGATAGCCCGCCGACAGCGCCAGCACGTTGCTCATCTTCACCTGCAGGGCGAGATTTAGGCTGGTCATGGTGTTGTCCTGGCCCGACTCGAGCGCCACGCCTGCGATGATCTTGGTGAGGGCATTGAAGGAATGCTCGAGGTTGACCGCGGCATCGAGCACCGCATCGGTGGTGGCGGGCAGCTCGGTGGTAGCGGTGATCGCCCCGAGCGAATCCTCGCTCAGAAGCTCCGGGCGCAGGCGGCGCGCGCCGACGCCGAGCTGGGCACTGAGCTTGGTGTCGTCGGTCTTGACGAACTGGTAGCCGAGCCCGCTGGACACGGTCTCCTGGTAGGCGAAACCGCTGAACTTGTTGTCGTCGTAGCGCAGACCGCCGTACCAGTACAGCCGCTCGTTGATGTTGTAGTTGGCCTGCAGGTGAGCGTCCCAGGACTGCGCGGTGGTCTGTCCCTTGGTGGAGCCGTAGAACCCTTCCGCACCAAACAGGAATTTCCAGCCCTCGACCACGTGAGCGATATGGAAGAGCGCAGTGGCGGTGCTGGTGTCGGTGTTGCCGCCGGTCTTGGCATAGCCGCCCTGCGCGCGGGCGGCCCAGCTGCCGTCATTATCGTCCGCAGCCACCGGTCCCGACACCACGAGCAGCGCGATCAGCCAGCCTGCCGCCTTGCACATGTTCCGCTCCCTGGATTTAACTTAAGCGCCGTTACCTTACCGGGCGGTACGGCTTTGTGAAACCCCATTTGCCTCGGCGCAACATGTAACGCGAGCTCGGCAGCGCCCATCGTCCGCAGCCCCCGAGGCGCTTTGCGGTATGCTGGGCGAACTGAAGGGGGCGACCGGTTTCGACGTGGGTTACGAACCTTCAGGGGCGTACCGAGGTGCAGTACCCTCGTAAATACTGCTGCAAAACATAGTTGCCAACGACGACAACTACGCTCTAGCTGCCTAACCGCAGCTGACCTCTGACCGGCTCGTGCCTGTGCGACCGAATCAGGGGACGCGTTCACAGGATCGCGCTGCGGCGTGCGACAGGCCGCAGCGTTAAGAGTCACTGTCCGCTGGCGTTGCGTCTTCCCTGCTCCTCGGGTAGCGCCGCGCGAGAAACAAAGAGAGAGCTACGTACGTAGAACCTGAAGTCTAGGACTTGCGGACGGGAGTTCGATTCTCCCCGCCTCCACCATCGATGCGTTCCCGGCCACCGCGGCCGGGAACCGCAGCCATTTGACCGCCGCCGCGGCCGGATTACACTCAATAAGCGAACCGACCTTATCTTGCTCGTGGCACGGAGTCGCGCATGGCAACAAGAATAACCACCAAGGGCCAGGTCACGATCCCGCATCTGGTGCGTGAGGCACTGCAGCTCGCCCCGGGGGACAGCGTCGAGTTTGAGGCCAACGACAGCGGGGAGTTCGTCCTGCACAAGGCCATCGCGCTCGCACCCGCTAAGCCGCGCGGTGAGCCAAGACGCGGCCGGCGGGTCGACTCGCAGGCGCGCCGGGCCGAGCAGCTGCTGGCGCTGCTGCGCCGGCTCGACTGAGCAGAATCTAGCGCGCGCCGAGCCCGTCGAGCGTGGTGAGCGCCCCGTAGAGCTCCGGCCGGCGGTCGCGGAACACGAACCAGTTGTCGCGCAGCTGAGCCACCTGCGCCAGATCGAAGCTGTGGGTGAGCACCGCGTCGCCTTCTTCGGGCGCTTCGGCCACCTTCGCACCGGTCGCATCGGCGATGAACGAGGAGCCGTAGAAACGGATAAACAGTCCCTGCGGGTCCTGCAGCGAGCGCTCCACGCCGTAGCGGTTGGCGGCGATCAGCGGGGTCAGGTTGGCGGCCGCGTGGCCCTGCTGGGTGCGCTGCCAGTGCTCGCGCGAGTTGACCGGCAAGGCGGGCGGTGGCTCGCTGCCGATCGCGGTGGGAAAGAAGAACAGTTCCGCCCCCATCAGCGCCAGCACGCGAGCGGTCTCGGGAAACCACTGATCCCAGCAGATCCCGACCCCGATGCGCGCAAAGCGCGTCTTCCACACCCGAAAGCCCGTGTCGCCCGGGGAGAAATAATTCTTTTCCTGGTAGCCCGGGCCATTGGGAATGTGCGACTTGCGGTAGACGCCGAGGTTGCGCCCGTCGGCATCCAGGATCGCGATGGAGTTGAAGTAGGCAGGACCGGCGCGCTCGAAGAAGCTGATCGGCAGTACCACGCCGAGTTCACCCGCCACGGCTGCGAAATGCCGCACCGCGGGATTCTCGGCCAGCGGGTGCGCGAGCTGCAGATGGCGCGCGTCCTGCTCGATGCAGAAGTAAGGCGTCTCGAACAGCTCCGGCAGCAGGATGATCTGCGCCCCGGCCGCTGCGGCGCGGCGCACCAGCTGCTCGGCCCGCTCGATGTTGGCGCGGGCATCCCAGCCGCACTCCATCTGGATGGCCGCGACCGACACCGGGCGCGCCGGGCGCTGAAGATGTGCGGGAGCCTGCGTCATCGCGCCGATTCTACTGTGGATACGGGCGCTTTAGCTGCGCCCGCGCGCGGCACGCTGCGCCAGGGAGCGCTGCACCTGCTCGGTAATGCGCATGGCGGTATCGAGCGCGCTCAGGCCGGCTTCACCGGACACCACCGGCGCGCGGCCGGCGCGGATACAGTTGAGAAATGACTCGATTTCCGCCTGCAGCGCATCGCCAGCCTCGAGGCTCTGCTCCTCGATGGTCACCGGCAAGGGTCCTGGCGCATCGCCCGGCAGGCGCTTGCGGATCACCGTCAGGATCTTCTGCTGCAGGTCGAGTGACAGGTAAGCGTCATCCTCGAAGATTCGCATCTTGCGCTCGGTCTTCATGCTGACGCGCGAAGCGGTGGCGTTGGCGATGCAGCCGTTCTCGAAGCGGATGCGCGCATTGGCGATGTCGATCTCCTCGGAGAACACCGGCGTGCCCACCGCATCGATGGCGGCAATCGGCGCGCCCACGATCGTCTGCACGATGTCGATGTCGTGGATCATCAGATCGAGCACCACGTTCACATCCGTGCCGCGCTCGCGATAGGGCGCCAGGCGATGGCACTCGACGAAATTCGGCGAGTGCAGGTGCGGCTCGGCGGCAAGAATCGCGGCGTTGAAGCGCTCCAGATGACCCACCTGCAGGATGCGCCGCGCACGCGCGGCGAGTGCGATCAGCTCGCGCGCCTGCGCCGGCGTCTCGGTGATCGGCTTCTCGACCAAGACGTGCGCGCCGGCCGCGAGGAAGTCACGGGCGATGGCGAAATGCGCCGGCGTCGGCGTGACCACGCTCACCGCATCGACCGCGCCGAGAAGACTCGCATAGCCCTCGAGCGCTGGCACCTTCAGTTCCGCCCCGACCGCCTCGCGCGCCTCGCCGCGCGGATCAACCACGGCGATGAGTTCGCACCCCTGGGCTTTGGCGTACTTCTGCGCGTGAAAGCGCCCGAGATAGCCGACGCCGATGACGGCGACTCTGATTTTCTGCATGAGGAAGCTATTATGCCCGCAATGCCGACCCCGCCCCCGACCGAAGCACCGCTGCCCCCGCGCGAGCGCCTGGCACAGCTTAAGGAAACTTACCAGAGCCTGCCGTGGGCGCGCCGCGAGCTCATCATCTACGGGCTGGCGCTGCTTTGCGGGCTGCTGCTGATGCCGTTCCTGATCTGGTACGCCGGCAATCGGGTACTGGGGCCCTATACGCACGGCCAGAACCCGCACGCCGGCCCGTTCGCCCTGCTGGCGGACTTTCTGGTCGGGCTGGGGCACGGATCGGCGGTCTTCTGGGCGGTGGCGCTCGGTCCTGCGGCGCTGCTGCTGCTGATGCGCCTGTTCTTGAGGCTGCTGCGCGCACTTCCGTCGCGCGGCGATGGCTGAGGGCAGCCCAGGGGTGTACGGTGCTCGCCGGCCACCCTATTCGGGGCGCCCTATTTCGGCCAGTACAGCCACACGGCAATGGCAAAGCTCGCCAGCGTGGCGACATGCGCGGGCAGCCGCCAGGAGCGCTCGCGCTGCTGCGCGTAGAAGCTGGCGCTGCTGGCCGCGGCGAATAGGGTAAATACCAGGATGGCGCGCACCAGGGCGCCGTGCTCGGGCGCAAAGCGTGCCTCGTCGGCGGGCAGGAACAGGATGACGATCCAGGTCATCAATAGCCCGCTCGCCAGGGCTATTGCCGAACCGGCGAGAATGGCCAGCAGGGCCGCCAGAGGTCGCATGTTTGTGATAACCGCACTTGCTAAAAGCGAACTGCACGCTCTAGCCTTACTCTAACGTTTTACCGAAGCTGCGAGTTGCGCCGATGCCCTTACCGCTACGCCGTTCCCCAGGATGGATTACTGCCGCCGCCGTGGCGGTCATGGCGCTGGCGCTGGCAGGGTCGGTCAAGGCGCCGGCCAGCACCGTGGTGCTGCCGCCGGGGGCCATCGCCCCGACCGACGGGCAGCGTGCCACGGCCCGCAAGATCGGGCGCATCCTCGAGGATCAGCATTACAGCCACGCCGCGATCGACGACAAGATGTCGGACGTGATCTACCAGCGTTACCTCGAGTTCCTCGACGGCCAGCGCAGCTACTTCCTCGCCAGCGATATCAACGATTTCAACGCCTATCGCTTTCAGTTCGGCGACATGATCCGCAGCGGCAACATCGATCCGGCCTACCTGATCTTCGCCCGCTTCCAGCAGCGCAACCGCGAGCGCATCCAGCACGCCATCGCGCTGCTGCAGACCGAACCGGACTGGACGCTGAACGAGTCCTTCGAGTTCGATCGCGTGCACGCCCAGTGGCCGGCCGATCAGGCCACCATGGACGAGCTGTGGAGGAAGCGCGTCAAGAACGATGCGCTGTCGCTGATGCTCACCGGCAAGAGCTGGCCGGAGGCCGTCGAGGTCCTGCGCAAGCGTTACGAGCGCGTGCTCAAGCGTATCGATCAGGTCAGCGCCGATGATGTGTTCGAGAACGTGATGAATGCGTACGCGCGCGCCTTTGATCCGCATTCCAGCTATTTCTCGCCGCGCAGCTCCGAGGAATATCGCATCCAGATGAGCCTCAACTACGACGGCATCGGCGCCTCGCTGGTGCTCACCGATGACTACGTCACCATCGCCAACGTGCTCGATGGCGGGCCCGCCGCGGTCGCCGGCACCTTGAAGATCAATGATCGCATCACCGGGGTCGGCCAGGGTCACGAAGGCCCGTTCACCGATGTCATCGGCTGGCGGCTGGACGATGTGGTGCAGCAGATCCGCGGCAAGGCTGGCACCTCGGTGCGCTTGCAGGTACTGCCGGCGGGCGCTGCGCCCGGGACGCCGGAAAAGGTGCTGGAATTCGTGCGCAACAAGGTGACGCTCGAAGCGCAGGCGGCGCACAAGGAAGTCAAGACGGTCGAGCGCGACGGGCGCACGCTGAAGATCGGCGTGATCACGGTGCCGGGCTTCTACGAGGACATCGCCGCGCAGAGCGCCGGGGATGAGAATTACCGCAGC
>Ga0209624_10000923_pt1 | contig 24695 bp, 22 predicted proteins | sample JacPinW_OM2H0_O1_FD_188565 | JGI IMG/M metagenome (GOLD analysis project Ga0209624, IMG submission 188565) | Forest soil microbial communities from Algoma, Ontario, Canada - Jack Pine, Ontario site 1_JW_OM2H0_O1 (SPAdes) (version 2) | ecosystem: Environmental > Terrestrial > Soil > Boreal...
AAAGATTAAGCTCGGAATAGAGTATGTTATTGACCCATCTGCCTTACTGCTACCAATTTGATCTACATACGCCTCTAGCAGCTCATTTATAAATATATCGCGAGACTCTTGGGGCAGTGAGTTAAGTATCGGTATACTCCATACCCAGCCACACGCCCATTCTTTAAGCTTTGCCCTATTTTCAAACTGTCTTTTTTGATCCGTTATCTTAAGGATTGTGGCCTCCAGGCCTGCTTGATTAAGCATATGTTGCATTTTATTAGTCGTGGTTGGATAATATGGCGCTTCCTGCTGTTGGTTTAAACAGGGAAGCCATCTATCTTTTTGCGCTACCATTTTCCATGCATTTTTTAGAGGGTGCATATGGTGACCATCGTCGCCTGCCATACTCACTAACACTTTACCTCCCTTTTTGAGACTAGCTGCAATATTACACAGAAGCTTTTCTTGATCTTTTATCCAATGCGCTGTTGATATACACAATGCTATATCGGCAATAAAAGCCATTTCAAAGTAAGTCTGCTCAGGTCGATAATCGCAAGCATCTCCAACATAAAAGTTTGCATTTGGCAGATGCTCACAATGCTCTCTTGCTCTATTAATTATATTGCGATTAACATCAATACCAACAAATTGCACGCCGGGATGCTTTCTGCTCAGTATCTCTATCTGCCTTCCGGCACCGCATCCCCAATCGATTACTTTTTCCACATCATGTATATTTGGCAGATATTTTTCGACTAATAGTTGCCCATTACTTTTTTGTACTTGAGAAGCCTTATCGTAATTCTCAGCACTGCTTTTTTCCATGCCCGTGATGCTTGATACTATACCCGCAAAAACTAAAAGCTTCTTATACACTACTTCTCCTTTTAAAATTTATATTTTTTCAGCCACCCTTAACTTAGCAGATCGTGCTGAAGGATTGTGCGCAAGCTCTTGCTCGCTTGCTGTCACGGCACGGGAAGTAATAACTTCAATAGTTCCCGCATGTTCTTGATCTTTAAAATATTGCTTCACCAACCGATCTTCCAGCGAATGAAAACTGATACAGACTAATCGTCCGCCAAGATTTAACGCTTTGACAGCAGTAGGTAAAAATGCCTGGATGTTATCGAGCTCATGATTCACATACATACGCAATGCTTGAAAAACTTTTGTTGCTGGGTGAATACGGGAGCGGCCGACCGGCACAATTTGTTCGACAATGTCAACCAGTTGGCCCGTTGTTGTCAGCTTCCGTTTGGCACGCGCCGCCACAATCGCCTGCGCAATCTGCCGCCCTTTTGACTCTTGCCCCAGTTGGAAAAAGATCTCTGCCAGTTTGCGCGCCGTTGCTTTATTAAGAATGTCGCCCGCTGTCACGGCATTATGCGCAGCAGATAAACGCATATCCAGTGGTGTGTCGCGATACACCGAAAGGCCAGGCGTGTTGCTAATTTGTACTTGCGAAGTACCAAAATCGGCCAAAATCCCTTCCACGTTGCTAATGTGGTATTTCTTAAGCATTTTATACAAGAGTGAAAAGTTTCCCCACACAAAGGTAAAGCGATCGCCAAACTCTGCATGCAATGGAGATCCATATGTTTCAAGGGCTACAGAATCCCAATCAAAACCAATTACTTTACAGGTCGGCTCGGCTTCTAAAATTGCCCGGGAATGGCCCCCGGAGCCAAACGTGACATCCAAGTATGTTTTATGCGGCCTGACTTGCAAATATTCCAGAACTTCGTGCACCAAAACTGGTTTGTGTACCGTAACTTTTTTTAGTTTCATGTAAACTTTTGTACCAAATTATCAAGAGCCATGCCCAATGAACCTTTCACCAGAACCACCGACTCTTGCTCAAGCTTGCTCGATAACTTTTCAACTGCTTCTTGCCAGGTAGGTACTACATCCACGCTCACATTAACCGGCACTTTTTTATACGTCTCTTTTACCATAGTCCCGACTAAAATCAGATGCTTTAGCGAAGGGACTTTACGTAAAAATCTCCCAATCTGCCTATGCCAGAACGGCGCATTCACACCCAATTCAAGCATATCTCCTAGGATAGCAATTTTTTGGGCATTTGTTTCAATTTTTTGAAAAGCAAGCAATGCAGCCTTCATATTTTCGGGGTTTGCATTGTAGCAATCATTAATAATAATGCCCTTTTTACCGGCCAATGGCTTTTCTTCATAGCGCCCCGCCACCGTGATCAGCTTTTGTATCCCCTCAACAATTTTTTCCGACGATACCCCCAGCAAATAGGCCACTGCCGCTGCTGCCAAGGAGTTCATCACTGCACCTTCATGCGAACTTGGCAACACAACGGTGAATTTTTCTTTATATATTTTCATCACAAAAGTGGTTTGTGAACCTTTGCTTTGTATTTTGCGTGCTTGAATTTGGTTAATGGTCTTTGCACCAAATTTGATAACTGGATGTACATAGCCAACCTGTGCAATCAGTGACTGATCACCATTAATAATGCCGATACTACTTTCGGTAAAGTATTTAAAAATATCCCGTTTTTCTAACGCAATATCACCTAGTGAGCCAAGCCCTTCCATATGCGCATGACCTATAGAGGTTATAATTGCATTGGTTGGACGTACAATTTTAGCAAGCTGTACCATTTCACCCCGTTTGCTAATACCCATTTCAAAAATAGCAACGTGATGATGCGCACGCATTTTAAAAATATTGATAGCGATACCGACACTCGTGTTTTGATTTCCATGTGATGCATGGCACACAATGCCATTATGTTGCAAAATAGTTTTTAATATCTCTTTCGTTGAAGTTTTACCAACGGAGCCAGTAATACCAATTACCGGATAGGTAAATTGATCACGCCATGCTGATGCTAATTTAATAAATGCCTGTAGCGGATCGTGCACTAAAACAATCAATTTTTTTTCAAGCAATTTTTTATCGATTGCATCGAGCAATCCTTTTTTTTCTATTGCCATGAGTATACCCGCTGCATTTTTATGCAACGCTTGCTGTATATAATCATGACCATCAGCGTATGCGCCAGTGAGCGCTACAAAAATATCTCCTGGCTGCAAGGTACGCGTATCAACAGAAAAGGAAACGTCTTCAGGAAATGTTGCATATGGAACTAGTGCTTCTGGAAGAACCCCTTTTAGAAAGTGTTGATCAAAACGCATGTGACTTTCTCCGTTTTTTCACGAGAAGATTAAAACTTATAAAACATTACATAGACTTGTGATGCACAAAAAATCTCTTTTTTTTGAACATTTGTCAAGTAATTTTTTATATTTTGAAGAGCTGATCATCAACCTGTACAATACAACACTCACAGGAATAACGCTTCTGAAAGCCCTATCGCAGACAAGACAAAATTTTTGTTTCTGTTTGACAATTTGCATCAAAGGTTTATTGCCGCACAACCTTGCGCGTCTTACCACCATACGATGGTTCAATCAGCCGCTGCGCTTCAAGCATATCGATAATACGTGCCGAGCGATTGTAGCCAATTCTAAAGCGCCGCTGCAACAGCGAGATAGAAACTTCGTCGATCTCCCCTAAAAATGTGCACACTTGTTGATAGAGCGGATCCTGTTCATAGCTGTGCGCTGCTTGCTCATCGCTGCAAATTTGATTTAAATCTAAATAATCAGCTGCACGTTGCCCACGAATATGCTCTGCAACTTCATGAATCTCTTTATCCAATACATACGCACCATGCACGCGCTTGAGCAATGATTCATTCGCATCTAAAAAGAGCATGTCGCCGCGCCCTAACAATTTATCAGCGCCGGCACAATCGATAATCGTGCGCGAATCGATTTTAGACGTCACGCGAAACGACATTCTGCTGGGAAAATTAACTTTAATGAGGCCCGTGATAACATCAACCGACGGCCGTTGCGTTGCCGCAATAACATGAATACCGGCAGCGCGCGCCATTTGAGAGATACGAATAATTGCATCCTCAATTTCTTTGCCAGCGCACATCATTAAATCGGCAAGCTCATCGATAATCACCACGATAAATGGCATCGATTCAAGATTTTTTTCCCGCACCAATTGGCGATAATCATGAATATTACGCGCCCCTGCTTGCGCCATAATTGCATATCGCTCTTGCATATGTTTAACCACCCACCGTAAAACGGCTGGCGCTTTTTTGGGGTCGTTCACTATAGGAAACAATAAATGTGCAGTGTCAGCATATGGCACAAATTCCAGCCGCTTAGGATCGATAATAATCAAGCGCAAATCGTCAGGTGAAACTTTGCACAACAAACTAACAACCATGGCGTTAAGCGCGACCGATTTACCCGAGCCCGTTGAGCCGGCCATTAAAAGGTGCGGCATTTTGGCAAGATCAATAACTACTGCATTGCCAATCGTATCAACCCCGAGTATCATCGGCAATGCTGCACTGCTTTGAACATACGCATCAGACTTAAGCAGATTGGCAAGCAAAACACTATTGCGCTGCTTATTGGCAATTTCAAATCCAACCACCGATCTGCCCGGTATTGGTGCAATAATACGAATACTCATCGCCTGCAATGCAAGCGCTAAATCATCTTCGAGTGCAACAATTTTGCTCAACTTAGTATCAATGTGTGGTTGGTATTCAAACAGTGTGACCACCGGTCCACGCTTGATCGCAACAATCTTTCCAAACACGCCAAATCGCTCTAATTTCTGCTCTAAGGTGTGCGCACTTTTTTCTAATTCAGCCGTCATTGTTTGATCATAATGGTCTTGCTCATCTGGTGCCGATTGTATGTGGGGCAACACATAACCATGTGTTTCTTCACGCATTGCGTGCGGCTGATGTACTATTGTTTCTTGTGCTGGTTCTTTTATTGCCGGTTCATACATTGGCTGCTTGTGCGTTGGCTCCCAACGTTCAAGCACGGTGGCATGAGTGCGCAAACGATAGCCAAAAAGTTTTGCTGTTACGATTTTTATCTTTTTTGCTGCGGTACCAAGCACCCATTGTATGGCACGCACACTCCTTTGGTACCAGTGGCGCATCATACGCAAACGCTTGAAAGAAAAAAGTGTCTGCAAAAATTGCAGTAATGAATGGGGCATAATAAGCATGAGCGCAATGCACAGCGCGGTAATAATAACAAAAGATGTACCGATATCGCTCAACCATCGATGCAGAAAATCACTCATCAGCATACCGCAATAACCGCCCGGCACCATGCTGCCTAAAAAATCGATGCTATAGAGAGAAAAAAGCGTTGCAACACCGATTAATATGATAGTGAGCGCAGTAGTGCGCACTCTTTCGTGCGCCAATCTTTTTTTATGTAAAACACAATGGAAAGCAAAAAGTAAAAAAAATACCAAAATAAGAGAGGCGCCGCCAAAAAAATAAAAACAGGCCGCTGCAATACATGCGCCAACGTAGCCGCACCAATTAGTAGTCGGCGCTACCATGGTATCATAATAAAACCACGATTGATCGGTGGGATTATGGGAAATCAGCACTGCTGCAAGAAACAATGCTGCGGCTAAAATCATTATCGCTTGTACATGGCTGCTATAAGGCCATGCTTGTTTTTTAGTCGCAGCTCTTTTAAATAGACCAAGCATACATGGCTCCTTCTTTATGAACCGCTCGAATGCCCTTCGACTCATTGCTTCGCTCAGGACAGGGATTCGACTTATCTTTGTTTCGATTCCTAATTTCTTCCCCCGCTCGTCCTGAGCTCGTCGAAGGATTCGAGCGGAAAAACTTCTCACTTTCTCAATAACAACCAAACAGCCAGTGGCATAACCATGTACAGCCCAAAAAAGAAAAATAATGTTGGCTGTATAAACCAGGTAATCCATTGCACTATTACTAAACTTACTATTCCACTGCCCAGCATAACGAACGCCACCCGTGGATTCAACAGTTCATTAAGCTTATTCGTGAGAATAAGTTTAATAATACTTTTTGCTGAAGCAGCTATCATGAGCGGCATATAGATAAGCCATGCAAGAGACCATGCCTGCGGTAAAGCAAAGCCTAAAAAACAAGCAGTTGCTGTCGTTAATGCTAAACGAGAAATGCCTGGTAACAAGGCAATTCCTTGCATTACACCAAGAATTATGGCGTCAAAAAAATTGAGTGATAGCAAGCGCATTCCCTGCGCATGAAATGCTATAAAAAATGAGCAGCACGCAGTGATTACAAATCCTATGCCAAGTGGCCAGGATAACTGATATCTCTTCTTAATCCAATATAAGAGTGCCGTTATACAATCGATGATACCAATCATCAAAAGCAACTGCATGCCGCTTTGTATGTGGTTAAAAAAAAGTGAGTACCATGATGCACCAAAACAGATCAGGATGGCCCCTACGGTTGGTAGATGCATAAAATAATAGATATCTTGAATATTTATTTTGCGCACGGCAAAAAAATTTTTAATATCAAGGTTAGCATACTTGCTTACTATTCCCTCAAAAAGCTGCAAATGGCCAGAGCTGCTGATGGGCAACACTTCAATAATAATTTGTAAGGCAATCCAGAGATATATCAGAATCATACAACTCCTATGCGCTTGTATAAAAATTAATTGAGCTTTTTTACCCGTGAAATTTCTCGCATTACTTGTTCATGATACTCAAACAGTGGCTCCAGATATCCCCATTTTTCACACGCATTAGTACTATTACACAGAAAATTTTCAAGATGCAGTAATATGTCCCGCGGTAACAAAGAGATGTATGATGATTTATCTTTATATGCTGCTTTTACAGCATCTTTGCACTGAGCAATCTTTGTAGAAGAGATATATGTCTGTGTAAAAAGTTTTTGAATATCATCGGAAGAAAAAGTTTGAGAAACCTCATAACTATTATGGAATTTATTATATTTGCTAACTTGCATTGGCACCTGTGCTAATCGAGGATTTTTGTCTATAAATTTTTTATATAAGGCAACAAATTCTTCACTATTACCCACTGTTGTTTTATTATGAGCTTCATTAATATATTTAGTTTTACACTTAACGGGAATTGGATTGTTCTTCTGCAATAGCAAAGAATATTTTTCCTCAGCAGATCTCTCATATGTTATGAAATAACTGGAAGGAAATTCTTGAACTTTTCTTTGTTTATCATACCACCAAACTAATAATGGAGCTTTATTAATTTGCTTGCTCGGAGCAACTTCCATACCGCATAGTGGCATACTCAATGCCGATACGAACACTATTTTAATTTTGTGCATAAAAAGTTTCACTTATGTAAATATTTTTTCTATTCTAGAGCCAATCTTCGCACAACTTATAGAAAATTATCTCTGTATAGTCATGGTGATATAACTATAACCATTTAATAGGCTAATTCAAAAATTTACCAAACAAAGGAATGGGATGAAAAGATTAATGTGCTTATCGTTTTTTTTACTATTCACCACCAACTTCCAAGCAATGATAACTCTACACATAATAAACAAGCGTGCCATAAAAAAATTTTTAGTAGCAGGCAATGATGTTAATACTTTAGATATAGATGGCTTTACATTGCTGCAACGATCAATTGTAGAAGGCAATATACCTTGTATACAGTATTTATTAAAAAAAGCTGGCGCAAACCCTAATCAATATAGTAGCTTCGGCATGATAGCACTCCACGTTGCTATATGTTACAATGGCTTAAAGGCTTTAAAGGTTTTATTAAAAAAGGGTATTGATATAGAATGCCCAATCGAAACCACTAAAGTGACACCACTTGCGTATGCATTATCTATAAGCCAAGGTGCAGACCATCTAAAAATTTTACTTGAATATGGCGCACAAATAACCCCTCTTGTACACGAAATTCTTAATAGGGATCTACGTAACCCTTACCAAGGTAAATTAGCTGAATCGTCAGTAGAATTGTTACAACAATTCTACACGCGATAATTTTAGTCAAGTAAGTTTTTAGTAATAAGCTTCAGATACAAAGATTGATCACTTCATGCATGATTCATGTGAGGGGTTTCGTATTGACTTACGGCACGAAATATACGAAGATTCTGTAACAAAACATTTACGATTGTTAGTTACAAGGAGAGCAGTATATGAATTGTCTGATGAAGCTTATAATAGGAATTTTTTTATGCACGCTGCATGCAAGCATTGTTGCAACGTCACCATTTATTTACACGCGCTCACAAAGTGTTGATGCTGCTCGCGATCTTGTTGGCGTTACTGATAAATATTATCTTTTTGACATGGAAAATCTCTATTTGGTCCCCAGCATTGTGCTTGAGGGCACCCGCTCATGGGGCGGTGATGCCATAGGTCATTGCATGTTTGGTTTGCGCCATAGTCCTTTAGCATCTGATAGTGTTTCAGTAAATGTTACGGGCAGCCAAGTTCCTGATCGCAGTCCAACTGATTGGCTGGCCGATTATTTTGGATTATCAACCACCTTCCAAAGCACTTTATTCTTTCATCCACGTGTGAGCAATATTATTGTCGACTTTAGTTTCTATGTGGGGCTTGACGAATTTGTTCCTAACCTTTATTTCTGGATTCAAGCTCCCGTTGTTGCAACGCGCTGGGATCTTAATTTCACTGAAATTCCTAATGTTACTAGTGCATTGCCACTGCTGGGCTATGATGCTGGCTACTTTGCTCCTGCTGCAGTCCCAGTTGCTAATTTGCTTACCAGCGCTACTGAATTTTTCTCTGATGCCGACGTGCCAACACTCAATGGTGGTGTTGTGTTTGAACCGCTGGCATTTGCACGGCTTGAACAAACGCGCCAAAGCAAAACTGGTCTTGCAGAAATTCAGATGGCACTTGGTTACAATTTTATTTCATGTCCTGATTATTATCTCGGTCTCAATTTTCGCGTGTATGCACCAACTGGTAATCGCCCGAAAGGAATTTTTGCATTTGAACCAATAGTCGGCAATGGCAAACACTGGGAAGTCGGTGTTGGCTTCACGAGCGGTTATGTTTTCTGGCGCTCATGCGATGAAGAAACAGAGGTCGGTTTTTATTGCGTTGGGAACTTCACCCATATGTGCAGCACCCACCAAACTCGTACCTTTGATTTAGTTGGCTTGCCCGTCAGCCGCTATATGCTTGCTGAAAAGCTTGGCACACCGGTTGTGAATCTTTTTGCAAATCCAGCACAAGGAACCGCTTTGGGAAGCACCGTGCCAGCAGCACAATTTCAAGGAGTGTATACACCCGTTGCTAATTTAACCACCGTCTCAGTGAATTCAAGCTTTCCTATTCAAGTAGATATCGTTGCGCTCTTTAATTACACATCATGCGGCCTTTCTTTTGATATTGGTTATGATTTCTGGGCAACGTCTACCGAAAAATTATCATTGCGTGAAAAATCAGGGCCAACCGCATTGGCATCGGGTAATGTTTGGGCACTCAAAGGTGATGCGCGCGTCTTTGGTTTTGTAGCTGCCGATGCAGTGCCAACAGCGCCATTAGCCCCCGGTGATCCAGTCGCACTATCCGCCACCGAAAATACGGCCACCATTCATGCGGGTACCAACACCCCAATCGGTACTCCATTTAATCCGACACAAAATCAAAATCCCGGTGTTGATAATGCGCAGTTTGCCATGTTTGATACTATGAATAATACTCAGCAACTAGTAGTTGCTCCTGGTGATAACGGCGGCCCCACAACACAACAACGCACCTCCAACGATCCGATCTTCTTATCCAATGCCAATATCGATTTACGCGGCGGCCGCACACGCGGCATCTCTAACAAAATATTTGTGCATTTAAGTTACACCTGGCAAGAATGCGATGACGTTATGCCGTATCTTGGCATCGGCGGCAAAGCAGAATTTGGTCCGCGCCATGGTGAAGGGCCGTGTGCTGCAGGAACTGTATCTGGCTGCCCAATTGGCAGTGGTGCGTCAGCAGGTTGCATCGATTGCAAATCGGGCAAAGCGTGCAACCTCTCTGAGTGGGGCATTTGGATTAAAGGTGGACTGTTCTTTAGTTAAGCATGTTTAAGGAAGTAGCATGAAATACGTAAAATATCTCATCATCATCGTAATCTTGCCAATTGCACTCAATGCAGTGGCACCTTTTATTCAACCACGATCACAAAGTGAATATTCCAACCGCGATTTGGTGGGATTAACGCGCTATATTAATTTGTATGATCAAGAGTGCGTTTATGGCTGTTGGGCAATCACGCCTGAGTATATGTCTACCACACAACCTAAACATATTGATTTTACTTTATTTGGCAGTGACATCATGTTGAATGCAAAATATCCATTTATTCAAGTTTCTGGCACTCAATCTGGTGATCGCAATGTTACTGATTGGCTTGCTGACTATTTTGGATTACCGCCTGATTATAAAAGCCAACTTTTATTCAAACCAAATGTACAAAATATTTTAGCCGATTTTGCTTTCTATATAGGCCTTGATCAATGGATGGATGGGCTTTACTTTAGAATTCATGCACCGGTAGTTAAAAGCAGATGGGATCTTAATTTTAGAGAAGTGAATATTAACTCAGGCATTTTAGGATATAATGCCGGCTACTTTGCACCGACAGCACAAACACGCTCACAACTGGTTAGCACCTTCACTGCTTTTGCCAATGGCGCTGTGCCTGATTTGGGCGCTGGTATAATTTTTACGCCACTGCAATATGCAAAGATACCCACGCGGCGCTTAAGCAAAACACGCTTATCTGATATTCAATTTGCTTTCGGTTGGAACTTTTTGCAAGGCGATGATCACCATTTTGGTTTAAACATTCGTGGCGCTGCACCAACGGGTAACCGACCAACGGGAGAATTTTTATTTGAGCCATTAGTTGGTAATGGCCATCACTGGGAATTAGGATTAGGCGTTACCAGCCATTATCTTTTAGTGGTTGATCCATGCAAATGCCGCACGGTCGGATTCTATTTTGATGCCAATCTCACCCATCTTTTTACCGCACATCAAAAACGAACGTTTGATTTGATCGATAAACCAATGAGCCGTTACATGCTCATTGAACGGATGGGAATTCCGGTATCCAATCTTTTTATTAGCACCACGCAAGGAACCGCCATGGGCGCTGTTGCACCATCAACACAATTTCAAGATATTTATACCCCACTTGCCAATTTTTCTACTTTCGATGTGAATGTGACCATTGCAGCACAAATTGATGTTACTGCCATGATCGATATCTCCTGGGGAGCATGGGATATTAATTTTGGTTACAATTTCTGGGCACGCACCTGTGAAAAAATAAAACCGGCCTGCCAATGCACACCATTGCTCGATAGCAGCATCCAATTTGCGCTCAAAGGTGATGCGTATACGATCGGTTTTGTTGCCACCGATTCAACCGTTTTAGCCGGCCAACCAATTCCACTCTCGGCCACCGAAAGTAAAGCAGATATTCACTCTGGCACCAATACGCCAGTCGGTACCGCCTTTAATATTTCACAAACACAAAATCCTGGCATTGATGGTGGTGTAAATCAATGGGCATTCGTTGATCCAACCAATAACACCGATCAAATAATGCGCGCTCCTGGGTTGCCCAGCGATCTTTCAGGCACGAATGCTGCCGGCACACAACAGCGCAGCACCTTGGCGCCTATACTTATTGCACCAACTGATATAGATTTTGAAGCAGCTGAAACAAAGGGACTTTCAAACAGTTTGTTTGTACATTTTAACTATAATTGGGATCGCTGCAGATGTTGGCAAGCATTTTGCGGTGTGGGCGCTTTTGTAGAGTGGGCACATCATAGCAGAAATGGCGCATGCCAGGAACCTGATACTGATGGATCTTGTACCAGCTGCGCATTCTCCCAATGGGGAGCTTGGATAAAGGGTGGTTTTGCATTTTAAATTAAGAAGGGACTTTTATGAACCGCATGTTTTTATTACTCTTTAAAACGCTGCATCTGGTTTTCATATGCGGTTGTATTATGTCAATTAAACTCATAGCAAACTCAGATGACTTTAATCAGCCACTGCATGGCAAAACATATTTAGCACCGCGCTCTCAAAGTGTGAATGCCGCCCGTGAATTGGTTGCATGGACTCGTTATATTAATCAGTCCTGCAAAGATGATTGGTATGGTGCCGTGGCAATAGTGCCGGAAGTTAATGGATCATTTCGGCCTGAGCGCATTGCACAATATTATTGGGCAAATGATGAGCTGGTGATCACCGGCAGCCAAGTTGCTGGCCGCGATAACCAAACGCAAATTCTTGCCGACTATTTTGGTCTGCCCACCACCTTTCAAAGCCGTGTTGGCATGAAGCCGACAATCATTGGCGGTTTAATCGACATACAAGTTTATCTGGGTTATCAAGATTTTTATGTTCGCATGCATCTGCCTTATGCATGGACACGATGGAACTTTCAGCTCTTTGAAGAGGTGGTTCCTGAAAGTGTTCCCGGTCCCCCATATCCGGCACTTTATATGGACGGCCCGGCAGTTCCTGCGCCGGCAGTTTCATTTACGCAAGCAATTGCGGGTGAGCTCAAATGGGGGCAAGTAACGCAACCACTCGCCAATGGCCTCATTAACGGCCCACATCATGCAGCATCTTTAGCCGAAGCACAAATTGCAGTCGGCTACAATTTTTACAATGATGCATTTGGGCATGCAGGATTAAATATACGTGGCTCAATTCCCGCTGGCACTCGCTCTGATGGCATTCTCCTTTTTCAACCTATTATCGGCAATGGCCATCATTATGAATTAGGATTTGGTTTTACCGGCCATGCACTCTTGTGGGAACAAGATGGCGAGCAAACAATCTGCATCTATAGTGACATTAACATCACTCATCTTTTTGCATCCCGCCAACGCCGCTCCTTTGATTTAATCGATCCGGCATTTCCCGAAAACAATTTATATCAAGGATTTGGCACCCGCTACATTCTTGCCAAAATATTCAATCCGGCCGGCGATTATACGGGAGTGAGCACACCAGTTATTAATATCACCACGCTCGACTGCGATGTGAGCGTGGCAATTCAAATTGATGCGGTAATTATGGCAAGTTATGCAGATCCTGACTATACCTTTGATCTTGGTTACAACGTGTGGTTTCGCTCGCGGGAGATGATTAGCAATCGGCAGCCTATTGCGCACAATACGTATGCACTCAAAGGTATTCAAAATACTAACCTGACTTTAATAACGCTGAGTAACGCAACACAAAGCACCGCCACTATTTATGGCGATCTCCTGATCAACCAAGCGGCAGACGAAGATCTCAATTCACCCGTTTTTTTTAATGACAATTTAATTGACGACAGTTCGGCAGAAGCAACGCGCGGTTTTACGCATAAAGTATTCGGCAACTTCAGCTACAACTGGATCGGCTGCAGCACATGGGCATCGCCATTTTTAGGCATCGGCGGCCAAATAGAGTTTGAAGGATTAAATCCGCGGCATCAAATTAAAGCGAATAAAAATTCTATCTCACAATGGGCATTCTGGATCAAAGGGGGCTTTGGATTTTAAGTAATTGCGGGCAGCGGACAGAAAGTATTGCAGGTGAAAGTTTTGTTTTGTTCTCATTGAATGCCAAGCAAGCAAGGTCGTGATAAAACTTATTCTTTTGTTTCCATTGTTCATCGTACACCATCTTTTCTGTTATCGGCAGAGTTGCACAGATCATCTCACTTAAACGATGCAAATCTTTTGTTCTCGATACAACTTCTTCTTTCATGTAAACTTGCCAACACCAATCTCCTTTGGTATTTTCGACCACAGATAAAGTACTCTTTATGCTTTTTAATAAAGACTTATAATCAATAATAATAGCACCCCGATCCATCAATTTTTGTGTATAGATTAGGTTGCAAGCTAGTACTTTCTCCCACTGTTGGCCGAAATGCCCTTTCTCTAAGAATTTTAATATATTCAAGCACTGCTGATGCAAAATTGTATATCCATTTATATTAACACAATTCACATCAGCTCCCTGCTCTAAAAGAAAATCCGCTATATTTTCTCTAATCTTAGAAAGCTCCCTGTCTTCAAGAAATTCAGACATGCGCCTGAATAAAGTAGTCTCACATTCACAACTACGAGAATTGATATCACATCCTGCCTTCACTAATAGCTGAGCCATCTCAAGAGATATCGCAAAGTATAAGCATGTTTTTCCTTCTCGAGTTCTATGATTGATAAATTTAGGATCTTTTTCCAAAAAAGAATTTACACGATCAATATTATTGTAATGCACATCAGAAATAAACTTTTTGGCCTGCCGGCAAGCATCTTCAGCATCACCATTTTTTTCCATAGCATATCCAGCAGAATAAATACTAATCGCTAACAAAATTACATATTTCATAGATTTTGTCTCTTTCATTTCTCTCAAAGTAAATTTATTTTTTTGTGATAAATACTTGATATACTATAGCTATGTTCATAATTTTATGAAGGAATATTTATGAAAAAATGTAATTTTCTCTTGCTACTTGCTGCAGCAATTTTTTATAGCAATACTCATGCCGAAGGCAGCAAAACTATTGAGTTAAAAAAAGGTGAAAAATATCGCATTGAATTAGAAAGTAATGCCACCACCGGCTATACGTGGCAATACCTCGATCTACCAAAAGATGCGCCTATCAAAATTATAGAAACTGATTTTACATACCCTAAAGGTTTACCAAAAAATGTGTGCGGGGCACCGGGCAAACAATATTGGATCATTAAAGCACGCCGCAAACTAACAAAAGCCGATTTTGCGTATTTGGTTCTTCATTACAAACGCCCTTGGCTCAAAGATGAAGAGCCTGCACGCACTGAAACTTATACATTTAAAGTAACGTAATTACCCACGCAATTGTGGTATCACTAAGGAACATTTATGAAAAAGTATAATTATATCCTATTACTCACAGCAGTAATTTTTCATAGCAGCACTTATAGCGATGGCAGCACAACAATCGAATTAAAAAAAGGCGAAACATATCGCCTCGAATTAGATAGTTCGATTACGGCCGGTTATGCATGGCAAGGGCCTCACAATTTGCCAAAAGACTTGCCTATCAAAATTATAGATGCCGGTACTACTTGTAGAAAATCAAGCCTTATCTGTGGAGGTCCCAGCAAACAATATTGGATTATTAAAGCACGCCGTAAACCAACAAATACTGATATTGCATCCTTAGTTTTCCATTTCAAGCATCCTCATCTTAAAGCTGGTGAGCAGCCAGAAACTAAAACCTACACATTTAAAGTAACGTAATCACTCACGCAATTGTAAAACACTATTGCCATTCATATATGATGATTACTATGTATGAATGGCAACAATTTCTTAAACGGAGATACCATGAAGATTTCTTATATCGTAATATTTGGAGTATTAATCTGCTCAGCAAATACTCAAGAAAATTCTATCAACTTAAAAAAGGGTGAAGTTTATCGCATCGAGCAAGAGTGTAATCCAAGTATCGGGCATAGCTGGATACTTTCACCATTACCTAAAGATGCTCCTGTCGCTGTTGTAAAAGAAGGAATAGAACACAGAAAAGATTTACCCACTGATAAGCAGTATTGGATAATTAAAGCACATGATACTCTTACTAAAGAACAAGTCATAAAATTAGTTTTCCTTAGTACGCGTGCTTGGTTCAAAGATGATATGGCAGAAGTTGAAGAATACACTGTACGAGTACATTAGAAAATTACGATATAACTATTGCCATTCATGCTATGCGAATGCTATGTATGAATGGCAATTATTTTTTAAAGGAGATGTCATGATCACATTTGATAAAATTCTCATAGCTCTTACTTGCATTGCAGGTACTATTAGTGCAGAGAATGCAGAGCGAGTAATTACGTTGCGGCAAGGGCAAATATACCGCATTTCTTTAGAAACAACACCAGGAACGGGCTACCAATGGGTTACAAAACCACTCAGTCTTAATGCGCCTATTGAAATCGTGCAACAGGGGACCGACAAGCCCAGAAAAATGATGCCCGGCGCGCCAACCAAGCAATATTGGGTTATTAAAGCATTAAAGCCAATCGGCAAGAGAAATCATGCTGATCTCACGCTCGAGTACAAACGATCATGGGAACACGGCGTGCGGCCATCAAAGGTGGAGACGTATACTTTTTATGTACAGTAATTTTATTTCGTGCGCCGCTGCTGAATATATTCTACTACTTGCTTAAGTGAGCTCATATGCTCAGCATCTTCGTCACTAATTTCTAAACCAAAGCTCTCTTCTAACTTCATAATGATTTCAACCAAATCTAAAGAATCCGCGCCCAATTCTGCCATCGTAGAATTAGGGGTGATGCGGCTTTTATCGATGCTTAATTTGTCTGCTACAATGTCTGCAACTTTAGAAAAGGTATCTTCATAGGTAAATTGTGCCATAATTACTCCAAACCTGATGATTGCTTATCTATCACTTTTTTTATTGTTTCAACATCCTGCCATCTATTCACGGCAATAATTTTTTTATCGGGCAATTGTGCTTGTATAGCTGCAACCAACTGCGCGTTAGCACCCACATATACAATGAGATCTGCTTGGGCAGCTGCTTGCACCGTTTTTTCCCAATGCAGCGGTTTATTAAAGAGATTGACCACCAGTTCCTTTATATCATCCGCGGTATGCAAAGACTTGCCGGTAATCGTATCAATAAGAGTAAAAGCAGTATCTTTAAAATCTACTTTCGTAAGATACAATGCAAAGCTTTGGGCAGCGGTATCCAAAAGGGATGAATGCAAACCATATTCAATAGGCAGCTCATGTACTTCTGCTCCCGCTTGCGTTGCTGCTTCTTGCAATACATCAATTGCGGCGCTTGTGCCAGAAACAATATTCTTACTATCGCTGCAATAGATTGCGATGGAAGCTTGCTGATCTTTTTTGCTCACTTTATCGCACAGTTTCTGTAACGCAGCAGTTTCCATATCAGTCACCTGCAGAATGCCCACTGAACCCATTCCTGCCAGCGCTTCTTGATAAATCACCGCATATTTATTCAGCAGATACAATGCATCAGGAAAACTAACGCCCTGCGCGGCAAAGAGCGCTGCATAGGTGCCTAAGTTGTCACCCGCCACGAGTGCTGGTTGCACACCCTGTTCTTTGAGTAATGCCCAAATACCCGCATGCACCAAAAATAGTGCGGGGTACGCAATTTCTGCACTGCTCAAATCAAGTTCAGTGCTCGCAAAACAGAGTTTTGTAAAATCACGATTTAAACAACTATTGGCTTCTTCAAAATATTCTTGCATGAGCCGTGATTGATCATAGATATCTTTGCCCATACCAACATATTGGCTGCCATAACCGGCAAAGAGCACTGCAATTTTCATCATACACCTGCATGTTTATACGTAAGCAATTTCTGTATACGATGCACCGCCGTATCTTTTCCTAATGCTGCCATCAGCTCAAAAACACTCGGGCCATCACTCTTGCCAATTAATGCAATGCGTAACGGCTGAGCAATCGCTACTATTTTCAGGTTTTGCTGCTTGGTCCATTCTTTTATGGCAGCGGTAATATGATCAGCAGTAAATGGTGTGATAGTTTGTATGAACTCTTGAACGTTCCGTAAATCATCCCCCGTTGTTGCACCCCACCATTTTTGCAAATCGTGCGCATTATACTCGTGCGGCGTTTGGTATAAGGCTTTAATATCGATAATTAATTCACGCACTGTTTTTGCTCGCTGTTTATAGATATTCAAGATTACGAGCACCGTCTGGCTATGCCATACGGGTAAATCACTCAGCATAGTTGGCCACAGATCTTTTTCAATTTCTGCCAGCAACGCTTGATCAGACATGCCTCGCATGTAAACGCCATTTATCCAGTCTAATTTTTGTTGATCAAAAATAGCACCCTTTTTACCAACGTGCGCCAGGTCAAAAAACTGTATTACCTCTTCGCGCGTAAAAATTTCTTGATCGCCGTGTGACCAGCCCAAACGCACTAAATAGTTAAACAGTGCGTCGGGAATATAGCCTAATTGCTTGTATTCAAAAACACCCGTTGCAGCATCCCGCTTGCTGAGTTTATTACCATCGGGCCCTAAAATCATGGGCAAATGTGCAAAATAGGGCAATGGAAATCCACATGCTTGATAGAGCAAAATCTGTTTTGGTGTATTAGCAATATGCTCTTCACCACGAATAACGTGTGAAATTTTCATATCTGCATCATCAACCACCACCACAAAGTTGTACATCGGTGTACCATCAGAACGCACGAGAATAAAATCATCCAATTGATCAATGCCAATCGTGATCGTATCGCGAATTAAATCGTGAAATGTAACTTCTGTGATATCATCAGGAATTTTAAATCGCAAGGCACCTTTGGTGTGGCTCGCATTGCGGCACAGGCCATCATATTTCATAAAGTTGATGTCAAAGCCAGATTGCGCAGCAAGCCGATCTTGCACCTGCTCGGGCGTGCAAATGCAATAATACGCTTTACCCTGTGCATATAATTTTTGCGCCACTTCTTGATGACGCTTTGCGCGTTCAGATTGGATCACCACTGGCTCATCCCAATCGATACGCATCCACGCAAATGATGCTAAAATTGAATCAGTATACTCTTGTTTGGAGCGCTCACGGTCAGTATCTTCTATGCGCAGCAAAAAAGAGCCGTTGTTGTGGCGCGCAAAGAGCCAATTAAAAATGGCAGAGCGCATACCGCCAATATGCAAATGTCCCGTTGGAGAAGGCGCAAAACGTACACGCACTGAACCAGGAACACTCATCCGACTAGTCCATTTATTTTTTCTCGCGCCATTGCTGCCCATGGTGATTGCGCTAATCGATCAGCAGCTTTATCATTCAATGTGCTCAGCGGCTTCCAAGCTTCTTGTGCTTTTGCAACGTTACCAGCAGTTTGATAATACAAGCCCAAATAATATTGTGCTGCATCTGCATAGATATTTTTAGTATCGTGCGCCAAACTTTCTAATTGCTGCACTACTTTTTCATGAAATACTGCACTTGAAGAGGCATCATAGTAATCGATATCAACGAGTGCCCGTTTTAAGCTGTAGAGCGGATACAGCGGTGAGCTTTTACTAAGCTGCGAAAGCATAATGCTTAATTGTTCACTTGCCTGCCCTAGCTCTTGTTGCTGTAACAATGCATCAACTTCTATCGCCTGCAAATAAGGGCCAACTTTGGTATTTCTAAATGTTGCATAACCAGCATGCGCCATCGCCGTAACATCTGCCCAGTTTGCTTTACCCTGCAACGCCTGTTCATACTGCTCATAGCAATCATTTAATATCGTATGCGCTCGCTGTTCATTCTGACTCGCAAAATAATAATAACCATAGCCGCCAGCGCCAGCAATTATGATCAAACCAGCAATACCTAAACAAAGGGCGATATGCGCTTTAATCCAATCACTAACCATATCAAAAAAAAGAGTAACATCGTTCGTAAGCATTCAGACTCCTTTACTTAAATCGAGATTAAAAAAAGTAGCATGTTTGAAGAAAAATATAAAGCACTATAACTCAAAAAAAATGAGGGATAATAATGGATCCCTCACTCTTTATATCTTAATAGAACACCACTGCGCTATTCAGCTTTTTCTGGATTGCTGCTTTCTGCATTTCTTTGTGCAGACGCTTTTTTAGCTTCGCGCACTTCATGCCGTTTTAATACGCGCTCAGCCTTGGTGAATAATACCTTTACGCCCTTGTAATGGCCACAATTTTTGCATACTTGGTGCGGCAGCTGACTTGCTTTACAATTTTTGCATTCGGTAAGCGCCTTTGCTTTAATACCTTTATTAGCAAAACGCGAATCTCTACGCGCACGCGATCTTTTTCGTTTTGGTACTGGCATACGATATCCTTGAGGATCTTAATAATTATAATAGAAAAATATTTTTACTAAACTGAGAACTTAGGTTTAATATAAAGGATTTTAGCCTAAAAAGCAAAACCTATCTACCGTTTTTCCCATAATCCAGCCATATTTTGCATGAGTATTCCTTTTAATTGGAGGTCAAAAAGAAGCTGACTCAGCTGAATCAGCGGGATTCCCGTCGATTCCATCAACTCATCAAGCGAACAAGCCTGAGCGCAGTGAGCCACAATCCCTGCTTGTACGGGATCCAGCGCCTGTGCTGGGCCAGTCTTTATGGTGTGCAAGAAATCCTGCTGTACCGGCACCACTTCCTCTTCAACTGCTTGGCCAAACTCGATCAAAACATCTTTTACATTAGTAATTAATTTTGCTCCCTGCTGGATGAGCGCATGGCATCCGGCACTCAGCTCATCATCAATCGGTCCTGGCACTGCAAATACTTCTCTGCCTTCTTGCAAGCAGTACTGGGCTGTAATACGAGCACCACTTTGAATTGCTGCTTGGACCACAATGCATCCTTTGCTCATACCAGCAATGATACGATTGCGTGCTGGGAAATTTCCTGGTAATGGATTAAAGTTGAGTGGGAAACTGCTGATCAGTGCGCCGCCATTATCTATAATTGCTTCAAATAAGCGCTTGTTTTGGTGCGGGTAAGGCTTTAAAAGACCGGAACCCAATATTGCCACCGTTACTCCCCCTGCGGCAATGGTTGCTTCGTGTGCCATGGCATCTATACCGAGCGCGCCGCCACTGGCAATTCCCCAGCCATACTGCACTAATGGCGCAACCAACTGGTCAACCGCTTTTTTGCCATAGACATTGCCACCACGAGAACCAACCATCGCAAGCAACGCAAGATTCTGCGGCAGCTTTCCCTGCCAATACAAAACCAGCGGTGGCTGTGTACTATTTTTAAGTAAATCCGGATATTCAGGATCGCACAGCGTAACCCAAGAAACGCCCGATTGTTCGATATACGAAAGTTCTTTTTCCAATGCAGTTCTGTTACGCAGACCCGCATACAATTTGTTGGCAACTGTTTCTAAACCGACCAGCTGGAGCAATTCTCTATGGCTCATATCATATAAGCTATCAAGACCATGGTTTGCTAAGTTTTTGTTTATCCGAGCAAAAGCGCCAGGCCCTACCCCATCTATGAGGGAAATATGCAGTATAGCAAGCCTATTCTGGTTTTTCATATTGAATTTACGTTTTTTAAAAGTATATTGATTATATAGTAATTTTATAAGATATCATAAACACAAATAGAAAGAAAATAAGAATATGAAAATTATTACCCTGAGCATCAGTGCCCTATTGCTTATTTTTCTTATAACACACGGCATGGAGAAACAAGGCTACCAACTACCTTCATTGGAGCAGTTTGGCGCAGCATTGCAAAATTCAAATAACTATCGCCCAATTTTACCACAACCCGACAACCCCCTGCCATCATTACTTGCTGCAGTAGAACAAGAGTTAAAGGATGATGCCTCAACAACCCTCATGGAAATCGCATCATCTTCAGCTGCAACCAATACGATTACATCCCAGAGAATACCCGTACCAATACGGGCAACACGCACAAAATGGGAATACCAAAATCACGGCATACCAACGAATGGCCAAATAATATTGCGAGGAATTCAACCAGAACAGATGCGAACGAATTCTATTACTATATCAATACAAAATAACATTACGGTAAATACACATATCATACAGAGTAATTCTACACCACCATCTATTTCACAACTATACAAAGAGAAAGATGGGAAATTTTTATGTAAAGTATCTCCTTGCAAAAAACCATATACATCTCTCAACGCTCTTTTAAATCACATTAAAACTGCTCACCCTATACAGGCAATTGTATATTGCGAAAAACAAAGCTGCTCTCACGCATTCCCAACTCAAGATGCACTCAACACACATATAGCTCAAGAACATCAAAGGCCAAACGATACTATTATCGCAAGCCACCCACTCTCTAATGTGAACAAAAGCAGAATAATGAGGCAGGAGCTTACTGAGAAGTATAAAAAACAAAAATTCGATCATAATTAGCTTGATTTTAAGATACGCAACTATTACATTGAAGCTGCAAAATTTTATAAACATTTATACTTCAAAGGGTATTTATGAAAAAACAGCTTCTTCTTTTAACATTGCTTGTCTTATCTGCATCTGCATCAACGCAATCCATTCATGAAGATCATATTCCCACATTAATTAATATGAGCATTCTTTATTTGTTAGATTCTAATGCTATGTTTTCGAGTATGCTTACCTCAGAAGCAAGCAACATGCGAGATAAAATATCATCGGAGGTGCAAGCAGACATTCGTAAATGCAAACAAGGTTGGTCAAGCGATCCATATGATTCCGCAGCAAAAACATATAAAAAAGCCCGATTATTGCAAATAATGGAAGGCGCTATTATCGCTCATATAAAAGCTGCAGCAGAGCGAGCTTCTAATAATCATTTAGGTACTGTCCATGCAATTGAACAGGAAGTGAAAGAAAAGCTTGAGCAAGCCAAACGTGATTTTAATAATGGCATTATTAAACCAGGCGCATTGAAAATGTATGCAGATTTTATTGCTTTTCAATCCCATATACAAGCGATAAAAAATAAACTGCAAACAAACTATCAATCAAAACCAACGCCAGCACCAAAACCAGGACCACAATATGCTCAAGCACCGAAGCTTTATAATGATAATGCTGACTGCCCGATCTGTTTAGAAAAATATTCAGATGTTATTCGCATCAATATCCATCCCTGTGGACATAATATGTGCGAAGGTTGTTCAAAAGAATATGCAAAAAATTATTCAACCTGTTCTATATGCCGCCAGTGGTATGATAAAGCAAGGCTTGAAAAAGAGTTGGCTGAGCGCGCAACCGCACGTAAAAATAATTGTTAATCGCAAAGTTCTTGCAATAAAAAAGGCCCCTAAGATTTAGGGGCCTTTTTTATTGCAAATTTAAAAAATCAAAAATATTTAGAATCCTGCAAACGGATCATACTCAGAATCGTCGGGCTTGGAAGCATACACCACAGCCTCATCCAATAAAGAAGAAGAACTTATTTCATCTTCTTGTTCATCATATGCCGTATGAGTTTGCTGGGCACCAGGCTCAAATGTTGCATCTAAATCCATTGCATGCGATGTGCGCCCTTTGCTACCGGAACTTGGCGTATTGTTATTACCAGAATTGCCGCTAGCACCCGATCCAGCAATATTATCTTCTTCAAATGCCACAACCGAAGAAAGCTTTTGCCCTTCATCAAGGCGAATCAAGCGAACTCCTTTTGCTTGGCGGCCCATGGTGCGCACTTCAGATGATGGCAAGCGAATAATTTTACCAACTTGATCAATGAGTAATAAGTTTGAGTTATCGGTAACGTGCGCTAAACCAATCACTCTACCATTACGCTTATCGGCAGGAATAGTACGCACTCCCAAGCCGCCGCGATGTGCAACTCTAAAGTCAGCAATGCTCACTCGTTTGCCATACCCATTTTCGGTAGCAAAGAGAATGTCGCCCGTTTCACCAAGCACTTGCATGCCAACCACATAATCATTTTTCTTCAAGCGAATACCGATAACACCGGCTGCTTGCCGCCCCATAGAGCGCACTTCTTTTTCATTAAAGCGAATGCCTTGCCCTTGCGCGGTGGCAATAATAATTGAATCGTTGCCCGAGCTCAGATCGCAAAAGACTAGTTCATCATTGTCTTTGAGTGTTGCAGCACGAATACCGGTTGCACGAATATGCGCAAATTCGCTCGCATCGGTTCGTTTGATAATGCCATTTTTGGTCAGCATCACAATGAACGTGCCTTCTAATAAATCACGCGTGCATAATAATTTCACTACATGCTCGCCCGGTGTTAGTGGCAATATATTTATAATCGCTCTTCCTTTTGCAATACGGGAGCCTTCCGGTATTTCAAATACTTGCAAACCATAGACACGGCCTAAGTTGGTAAAGAAGAGTAAATTATCGTGGGTGCGCGCAACAAATAAATCTTCAATAACATCTTCGCCTTCATCAAGCGATTGCATGCCCATCTTGCCTTTACCACCACGATGCTGCACCCCATATGTTTCAAGCGGTACTCGTTTGACATATCCCTTGCGTGTTAAGGTAACCACCACCTCTTCATCGGGAATTAAATCTGCTTCGGTGAGAATATCAATAGCCCCTTCGATGCGCGTGCGGCGCTTATCGCCATATTCCTCTTTGATTCCTATCAATTCTTTCTGAATCTCTTGTTTGAGAATTCCTTCATTCTCCAAAATGTTTTTAAAGTGAGCAATTATTTTTTTAAGCTCTTCCAGCTCTGCATGAATTTTCTCTTGTTCAAGGCCCGTTAATCGTTGCAAACGCATTTCTAAAATTGCTTTGCCTTGTTCAATAGAAAGCAAGAACCGTTTATTTAATTTTGCAATAGCATCTTCAGCAGCCTTGGATTGCTTGATAAGCATTACCACTTCATCAATATTGGTGAGTGCAATAATAAAACCGTTGAGTAAATGCTCACGCTCTTGTGCTTTCTTTAAATCGTAAACGGTCCGCTTATACACCACTTCGCGCCGGTGAAATAAAAACTGCTGCAGTAGCTGACGCAATGAAAACACGAGTGGGCTATTATCAAGAAGGCCAAGCATCAAAATCGAAACAGATGTTTGGAGTGGCGTATATTTATAGAGCTGATTCAGGATCACCTGCGGCATTTCTCCCCGCTTCACCTCAAACGACAAGTTCTCAAAGAGCACCAGATCCGATTCGCCGGACCTGAAAACCTTCTTCAGGCCTTCCACCCGAAGCATCGACATTTGTTCCGTTAGATGCAGAG
>Ga0209624_10000925_pt1 | contig 24681 bp, 17 predicted proteins | sample JacPinW_OM2H0_O1_FD_188565 | JGI IMG/M metagenome (GOLD analysis project Ga0209624, IMG submission 188565) | Forest soil microbial communities from Algoma, Ontario, Canada - Jack Pine, Ontario site 1_JW_OM2H0_O1 (SPAdes) (version 2) | ecosystem: Environmental > Terrestrial > Soil > Boreal...
GCAAGCGCGTCTATTATCTCTCCCTCGAGTTTCTGATCGGGCGCCTGTTGTTCGACGCCCTGACCAATCTCGGCGTCGCGCAACCAATGGCGGAAGCGCTCGACGAACTTGGCGCCAATCTGACGGACTTGCGCCGGATCGAGCCTGACGCGGCGCTCGGCAATGGCGGCCTCGGCCGCCTCGCTGCGTGTTTCATGGATAGCATGGCGACCTTGTCGATCGCTGCGCACGGCTACGGCATCCGCTACGACAACGGCCTGTTTCGGCAGATTATTCGCGGCGGATGGCAGCAGGAAACGCCGGAGGACTGGCTCGTCAACGGCAACCCGTGGGAGTTCGTCCGTCCCGAATACAATTACGCGATTGGGTTCGGCGGTTGGGTCGAAATGGTCGAGCACGAGGAGCGCACCAGCCACGTGTGGCATCCGGCGGAAACAGTGGAAGCGGTCGCCTACGATACGCCGATCGTCGGCTGGCGCGGCCGGCATGTGAACACGCTGCGTCTGTGGTCGGCGCGGGCGACTGACCCGCTGAAGCTCGAAGCCTTCAACGCGGGAGACTACGTCGGCGCGTTTTCCGAGAGAGTGCGGGCCGAGGCGATCTCCAAGGTGCTCTATCCGAGCGACGCGACACCCGCGGGCCAGGAATTGCGGCTCCGGCAGGAATATTTCTTCACTTCAGCTTCGCTGCTCGATCTTATTCGCCGCCATATGAAGCAGTGGGGCGATGTGCGCACCCTCGGCGAGCACGCCGCCGTCCAGCTCAACGACACTCATCCAGCGATTGGCATCTCGGAACTCATGCGCATCCTCGTCGACCTGAACAAGGTCGAATGGGACGAGGCCTGGTCGATCACCCAGGCGACATTCTCCTACACCAACCACACCCTGCTGCCGGAAGCGCTCGAAACCTGGCCGGTGCCGCTGATGGAGCGCTTGCTGCCGCGCCACATGCAGATCATCTATCTCATCAACGCGGCGCATCTCGACAGCGCGCGACGGCGCGGGTTCGTCGATGCGGGCATGCTCGCCGGCATCTCGCTCATCGACGAACATGCCGGGCGCCGGGTGCGGATGGGGAACCTCGCCTTTATCGGTTCGCACAAAATCAATGGCGTTTCGGCGCTGCACACCGACTTGATGCGCAAGACGGTGTTCCACACGCTTAATTCGGTCTATCCCGGCCGCATCACCAACAAGACCAACGGCATCACGTTTCGCCGGTGGCTCATGGAGTGCAATCCGGACCTGGCCGACATCATTCGCTCGACTCTCGGGGAGCGCGGGCTCGACGACTATCATGCGCTGAAGGGCCTTGCCGCACATGCGGATGATTCTTCGCTGCAGGAGCGCGTGGCTCAAGCGCGTCGCAACCGCAAGGCCGCGCTTGCGCGCGTCATCACCGACCAGGTCAACCTGCGCGTCGACCCGGAAGCGATGTTCGACGTGCAAGTCAAACGCATCCACGAATACAAACGTCAGCTGCTCAACCTTATCGAAGCGGTCGCGCGCTATAACGCCATCCGCGCGAACCCAACGATCGACTTCGCGCCTCGGGTCAAGATCTTCGCCGGTAAGGCGGCCGCGAGTTACACTCAGGCCAAGCTGATCATCAAGCTCGCGATCGATATCGCGAAGGTCGTCAATTCCGATCCGACCGTGCGCGGCCTTTTGAAAGTCGTGTTCCTGCCGAACTACAACGTTTCGCTGGCCGAGATTATCATGCCCGCCGCCGACCTATCGGAGCAGATCTCGACCGCCGGCATGGAAGCCTCCGGCACCGGCAACATGAAGATGGCGCTCAACGGCGCCCTGACCATCGGCACGCTCGACGGCGCGAATGTCGAGATGCGCGATCTGGTCGGCGACGACAACATCTTCATCTTCGGCCTGACCGCGGCGGAGGTTGAAACCGCGCGCGCCCGTGGCATCGATTCGACCGAACACATTGCCGCTTCGCCGATCCTGCGCGAAGCGCTCGACGAAATCGCTTCCGGCGTATTCTCGACCGACGACGCCGGGCGTTATCGCGGCCTCGTCGATACGCTCACCCATCACGACTATTTCATGATCTGCGCCGACTTCGACGCCTACTGGGCAGCGCAGATGAAGATCGACGAAGCCTGGCGCGACCGGAACCGATGGATGCGCTCGAGCGTTCTGAACACGGCCAATGTTGGCTGGTTCTCCTCCGATCGAACGATAGGCGAATATGCAAAAGAAATCTGGAGTGCTCCGTTCGTGCCTATAAGCTGAGTCATGGAGAAAGTAGTGGGGGAGGATTGGAAGGCGCGCGAGCAAGACCTCGACGCGATCGCGGGCGCTCGCAATGCTGATCCTTTCGCGGTGCTCGGGCCGCATCAGACTTCCGCCGGATGGGTCATTCGGGTCTTTGCGCCTGAAGCGATTTCGGTACGCGCACTCACCCGTGGGGGCGAGCTCATCGCCGAACTGCCGCGGCGGAAGGACGACATTTTCGAAGCGCTAATCCCGTCGCTCAAAGAGCGTCCGACCTATCGGGTCGAGGTGACGACAGCGCATGGGTCCTATTCGTATATGGATTCTTATGCGTTTGGCCCGGCGTTGGGTCCGCTCGACGATTATCTGGTGCGGGAGGGCACGCATCGCCAGCTCTACCGCCGGCTCGGCGCCCAGCTGATCCGTCACGAGGGCGTCGACGGCGTGCTGTTTGCGGTCTGGGCGCCAAACGCTACACGTGTTTCCATCGTCGGCGACTTCAACCGATGGGACGGGCGGCGCTGTCAGATGCGTCGACGCTTCGACAGCGGGCTATGGGAGATCTTCGTTCCGGAATTGACGGTCGGAGCGGTTTATAAGTTCGAGCTTTTGGACCCGAACGGGGCGCTGTTGCCCCTCAAAGCGGACCCGTTCGGCTTCGAGGCTGAGCTTAGGCCATCGACAGCTTCGGTCGTCGCCGATAGCGCTGACTTCTCCTGGACCGACACCGAATACATGGCCAAGCGCGGCGAGGGCGAGCCCCGGCGGAAGCCGATGTCGATCTACGAAGCCCATCTCGGCTCCTGGCGGCGCGGCGAGGGCGGGCGGTTCCTGACCTACGACGAACTGGCCGAGCAGCTCATCCCCTACGTCGCCGAAATGGGCTACACCCATATCGAGCTTCTACCGATCAGCGAGCATCCGCTCGATGAATCCTGGGGCTACCAGCCGATCGGCCTATTTGCGCCGACGCGGCGCTTCGGCGATCCGGCCGCCTTTGCGCGCTTCGTCGATCGAGCGCACGCCGCGGGCCTCGCCGTCATCCTCGACTGGGTCCCGGCGCATTTTCCGACCGACCAACAGGGGTTGGCGCATTTCGACGGCACCGCGCTCTACGAACATGCCGACCCGCGCAAGGGCTTCCAACCAGACTGGAACACGGCGATCTACAATTTTGGTCGCACCGAGGTCGCCAACTTTCTCTATTGCAACGCACTTTACTGGGTCGATCGCTTCCACATCGACGGGCTGCGCGTCGACGCTGTCGCCTCGATGCTTTACCTCGACTATTCCCGCAAAGAGGGCGAATGGCTGCCCAACGCCGATGGAAGCAAGGAAAACCGCGAAGCGATCGCCTTCCTGCGCCGCGCCAACGAGCTCGTCTACGGCGGCTTTCCAGGGGCGGTCACCATCGCCGAAGAATCGACTGCCTTCCCCGGCGTTTCGCGGCCGACTGACCAGGGCGGCCTCGGCTTTGGCTTCAAGTGGAACATGGGCTGGATGCACGACACGCTCGACTACGTGTCGGAAGATCCCATCTATCGCCGCTGGCATCACAACAAGATGACCTTCGGCCTCCTTTACGCCTTCAGCGAGAACTTCGTGCTGCCGATCTCGCACGACGAAGTCGTGCACGGCAAACGCTCGGTCGTTGGCAAGATGCCGGGCGACGAATGGCAGCGCTTCGCCAATGCGCGCGCTTTCTATGGCTTCATGTGGGGTCATCCCGGCAAGAAGCTCCTGTTCATGGGTCAGGAGTTCGGACAGACCAATGAGTGGAACGCCTCAGAGTCGCTTCCATGGTGGCTACTTGCCTATTGGCCGCACCAGGGCGTCCAGGCTTGGGTCCGCGATCTCAACCGGCTCTATCGCGAAACGCCCGCCCTCTATGCGCGCGATTGCGAGCCTGACGGGTTCCGCTGGATCGTGGTCAACGACGAAAGCCAGTCGGTGCTGGCCTTTCTTCGGCAGGGCGCGCAGAGCGATCCACCGGTTGCGGTCGTCTGCAATTTCACCCCCGAGCCGCGCGCAGGCTACCGGCTCGGCTTGCCCTACCAGGGCTTCTGGCGCGAGGCGCTCAATAGCGACGCCAGCTCCTACGGCGGCTCCAATACGGGCAATTTCGGCGGCGTCACGGCGGAGGCGCGACCCGCACACGGCTTCCCTGCATCGGCGACCGTGACGTTGCCGCCGCTTGCCACCTTGTTCCTCGTTTTCAGTCCGCCCTCGGCCTGAGGCGGCAGCCCGACGGAGCTCGCAATGCCCAAATTGAAAACGGCGAAGGAACTGGGCATTTCGGCCCCCTATTCACGCCATGCCATGGCCTACGTGCTCGCCGGCGGGCGGGGCAGCCGCCTGCTCGAGCTCACCGACCGACGCGCGAAGCCGGCGGTCTATTTCGGCGGCAAGTCGCGCATCATCGACTTCGCGTTGTCGAACGCGCTCAACTCCGGCATTCGACGCATCGCCGTCGCCACGCAATACAAGGCCCACAGCCTCATCCGCCATCTGCAGCGCGGCTGGAACTTCCTCAGACCAGAGCGCAACGAGAGCTTCGACGTCCTGCCCGCCTCCCAGCGCGTATCCGAGACGATGTGGTATCTCGGCACCGCCGACGCAGTCTACCAGAACATCGATATTATCGAGGGCTATGGCCCCCACTTCATTGTGCTCCTGGCCGGCGACCACGTCTACAAGATGGACTATGAGAAGATGCTGCAGCAGCACGTCGATTCGGGGGCCGACGTGACCGTCGGCTGTCTCGAGGCGACGCTCGAGGAAGCTACAGCCTTTGGCGTCATGCATATCGACGACAAGAACAATATCATCGCCTTCCTGGAGAAGCCCAAGAATCCGCCCCACATGCCCGGCAAACCCGACGTGGCGCTCGCCAGCATGGGCATCTATGTCTTCGATACGTCATTCCTGATCGATGTTCTGAAGCGTGACGCGGCGGATCAGAATTCGAGCCATGATTTCGGCAAGGACATCATTCCCTACCTGGTCAAGAACGGCAGAGCCGTCGCTCATCACTTCTCGCAATCCTGCGTGACGTCGACCGAGGAGGCCAAGCCCTACTGGCGTGACGTTGGAACCGTGGACGCCTATTGGGCCGCCAACGTCGACTTGACCGATGTCGTTCCCGATCTCGACCTCTACGATCGCGGCTGGCCGATCTGGACCTATGGAGAGATCACGCCGCCGGCGAAATTCGTCCATGACGTGGACGGTCGCCGTGGCTTCGCCGTTTCTTCGCTTTTGTCGGGCGGCTGTATCATCTCAGGCGCTTCGCTCAGCCGCTCGCTGATCTTTACCGGGGCGCGCGTCCATTCGTACACCACGGTGCATGAGACGGTCGTGCTTCCTTATGTAACGATCGGACGCAACGTTCGGCTGTCCAAGACCATCATTGACAGCGAAGTGCGCATTCCCGACGGCCTCGTGGTCGGCGAGGATCCCGAGCTTGACGCCAAGCGCTTCCGCCGCACAGACAGCGGCGTCACGTTGATCACCAAGCCCATGATCGACAAACTGGCGCAATGAGCGCACTGAAAGTTCTCTCGGTCGCCTCGGAGGTCTTCCCGCTTATCAAGACCGGGGGCCTCGCTGACGTCGCGGGTGCATTGCCCGCCGCGCTCGCCCGCGAAGCCGTCGAGATCAGAACGCTTGTCCCCGGCTATCCGGCGGTGATGGCGAAGCTCGTCGACGCGCAGCAGGCCCACGCATACGACGATCTGTTCGGCGGACCAGCGCGGATTCTCGGCGGCAAGGCGGCAGGTTTGGACCTGTTCGCGATCGATGCGCCCCATCTCTACGATCGGCCCGGCAATCCGTACCTGGGGCCCAACGGGCTTGACTGGCCCGATAATGCGCAGCGGTTTGCGGCGCTCGCGCGGGTCGGCGCTGACATCGGCCTCGGCGCGATTGACGCGTTCCGGCCTCAGGTCGTTCACGCGCACGACTGGCAGGCTGCGCTCGCGCACGCCTATATGTACTATGCTGACAGGCCGCGCCCGGGAACGGCCATCACGGTCCACAATATGGCCTTCCAAGGCCAGTTTCCGATCTGGATCTTCGGAGAGCTCGGCTTGCCGGCGCGAGCGCTTAGCATCGACGGGGTCGAATATTACGGCGGCGTCGGATACCTCAAGGCGGGCTTAAGGCTTTCCGACCGCATCACCACGGTCTCCCCCACCTATGCGCGCGAGATCATGACGCCTGAGTTCGGCATGGGGCTCGACGGTCTTTTGCGCACCCGCGCGGCGGTCGTGCAGGGAATCGTCAACGGCATCGACGACACCGTCTGGAATCCGGCCACCGACGTCACCTTGCCACAAAACTATAGCGCTCTGCGCATCGACATGCGCGTTCGCAACAAGATTGCGCTGCAGACGCAGATGGGGCTGGCGCCGGAAGTCGGCCGGCCGCTGCTGGGCGTCGTCTCCCGCCTTTCGGATCAAAAGGGCCTCGACTTGCTGTTGCAAGCGCTGCCCGGAATTATCGCTCGAGGCGGCCAGCTCGCGCTGCTCGGCTCAGGCGATCCGATGTTGGAGGGGGGCTTCACCGCGGCCGCCACATCGACGCCCGGCTCGGTTGCCTGCGTGCTCGGCTACGACGAGAAGCTGGCCCATCTCATTCAGGCCGGCGCCGATTTCATCGTCGTTCCCTCGCGTTTCGAGCCTTGTGGCCTCACGCAACTCTGCGCGCTCCGATATGGCGCGCCGCCGATCGTCGCGCGGGTGGGCGGTCTCGCCGACACGGTCATTGACGCCAACGAGGCGGCGACGGCCGCCGGCGTGGCGACCGGCGTCCAATTCTACCCGCCTGCTGTTGAATCGTTGACCTACGCGCTCAACCGCGCCCTCGATATCGCTCGCGATCCGACGGTTTTACGACGGCTCAGACTTAACGGCATGCGGTCGGACGTCTCCTGGCGCGGCCCGGCGAAGCGATACGCCGCCCTTTATCGCGATATAATCAGGCCCGCAGAATGAGCGACCCAAAAGCCGCTCGCGGCGTCTTCGTCTCTGCGCGCGGCCTCGAGGCGGCGCTGGTGTTGCCCAACGCGGAGGGCGCGTCGCTGTGCGTCTACGACGGCGATCGCGAAATTGCTCGCGCTCCGATGGCGCGTGACGCCGACGGCGTCCTGCGCGGCGTTGCGCCCGGTATCGGCGCCGGCGCGCATTACGGCTTCCGGGTCCAGGGTCCCTATGATCCGAAGCGGGGCCTCCGCTTTGACCCGTCCAAATTACTGGCCGATCCTTACGCCTGGCGTTTCGACCGGCCGTTCCGCCTCCATCCCTCGATGTTTGCGTTTGGCGAGGACAGCAGCCGCTACGCGCCGAAAGCGATCGTGGGGCCAGCGCCTGCGGGTGAGCCGGGACATAAGCGCATCGCGTCAGAGGCGCTTGTCATCTACGAGCTCAACCTGCGCGGCTTCTCTCGGCTTAACCCGGCGATCCCCGAAGCCACACGCGGAACCTTCGCAGGCCTTGCTCATCCCGCTTCGATCAAACATCTAGCAAACTTAGGCGTCACCGCCGTCGAGATCATGCCGGCCGACACGTTCGTCGACGAGCGCCACCTGCCGCCGCTCGGCCTGTCCAACGCCTGGGGTTATAACGCAGTCGTGTTCGGCGCGCCGGATCCGCGCCTTGCTCCCGGCGGCTGGAAGGAAGTCCGCGCGGCGACCGACGCGCTGCACGCGGCGGGCATGGAGGCGATTCTCGACGTCGTCTTCAACCACAACGGCGAGAGCGACCAGCTAGGGCCGACGCTATCGTTCCGCGGGCTCGACAATCAAGCCTGGTTCCGACTGGATCCCAACAATCCGGAGCTCTACATCAATGACGCGGGCACCGGCAATTGCCTCGCGCTCGACCGGCCGCTCGTCATCGACATGGGCGTAGGCGCGCTCAAGCGCTGGGTGGTCCAGGGCGGTTTCGACGGCTTTCGCTTCGATCTCGGCACGTCGCTCGGCCGCCGCGACACCGGTTTCGATCCAGATGCGCCGTTCTTCCAGGCACTTGCCGCAGATCCCGTACTCGCGGAAGTGCGCCTCATCGCCGAACCCTGGGACATCGGCCCAGGCGGCTATCGCCTCGGTCAGTTTGGCCCCGCATTCGCCGAATGGAACGACCGCTTTCGCGACGCTGTGCGCCGCTTCTGGCGGGGCGATCCGGGATTGTGCGGTGAGATCGCCACCCGGATGGCGGGTTCGCGCGACATATTCGCGCGCGCTCAAGCGCCATCCAAGGGCGTCAATTTCGTCGTCGCCCATGATGGCTTCACGCTTCGCGACGTCGTCTCCTACGACCGCAAGCATAATGAGGCCAACGGCGAGAACAATCGCGACGGTACGGACGACAACAACAGCTGGAACCACGGCGTCGAGGGCTCGAGCGACGATCCGGCGGTCGTCGAATCGCGTTCGCGCGACGAGCGCAATCTGCTCACGCTTTTGCTCGCCTCGCGCGGGACGCCCATGCTCAGCATGGGCTCGGAGCTCGGCTTTAGCCAGGGCGGCAACAACAACGCCTACGCCCAGGACAACGCGACGAGCGCGATCGACTGGCGCGCCGCCGACGCGTCCCTGATCGCCTTCACAACTCGGCTCATTGCGGTTCGCCGCGCCAATGCTGCGCTGTCGCGCGACGCTTTCCTGACCGGGTCGCCATTCGACGCCAGCCAGCTTCCCGACGTGGACTGGCGCGACGCCAACGGGCCGATGACCCAGAGCGCCTGGAACGATCCCAAAGGCGACATCTTCGTTGCGGTCTTCTCCACGCCTCAGAGCGACGGCGTCGATCGGGTAGTCGTGGCGATGAACCGCTCAAACGCAGACGCAGAGGTTCACCTGCCCTCGCCACGCCCCGGCATGGCGTGGCGCGCCGTCATCGACACGTATGATCCCGCGGCGCCTGAGCGCTGGCTCGCGCTCGCCGACCTCGTCCGGCTTCGAGCGCGGTCATCGCTCATCCTCACCGAGGCGAGAACGGTGGGCGGCGGACTTAACTCCGGAGCGCCCGGCGTCGAAACGATCGGCAAGCTCGCAAGCGCCGCCGGGATCGCAGCAGAATGGTCGGACATTAGCGGCAAACGCACGATCGTTTCGCCGGAGACCAAGATCGCGCTTCTGTCGGCGCTCGGCCTTGAGATCGGGAGCGAAGCTCAGGCGCGCGACAGCCTGACGCGGCTCACCGATGAGACGCAGCGCCGCCGCCTGCCCTTCTCGCTTGTGCTGCGCGCCGATCAGCCTCTCGTCGCGCCCTTGCGAGAGACGCCTCGCAAAACGGATGCTCGGATCGAGCGTGAAGACGGCGCTGTCGCCGAATGGTCGATCGAGGCCGCCGACGGCGTGCGACGCGACCTGCCCAACGGACGCTTCGTAACCGAGCGCACGATCGCGCTGCCGACGCTACCGATCGGACGGCACCGCCTCGTCGTCGACGGCGTGGAATGCGCGCTCACCATCGCGCCGCCGCAAGCTTACAGTCCCACATCGGCCTCGCGTAAGCGTTTTGGCGCGGCGGCTCAGCTTTACGCCCTCCGCCGCGCGGACGACAGCGGTCGTGACCAGGGGATCGGCGACTTCTCAGCGCTCGCAGTCGCCGGAGAGAAGGCAGGCCAAGCGGGCGCGGCCTATCTCGGCGTCAGCCCGCTGCATATGCTGTTCCCGCGCGATCGCAACAGGGCGAGCCCCTACTATCCCTCGGATCGCCGATTCCTCGACCCGATGTTCATCGACGTGCAGGACGATTCAGGACTGCCGCGCGACGAGGCGCTCACCGCCGTGCTCGCGTCACTGGCGCCGCAGTTTGGCGCGGCTTCGGCGACAAATTATGTCGAGTACGAGGAGGTGTGGCTCGCCAAGCGCGCGGCGCTCGAAGCTTGGAGCGCGGCCTTCGCCCGCCTCCGCCTGTCGCGGTCAAGCGATCCGCTCATCGCGGACTACCATGCCTTCGCGAGATCGGGCGGCGAGTCCTTGCGGCGCTTCGCCGCCTTCCAAGCGGCCGCCGACGGTGAGGCAGGGCCAAATTGGGCTCTCTGGCCCCAGGATCTGCGCGACGGCGACCCAAAGGCGATCGACCATGTGATCGAACGCAACCGCCAGGGCTTTGAGTTTGCCCTTTTCTGCCAATGGCTCGCCGACCGCCAGCTTGGCCGAGCGGCCGCGCGCGCAAAAGCAGGCGGTCTGGAGATTGGCCTCTACCGCGACCTTGCAGTCGGCGCGGCGCCGGACGGCGCCGAATCCTGGGCGCATGCGGGCGCGCTCGCGCATGGCGTCACGATCGGCGCGCCGCCCGATCCATTCTCTGTGCAAGGGCAGAACTGGGCCCTTCCTGCGCCCAATCCGGTGGCCGGCGCGCGTGAGGGCTGGGCCTCGCTCAGCGCTGTCTACCGCGCCAACATGCGCCACGCCGGCATGCTGCGCATCGATCACGCGATGGGCCTGCAGCGTCTCTTTCTCATTCCAGATGGCGCGCGCCCGGCGGACGGCGCCTATCTGTCCTATCCGCTAGACGATCTCATCGGCCATATCGCGCTCGAAAGCGAACGCGCGCAGTGCATGGTCGTCGGCGAAGACCTTGGCACTGTCGCCGATGGTTTCCGCGATCGGCTGACGCGCGCGAAGATCACGGGCATGCGCGTGCTCTGGTTCGAGCGTAAGGGCGTGGAGTTCCTGTCTCCTGCGTCCTATCCGCCGACTTCGGTCGCCTGCGTCGCGACGCATGATCTGGCGACGCTCGCAGGCTGGTGGCAAGGAGCCGACATTGCCGAGAGGCTCGCGCTCGGCCTTCTGACGCTCGCCAGGGCGGGCGACCAAATCGTCGGCCGGCGGGAGGAGAAGCGCGCGCTTCTGCGCGCACTCGCCGCGGCAGGATTCACGGTCTCACAGACAGAGGACGGGCCGCTTCCCGACGCCACGGCGGCAGCCGTTCACGCGCTGATCGGCGGTTCAGCATCGATGTTCGCCCACGCCCAATTCGATGACCTTGCCGGCGAAACGGTCGCGACGAACCTACCGGGCACCGATCGAGAGCGCCCAAACTGGCGCCTTAAGATAGGCCAAGACGTCGCCGCCGTCTTCGCCAGCCCTCGGGCGCAGGCGATCCTCGCCGCGCTGGCCAAGGGGCGGACGTAAGCGCCGCGGAAACGCTTTAGCGCCGCGAGCGCACGCCGCGTTTTGACGGAGTTCCGTCTACGTTTTACAAGTTCGCACGATAGCCGTCCGAGCGTGTCTGGAAGCGGCCATTGAGAATGCCGGGCGGAACGTGATGGGTATGACGACGCACGGCGTTTCCATTCAGGAGGAGATGGCTTCGACCGTCCAATTAGACCGGCGATCCAGCCGCGATGGCGGTCAGCCGTCCGACGGCCACGCCGTCGTCCTCAAAGCGGAAGCCGTCTCCAAAACCTTCGCCGGCGTCACGGCTCTGCGCGACGTCGACTTCGACCTGAGGAGCGGCGAAGTCCACGCCCTCATGGGGGAGAACGGCGCGGGCAAATCGACCTTGATGAAGATCCTCGCCGGCGTGCACGTCGATTATGACGGCGAGATCCGGATCGAGGACACGCCGGTCCGCTTCTCTGGCGTTCAGGACGCGGAGCGCGCCGGCGTCGCGATCATCCATCAGGAACTCAACCTGGTTCCCGAATTGACTGCGGCCGAGAACATCTTCCTTGGCCGAGAACCGCTTATCCTCGGAACCCTCGTCGACCACAGGCGCATCGTAAAAGCCGCGAGCGCATTGTTGAAGCGGCTCGGCATCGAGATTGACGCGCAGCGTCGCATTGCCGAGCTCAGGATCGGCGAACAGCAATTGGTCGAAATCGCCAAGGCGCTGTCGCTGGACGCGCGGATCTTGATCATGGACGAGCCAACGTCCGCGCTCTCGACGGCCGAATGCGACACCCTGTTCAAGGTCGTGCGGCAGCTGGCGCAAGCGGGCGTTGCGATCATCTACACGTCACACCGCCTGGACGAAGTCCTTGCGCTCGCCAATCGCGTCACCGTACTGCGCGACGGCCAGCCCGTTTTGACCGCTCCGATCGAGGGCCTGTCGCAAGGGGCCATCATTTCCGCAATGGTCGGGCGAGAGGTGACGCTCACTCGCCGGGATTCTGTAGCCCGCTGGGGCGCCCCCGTCCTTTCGGTGCGCGATCTCACGCTCGACAAGGTGAGCAGCCGCGGCTGGCGGCGCGTGCTTCAAGGCGTCAGCTTCGATGTCCGGCCGGGTGAAATTCTCGGAATCGGCGGCCTATTGGGGTCCGGGCGCACTGAGATACTCGAATCGGTCTTCGGCGTCGCCCGGGGTTGGCGGGACGGCGAGATCGCCATCGACGGCGAGGCCGTGTCGATCAATTCGGCGGCGGACGCCTGTCGCCTCGGCGTGGCGCTGGTGACCGAGGATCGCAAGGCGTTGGGCTTGCACATATCTTCGACCATTCGGGACAATGTCGCCCTGCCCTCGGTCGGCGCTGCGTCGCGCTTCGGCGTGCGCGGGTTCGCCCGCGAGGCTGAACTCGCCACCGAAATGGTCGAGAAGCTCGCAGTGCGTTGCTATGGGATCGATCAGATCGTTGCGACGCTTTCCGGCGGCAACCAGCAGAAGGTCGCCATTGGCAAGTGGCTGGCGACCGCGCCCCGCGTGCTGCTTCTCGACGAGCCGACGCGCGGCATTGACGTCGGAGCGAAACAGGAAATCTATCAACTCATATTCGGCTTGGCGGCTGAGGGATTGGCCATTGTGGTGGTGACTTCGGAGATGCCGGAACTCCTTCTGTTGTCGGACCGGGTGCTGGTCATGTGCGAGGGTCGGCAGACCGGCGTCTTGTCTGGCGCCGAGGCGACGCAAGAAGCGATCATGCGCTTGGCCGCCCCCGGAATGAGCGAGCGCGTCGCGCCATGATTGTTCTGCGCATACTCTCGCGCACAAAGCTCTATTGGGGGCTTGCGATCATTTGCCTGATTGGCGCGTTGGCATCGCCGCACACCTCGTCGGGCAGAAACATCTTCCTCTCGTTCAACAATCTGACCGACGTCCTGCGCCAGGTGTCGATAACCGGCCTCGTCGCCACCGGCATGACCCTCGTCATCCTGCTTGGCGGCATCGATCTGTCGGTCGGCTCGGTCATGGGGTTCTCGACGATCATCTGCGCCATGCTGCTCAGTCAGCCCGGATGGACGCCAGCCTCGATCGTGGCTGTGCCGGCGGCTTCTATCGCGGCGGGGCTCGGGGTCGGGTTCCTCACTCGGTTTGTATTCCACGGGCTCGCGCGCGGACGCGACGTAGATGCTGGCCGACGAAACGAGATCGCGTCGGGGCCTTGGCGCAGCATTCGCATTCCAGCCCTGCTTGGGCTCGTCTGCGGCGGCGCCGTCGCCGTGGCCACGGCGTCGCAAGTTTCGACCAAGTTCGGCGTCGTGGCGGTGCTGCTGGTGACGCCGTGCGTTGCGCTGGCGCTCGGAGCGATCAACGGCGCACTGATTGTCGCCGGTCGGCTCCAACCCTTCATTGCGACCTTGGCGATGATGGTGAGCGCGCTCGGCCTCGGCCGCCTGACGGCGGGCCAGGACAATGCCGTCATAGCCGTTTACACCGGCACGAACGCCACTCAGGCCTTCGAAGTGTTGCGTTCGATGGTCTGGGGCATCCTGCCGATGCCGAGCGTCTTCTTTCTCGCCGCAATCCTTATATTCGGAGCTGTTCTGCGGTTCACCACCTTCGGCCGCTACATCTACGCCATCGGCGGCAATCCGGAAGCGGCCAAGCTCTCCGGCATCAAGGTCGCCGAGGTCCAATTGGCCGCCTATATGATCTCGGGCCTATTGGCCGGGCTCGCCGGCGTGTTGTTCGTGGCCCAGTACCGGCAGGGCAAACCGGACGCGGGCTCGGGCCTAGAACTCGACGCGATCGCCGCGGTAGTGATCGGTGGCACGAGCCTCATGGGCGGGCGCGGCGGCCTCGCCGGAACGTTCGTCGGCGTCCTCATCTTCGGCTTGCTGTCCGATATCCTTCAACTCCAGAACATCGATTCCAATGTGCAGCTCCTGATGAAGGGGCTTATCATCGTCGGCACGGTGCTCGTGCAAGAACAGAATCTAGGTCAGCTTCTGACGCGGTGGCGAGGTCAAGCGCCTTTGCCCCCGCCGACGAGGACCGGATCGGTCGAAGCCTATCGGCCGCCAAGCGTGGTAACAAAGTCAGCTGCTAGGGAGGACATCCATGAAGCGTCGTGAATTTCTGAAACTGTCGGCGGTGACCCTGACGGGCGCCGTGCTCAGCGTCTATCTGCCTGCGGGCTGGACCCCAGCCAAGGCGGCGGCAAAATGGAAGGTTGGATTCAGCCAGGCGACCACGCTCGAGCCCTGGCGGGTCCAGTTCAACAAGGACATCGAAGCCGAAGCAAAGAACCACCCCGAGGTCGAGCTCATCATCACCGACGGGCAGGACAAGACGGAAAAGCAGGTCGCCGACGTCGAGAATCTGATCGCTCAGCAGGTCGATGTGCTGCTGATCTCGCCCAAGGAATCGGCAGGCCTCACCGGCGTCGTCGAAAAGGCGATCGACGCCAAGATTCCGGTGATCGTGCTCGACCGCAACGTCGACACCAAGCGCATCACGCAATTCATCGGCGGCGACAATGCGCTCATCGGCAAGGCGGCTGGCGAATATGCGGTGAAGCTGCTCGGCGGCCCCGGCAAGGCGGCGGGCAATGTGGTTGAGATCTGGGGCGGCATGGGCACGCAGCCCGCGCACGATCGCCATGACGGCTTCCACGCCTTCACCGACAAGGAGTCCGGCATCAAGTACCTGCTCAACAACCAGTCCGGCGACTGGAAGCAGGACAAAGCCTACGACATCATGACGACGGCGCTGCGCAACAACGAGAAGATCGACCTCATCTACGGCCACAACGATCCGATGGCCTACGGCGCCTATCTCGCGACCAAGGACGCCGGCCGCGACAAGGACATCAAATTCATCCTGGGGATCGACGGACTGCCCGACGAGGGCGTGACCTGGGTGCATAAGGGAGAGCTGACGGCGACCTTCCTCTACGCCACGCCGGGCGCCGAAGGCCTGCGCCAGGCGGTCAAACTCTTGAACGGCGAAAAGATCGAACCGGTCATCGTGCTGCCGACCATGTTGATCGACAAGAATAACGCCGACGAAGTTCTCAAGAAGAACGGCCTGCCCCTCTAGACGCGCGACGGATCGATTGAACGTCATCGCGACCCCCGGGTCGCGATGACGTTCGCGTCTGCGCTTGGGATGACGCGCGGCCGCTTTTGACGGGTTAGGCCTCGCGATCTAAAAGGCGGCAAATTCGTCCTTGCCGGAATCAGTTCCATGACCCTGCGCTGTCTTGACCTGGAAGCCCTAAAAGCAACGCCGGTGACCCTGAAGCCGTTCGAATATTTCGTCGTCCCCGGCTTTGTCCAACCCGAGGCGCGCGCGAAAATCAACGCCGACTATCCAAAGATCTCCGAGGGCGGAAGCTTTCCCGTCACGCAACTCTCGTATGGGCCCGCGTTTCGCGAGTTTCTCGCCGAATTGGAGAGCGACGATTTCCGCGAAGCGTTCGAAGCGAAATTCGGCCTCGAGCTCGCCGGGCGCCCGACCACCACAACGGTCCGTGGTCAGTGCAGCGCCAAGGATGGACGGATCCATACCGACACGAAAAGCAAGATCATTACGGTCCTCATTTACATGAACCCTGCTTGGGAGAATTCCGGCGGCCGCTTGCGACTCCTGAAATCGGCCGACAACCTCGACGATATGATCATGGAGGTGCCGCCGACCGAGGGAACGCTGCTGGCGTTCAAACGGGCCGACAATTCCTGGCATGGCCACAAGCCCTTCGCCGGCGAACGCCGGGTCATCCAGTTCAACTGGGTCACTTCGGAAGGCGACCGCCGGATGGCGATGCTGCGCCACCACGTTTCGGCGCCCTTGAAGCGGCTGTTCGCGGCGATGCGGCCGAGCGCGGCCTGAACGCGCTCCTCCCTTCTCCCTCGGGGAGAAGGTGGCCCGAAGGGTCAGATGAGGGCCGCGCAGGCGTGCGCACGTCCTGGGCGAATCCTCACCCCTGTCCCTCTCCCCATAGCCCGTCGAGAGACGGGCGTTCTTCCGAACGCCCTATGGAAGAGGGGAATCGCGCTAACGGACCTTCGCCGCCCAGACCTGCCGGTATACGTCGCTGATCTCGTCGGCCTCGCGGTCGCGGCTGAACGCGCTGACAACCCGAGCGCGCGCGCGCTCACCCATCACCTTGATCCGTTCGGGTTCCCGCATGAGCGGCTCGAGCGCGGCGACGAGAGCCTCGACATTGTCAACCGGCGCGAGAACGCCGTCGTCCCCATCCGTGATGATCATTTCCGCTGCCCCAGCGCGCGTTGCGACCAAAGCGTCGCCGGCCGCCATAGCCTCGAGCATGGTGAGCCCGAATCCCTCGACTCGCGAGGCAAAAACGTAAATGGAGATTCTCTGATACCAGTGCGGCACCTCATCGATCGGCAATTCGCCCAGGAAACGAATGCGATCAGTGAGGCCTGCCGCGGCGATTCGCTGCTTGAGCCCTTCGACAAAGGGAAGATTGTCGACGGTCGAGAGCCCGACCACCACGGCGCAGAAATCCGGGTATTGCGGCAAGAGCCGGCACATCGCCTCGACGAACAGGTCGCTGCCTTTCTGCCGTCGCACCCGACCGAACGTTCCGATCCCATACTTTCCAGGCAGGCCTGTTTCGGCGAAGGCGGCGAGGCGGTCGGCGGGCGGGGAATAGAGACCGACGTCGATCCCATGAAGGATGACCGTCGCCGGGCGGCGCAAATATTGGGCCGCGGCCTGGCTCGTCGCGATCACCGCGTCCATACGCCTGATGAGAAAGTCGGTGAGCCAGGTTTTCTTGCGCTGGGAGGCCGAATTGAAGATCAGCGCAAATCCATAGCCGAGCAGATTCAGGAAAAGTCCGGCCAGCATCTCGACATTGCGGCGCGCGTGCCAGATGCGGACCTTGCCGTGGGCAGGAGGACGGAAACGCAGACGCAAGAGGTCGCCGAGGCTCAAGGCCGCGATACCCTCCGGCCGGTCAGGGCCGCACCACGCCGCACGCCAGCGTTTGGCGATGAGTGGCGCGATGGTGCGGTTCACCGCCGTGCCGCCCGAATAGCGCCAATTCAGATTGGGGATGATGACCTCGAGCGCGTCGATGGTCTCGTCATCAAATTCCCGGCTCATCCGGTCTGGTCCGCCGAGCGCGGCTCGCACAGCATGCAAGCCTCTCTCGGACCGCGTCCTGAGGAGCGCCGCAGGCGCGGCTCGAAAGCCTGCCCTGAGCTTGTCGAAGGGGGCGGTCCAGAGTGCACGAACGGAGCCGCGCCGTCTGGATCATGCTTCGAGACGCGAGGCCATAGGGCGTTCGAAAGAACGCCCGTCTTTCGCCGGGCTATGGCCTCGCTCCTCAGCATGAGGGGCGTGGACACGCGCATCATTCCGATGTCCCGCCTTGGATGTTAAACGGCAACCGGCTCAGCGCTTCGTTCGCGCTTTATACAACTGCCGATGGATCGATTCGGTCATGAGAGAATACATGGCGCCGGTCGCCGCGTGGATGAAGCCCGCCCTGCCGGATAGAAAAAACCGGTTCCAGAAGAAGATGCGCAGGAAATAAATCGGCGGACTGAACACGAGCTTGAGCGTCGACGGCTTCCGTCCCTGCTTCAGCCGCTGCTCGGCTTTGAGCCGCGCATAGGTGATTTCCTTTTTCATCTGCTCGTACAGGGGAAGGCTACGCTCATGCCTGAGCAGCCCATCGCGGGCAATGGGCGTCTCGCCGTGGTCAGCGACAAGGCCCTCGTGCACGATAAGGGCCGGATCGAAGCGCGCCCTGCCCCGGCGCACGAGCCGCAAAATATGCTCGGGCCGAGTCCACCGGCTAACCGGCTTCGCCTGTCCGTATAGCGTGAGCGAACGGCGCACCTTCCAGCCTGCAACCGATTCATCAGCTGCCATCAGGCGCGGCAGCGAGGCCCGCAAATCCTCGTCAACCCATTCGTCTGCGTCGACGCTCAAGATCCAGAGTTCCTTCGTCTGGTCGAGCGCAAATTGCTTCTGGCGCGCATAGCCAAGCCACGGCTGGTGAATGAATCGTACGGGAAAGCCACGGCGAACGAGATCGCCGACGATTGCAGGTGTTTCGTCTGTCGAGCCGGAGTCGACGACGACAATCTCGGCGCAGTCGCGAAGGCTTTCCAGGCAATTGCCGATGCAGGCGGCCTCGTTGAAACAGATCACCGCCGCGCTGAGGCCAAGCGCGCCCGGCGCCGGCGGGTCGGAAGGCCGGACAGGAGACAGGCTCGCGGGATCGGTTAAAGCCATTCAGCCTTTGCTCTGGCGGCGCGCGGCAAGCTTTCTCGGCGTTCGCTCTCCAACTCGGAACCGCGCCAAAGATTCGGCCGATATCTGGGCCATTTGCCCAAGTCTGGCAAGATCAGCGGGTCGCTCGCCGGCCTCCGAGGGCTCGGAACCGTAGCCGGCTTGCACGCCCAGGCGCCCGTCACCATATCGCCGCAATGATCGAACCCTCCCCATCTCCCTCTCCCGTTTGGACCCTCGACTCCGACAGTCTCGACCAGGGTGCGGGCATTCCGTCGTCTTCTAGCGACGTCGCCCTGCTGGACGATTATTCCCGGGTGGTCAGCGACGTCGTCGACCGCGTCGGCCCGAGCGTCGTGCGCATCGACGTGCGCAAGAACGGCCGTAGCGCCGGCTCGGGCTCCGGCGTCATCATTTCCTCCGACGGTCTCGCGCTCACCAACAGCCATGTCGTCCAGGGCTCGCGGACGGTCAATCTCATCACGCTCGAAGGCCGTGACCTTCAGGCGCGCGTGCTCGGCGACGATCCCGACACGGATCTTGCGCTGCTCAGGGTCGAAGCTGACGTCTCGCTGCCGGCCGCAAAGCTTGGCGACAGCGCCAAGCTCAAGCGCGGCCAGATCGCAATCGCCATCGGCAATCCGCTTGGCTTCGACGCGACGGTCACCGCAGGCGTCGTCTCGGCGCTCGGACGCTCGCTGCAATCGCGCACCGGCCGGATGATCGAGGATGTGGTGCAGACCGACGCTCCCCTCAATCCCGGCAATTCTGGCGGCCCGCTGGTGTCCTCGGCGGGCGAAGTGATCGGCATCAACACTGCGGTGATCATGGGCGCGCAGGGCATCTGCTTTGCCGTGGCTTCGAACACCGCGAGTTTCGTCGCCGGTGAGATCGCCCGGCACGGGCGCGTGCGGCGAGCCTATATCGGGGTCGGCGCTGCAACGCTCGCGATTCCACGCCGCATCGCGCTCAGACTCGCGCTCCAACAGGCCACCGGGGCGCGGCTCCTCAGCGTCGACCAGGCCGGGCCGGCCGCGCAGGCGGGTCTGTTGACGGGCGACTTGGTCATCGCCCTCGACGGCAAACCGGTGACGAGCGTCAGCGACCTCGTGCGCGCGCTCGACGCTGACAAGATCGACCGCACAATCAGCGTCGATTTTCTGCGCCGATCGGAGCAGCTCAGGCTGTGGATCGGACCGGTGGAGCGCCCGCTGGCGGCTTAGAGCCAATTGCATCTGGGTCGAGGCGGCCTATTGTAGCCGCGATCGTCGATCGCAGCAGACGCGGTCCATAGGGCGTCCAAAGGACGCCCGTCTATCGACGGCCGCGTCTACATCGTCGAATGGGCAGCGGCGAACTCGGTCCCGACAGGGATCGGGGGCTCGACCGCGAAGGCGCTCTTGCGCCGGACGGGCGCCGTTCGCGAGAAGAGCCGGCTCACTCCGAAAAGGACAATGAGGGCCTGCGCCGCAACGAGTGTGTAAGACAGGCCGCGCGGCGTGGCTGACATCGCGAACCCCGCGATCAAGGGTCCAGCGGCAGCCCCAGCGCCGTGCGCCAGCAACAGGCCGCCTGAGGCAGCCACCATCTCCTCTTGCGCGACCGCGTCGCTCAAATGAGCGAGCGCCAAGCTATAGGTCGGTATGATCATGCCACCAAACAGAGCAACGCAAAGGTAGAGCAGCCACGGATAGGCGTCGCCCGGCACGAGCGCGATCATGGCGGTGAGGCTCGCCGCCGCCGCGGCGGCCGCGCCGATGATCACGAGGCGCCGGTCGTAGCGATCCGAGAGCAAACCCAAGGGCCACGCCGCCACGAATCCGCCGACCGTCCCGCTCGCCATGAAGATTGCAATCTCACCAATGCTCAGACCCCTTCCCTCGGCGAAAATCGGGCCGAGGGTGAAGAAGGCGCCAGTGGTCACTCCACCCAGAAACCCGGCCGCGACCCCTAAAGGCGAGTCGCGATAGAGCCTGCCCAGGCTGACATGGCTCCCTTCGCCCGGAGGCGCCGGCGCCGCGCCCTGGGTCAAGGCGATCGGCACAAGCGCAAGCGAAATGATGCAAGCGATGATGCAAAACGGCCGGAAGCCCGCTGGATCCGTCGTCGGCAGCAAAAGCTGGCCGCCTACGCCCGCCAGCAAACCTGTCATGCCGTAGATGCTCAGAATCTGTCCCCTGTTTTCTGAGCTCGCGCCAGCGTTCAGCCAGCTCTCGACAACGATGAACATGCCGGCGAAACAGAACCCGGTGAGCGCCCGCGCCGCTATCCACACGAATGGATCCATCACGAGAAGGTGCACAAGCGGCGCAGTGGCCGCGATTGCTCCGAAGGCCGCAAAAGTTCGAATGTGGCCAACGCGCCGTATCACCCTCGCGGCATATAACGATCCGATAATGACGCCTGCCCAGAAGCCCGCCCCAACCGCGCCAATTTGAGCCAGGGTGAAGCCCTCGACTTCACCGCGGATGCTGAGAATCGTGCCCTGAAACGTATTGCCCATCTGCATCAGCCAGAAGCCCAGGAGAAGGGCGGGCAACGCGGGAATTGCCGCGATCAAGTTGCCTGGCATCTGCGCTCCTTTGGTTGACTTCTGCACCTCAGGGAGCGCCCGAGGCGTCAATCGCGCGCCGCCTAAGCCTTCGGAGGCCTGAGCGGTCCCGGAAGGGCGCGCTCGGCCTCTTCCTCCAGCGCCTGCTCGTGAGAGCGGATGAACCGGGCGGCAAAGACCGCGCCGATCACGGCGATAACAAGAACGGCTATCCCCACCGGCCGTGCGTAATGCTCAAAGGCGCGGCCGAGCAGGTAACCGCCCACGCCAAAGATCGTGGCCCAGACCATCCCGCCCGCGGCATTATAGAGAAAAAACTCCTCCCAATTGTAGCGATTGACGCCGGCGAGGAACGCCGCAAAGGCGCGCAGCACCGCAACGAAGCGGCCGAAAAAGATGATCTTCCCGCCGTGCTTAAGAAATAAATACTGCCCGACTTTGAGCCGCTTCTCATCAAGTCGGATATAGTGGCCAAAACGATAGATGAGCGGAAAGCCGAGCTCGCGGCCAATCCAATAGCCGCAATTGTCGCCGATGATCGCGCCCGCGGCCGCCGCTCCGATCACCCAGTAGATTTTCAGCGTGCCGGAGGCGGCGAAAATCGCGGCGGTCACCAGGACGGTCTCGCCGGGCATTGGAATTCCGGCGCTCTCCAACGCCACGATCACGAACACCGCGAGATAGCCGTAGGTGGCGACAACATGCTGGAGATGCGGAACGAGTTCCATGTCAAGGCGACGCCTTGACCCCGGTCAGGCGGCGCGCATTGGCGCGCACCGTGCGCCGGGCGGGCGCGGCGGCAGCCTCGGCGATCGCTGTCAGACCTGCAGAAACGTCGCCGGGCGTGCGCACGCCGCCGAATGCGGCCTTGATGAAGAAAGAGCCCCAGGCCATCTGTGCTGCGAAGGCGCCTTCGATGGTGGCGTCGATCTTCTCCTGCACCATGAGGCGCGCTTCGCGTGTTTTATCGGATTGCCGACCGCCAGGCGCGAGCAGACTCTGGGTGCGAGCGGCGATCGTCAACACTGCATCGGCGCCGGCCTGCGCGTTGGCCTTGGCGATGGCCAGCGATCGTTTAGTGAGACGTCGTGAAACCATCCAGAACCCCCGTCCGGCCGACGTCCGACCATACCACCGGAACACAAGGCTTCCGGGCCGCACACCATGCGGCAACTTAGGGGCAGCGGCAAGTCTGCCGCCGTGCGTCAGCCCAGAGGATCGATGCGATACTGAATGAAGCCCGTGTGCACAGCGACGGCATCGTAAAGCCGGCGCGCTACGGCGTTGCTCTCGTGCGTGTGCCAGTACACGCGCGCGGCGCCCGCTTCCTTGGCCGCGGCGGCGACGGCTGCGATCAGCGCGCGGCCGACCCCGCCACCCCTTACGGCCTCGCTGACATAAAGGTCCTGCAGATAGCACTGCGAATTGATGAGCCATGTGCTGCGCTGAAACAGATAGTGAGTGAGACCAATCAGCTCATCGCCGCGCTCGGCGACCAGCGCGTGCACCGGCTCGAGAGGGTCGAAAATACGCGCGAAGGTGGCGTCGGCGACCTCGTCGCTCCATTGAGCGCGATAAAAAACGAGATAGGCGCGCCAGAGCGGCTCCCATTGTGGGCGATCCGTACGCTCGATCGCGCGCACGCTGAAATCTGGCAATTTTCGCCCTCCCTACTCGTCCCGATTCGCGAGATATGCGCGAGCGGCAAAATCGATGGTTCGAACCGTCTTGACAAGCGCGGGTCCAAGGGACTGCTTTGCCCGCGCCGGCTGACCTCGTCGGCGATGGAGCCAGAGATGACCCGCTCGCCCTTCATTCTCGCCGGCGTCGCCGCGCTTATGGGCGCGGCCGGCGTGGCGTTGGCGGCCGCGGGCGTCCACGCGAACGGCGGCGAGCTCGCACAGCGGGGGGCGCTGTTTCTCCTGCTGCACGCAGTCGCAGCGCTCGCGATCGCCGCGCACGCTCGGATTGGAGCCGCCTCTGCGCGCGCGCTTCTTTTTGTCGGCTTCGTGATGGAGGCGGGCGCGATCCTGTTTTCCGCCGAGCTCGCGATGCATGTCTTCACCGGCGAGCGCATTTTTCCCTTCGCCGCTCCGCTCGGCGGCACCACCATGATCCTGTCCTGGATCGCGCTGGCGGTGGTTTTTGCAGCGGCAAGCCGGCGGGCGACTTGACGTCCCTCCGCCCCGCGTCTTCGGCCGGAGCAGGCAACGCACAGGCAAGGCCTCGTCCGCGCCTGCGGAACCAGTCGCGAACTCGTGAGTTGTGTGCGGGTTGACGCGCGCCCGTTGACCCAAGTCTAGCCTTCTTTCTGCGCCAGACTTGCGCAGTGGAGCAATTGCAGGAGGTTATCCATGCAAGCGAAGCTCGAGCGCGGCAAAGCCGCTTTTCGTATGCACGGCGTCGGGTTGTCCGTCGCGATTTTGGCTAGCGCTACGTTGTCGTTCTCCGCTCCGGATCGGGCGCTGGCGGCTTGTGGAGGGTCGAGCCATCCCGCGGGCGTTCACGCGGCAGGGGGTGGCACTGCCGGCGTTCATGCCGCAACTAGCACGGTTGCGACATCAGGTGGCAGCGGCGGCGGGAGCGGAACCCTCGGATGCGCAGGCGGATCCAGCGGCTCGGCGATGCGCGGCCTGCCGGTCGCCTCTTCGGGAAGGGTGCTCGAGCCGGGCGCGCACGCGGCACGCACCGAAACTCATGCGAGGAACGCTACGACGAGGACCCCGGGCGCCACCGCGCATTTGCGCAGCGTCGGGCATCGCGCCTGACGCGGCCTAGGTCCCGGAAGGCTAGTTAGTCCCGCACGAACTCGAACCTGTCGACGTCCACCAGCCGCATGTCGGTGATCCTGAGATGCGGGATCACCGGCACGGGGTGGTTTCGCCTAATTCGCTGCTTCGGGCACAGGAAAACGTTTGACTTTGATTGCTTTGGCGCGTCGGCGCGCATTCCAGAGATCGTAGAACAATTGATTGCGCAGCCATGAATCGGCGGAGCCCCATCCCGACTTCTCGAGGCGAATCGTCATCTCAGCGGAAACGCCATTGTGGCCGTTTAAGAGTTCCGAAAGCGACCCGCGAAAAACACCGAGTCCCTTCGCCGCCGCCGTTACGGTCAAGCCGAGAGGCTTAAGGCAGTCCTCGCGAAGCATTCGCCAGGATGCGGCCGGTTGAACATTTCCATGAGCGATGACCGATTTCCCTAGTGATAATCTTCGAGATCCACGTTGGTCGCGAGCAGATCCTTCCAGTTTGATAACCCCCACTAGCACTACTTTGGCAGATTTATTCGAGGTGTCTTCGGAGGGTTCGCCTGCAATGGGGACATCGATAGGGCGGCGCGCGAGCGAGAATGGCGAGCACGGCGCGGCGGATCGCGGGTAATGTCGGCTTGGGCGGCCCTTGGCGGATTCTTTTTTCCCCCGCTCGCCTCGGCGAGGCGGCGGCTTTGCAGGTAGGCGTAGGCGATCATCGTCATGAGCGCGTGGCGATGCAGGCCATGCCAGGAT
>Ga0209624_10000926_pt1 | contig 24673 bp, 24 predicted proteins | sample JacPinW_OM2H0_O1_FD_188565 | JGI IMG/M metagenome (GOLD analysis project Ga0209624, IMG submission 188565) | Forest soil microbial communities from Algoma, Ontario, Canada - Jack Pine, Ontario site 1_JW_OM2H0_O1 (SPAdes) (version 2) | ecosystem: Environmental > Terrestrial > Soil > Boreal...
GAAAACTGCGCTGCTTGCACGCATGAATGAAGTTTTGAACCGCCGCGCTTACATCCGCAACTTAGTCGCGGGTGTGCAGAAGGAACTTGGGAGCTAAAGAGCAATGGGACGCGTCGTTGGAATTGATCTCGGCACTACGTTCAGCTTGATCGCGTATTTGGACGCGCAAACGGGTTCGCCGAAGTGTATCCCCGGCCCTTACGGCTCGACTTTGTGCCCGTCGGTTGTCAGCGTGGACCCAGACGGCAAAGTGGTCGTCGGCGAGCCGGCGCGCGCGAAGCTGCTCACGCAGCCCGAGCGAACCATTTACTCCGTGAAACGGCTGATGGGTCGTGGCGTCGCCGATGTGCAGGACGAGCTCAAGATTTTTCCTTTTCGCATTGATCCCGGCAGCGACAACGTAATTCGCGTGCGCTTGGGCGACAAGAGTTTTACCGCACCGGAAATTTCCGCATACATTTTGCGCGAGCTGAAATCCTGGGCCGAAGCCTATTTCAAGGAGCCGGTGGATCGCGCAGTGATCACCGTGCCGGCGTATTTCAACGACGCGCAACGCCAGGCTACCAAAGATGCGGGGCGGCTGGCTGGCCTGGAAGTGTTGCGGCTGGTAAATGAGCCGACGGCCGCGGCGCTGGCTTACGGCTTGCACAAACAGAAGCGCGGCCACGTGGCCGTGTACGATTTTGGCGGCGGCACGTTCGACATTTCGTTGCTGAAGCTGATCAGCACCAACGAAGGCGACATCTATCAGGTGCTCGCGACCAACGGCGATACTCACTTGGGCGGCGACGACATTGACAATGCGCTGCTGGACCTCGCGCGCGGCGAAATCCGCGAAAAGTTCGGCGTGGAATTCGATCATCGCGGCGAAGCGATCCAGACGCTGCGGAAAAGCCTGATTCGCGCCAAGCACGAACTGTCCTCGGCGGAAAAAACGATTGTGCAATATCCGCTCGAATCCAAAGGCATGTACATCCGCGAAATCACGCGCGCGGAATTTGACGAGCTGATTCGTCCGATCATCGCGCGCACCATGGCGCCGGTGAAAATGGCGCTGGCCGATGCCAAACTCGCGCCGAAAAAAATGGACGAAGTGGTGCTGGTGGGCGGCTCGACGCGCATTCCGCTGGTGCGCAAGACAGTCGGCGATTATTTCCAGCGCGCGCCGCATTGCGAGCTGGATCCGGACGAAGTGGTGGCGCTGGGCGCGGCCGTGCAGGCAGACATCCTCGAGACCGGCGTGAAGACCATGCTGTTGCTGGACGTGACTCCGCTATCGCTGGGTATCGAGACCATGGGCGGCGTGATCGCGAAAATTATTCCGCGCAATTCTACGATTCCCGCGAGCGCGCAGGAGCTTTTCACGACCGGCGTCGAGAATCAGACGGCGATTGACGTTCACGTGCTGCAAGGCGAGCGCGAACTGGCCAAGGATTGCCGCTCGCTCGCGCGCTTCCAGCTGAAGACGCCGCCGGGACCGGCGGGCCTCGCGCGCATCGAAGTGAAATTCCTGATTGATGCGAATGGCATTCTGCAAGTGGCCGCGCGCGATTTGCGCACCAGCGAACAGCATACCGTTGAGGTGCAGCCGAGCTACGGGCTTTCGGACACCGAGATCGAACGCATGCTCGAGGAATCCATCGAGTACGCCGAGCAGGATTTTGCCGAGCGCCAGGTGATCGAAGCGCGCACCGAAGCGGAGACGATTCTCGCGGCGACGGATAAAGCGCTCGCCGATCCGCGCTCGCACGAAGTTTCAGCCGCGGAACGAAAAGCTATCGCGGATTCGGAAGCGCAGCTGCGCGCGGCATTGGCAGGCAGCGATTACAAATTGATGCGCACGCGCATTGACGAAATCAACTTGGCCACGGCGCACCTGGCGGAAGTGCTGATGAATGGCGCGCTGCAAACCGCGTTCGAAGGCAAGAACCTGGACGACGTGTAGACCCGCATGCTAGTAGGCGAGCGGCAGGCTTGGCTCGCGATGAAATTTTTGGAGACGAGCGCTCGACCGTTCTGAACTTGTGATGAGCGCGTTGAGAGAGGAGCAGCACAGCATGGGCGGCAAGAATCCATATATTGAAGAGACAAAGTTCGCGCCCGCGACGAAGAAATATAAGGTCACGTTTGTCAGGGAAGGAAAGACCGTCGAAATTGACCCCGATAAAATTCCCTACGGCCACGACGGCCTGCCCGGCAGCATCCTGGATATTTCGCAGGGCTATCACCTGGGCCTGGACCACGCGTGCGGCGGCGTGTGCGCGTGCTCCACATGCCACGTGATCGTGCACGAGGGCCTCGATAGTTGCAACGAAGCGACAGACGCGGAGCTGGACCAACTGGACGAAGCGCCGGGAGTGACGCCGAAATCGCGCCTCGGTTGCCAGTGCGTGCCGGACGGAACCAAGGACATCGTGGTGGAAATTCCGGAGTGGAATAAGAATTACGCGAAGGAAGCCGAGCACTAGAAGTTTGTGCGAATGCGCTGCGCCGCGCTCGCGACATGCGGCGGACACGGAAAATTTGCATCCAGGAGTGGGACGGAATGCCGAACACGTTTGATTGGGACAACGCTGATGAGATTGGAATCCAGTTGGCGGAAAAACATCCCGGCGTGGACCCGCTGACGGTGCGCTTCACCGACCTGCACAAATGGATCGTCGAGCTGCCCGGGTTTACCGGCGACCCGAAACTGTCGAATGAAGGAAAGCTCGAAGCGATTCAGATGGCCTGGCACGAAGAATTTCAAGATAACCAGTAACGCAGTTCCTGCGCGCTGTATTCCCAAGAACTTTCGTTCGTACTTTCACGCTCCGCTCTGCTCGCGCTCCCATTCCTGACTCTGCAGTAGTCCAAATTGTCCATCGAATCGCGCCCGCGATCTCCTGCATCCAATCCGGCAAATTGGGCCGGCGTGATACATTTTTGTCTTCAAGATCGAACGTGGCGCACTGAATCTGCTGGCCGGGAGGCACCATCATGGAAGCGGATCTGAGATTTCCCGTAGGAAAGTTTCAACGTCCAACGGCGCCGTTGACGGACGCTCAGCGTCGCGAGTGCATCGAAGCCATCGCCGCAACGCCAGCCCGGCTGAACGAAGCTGTGAAGGGTTTGAAACCCGAACAGCTCGACACTCGCTACCGTCCCGAGGGATGGACGGTGCGCCAAGTGGTGCATCACGTTCCCGATAGCCACATGAACGCCTACACGCGCTTCAAACTCGCGCTCACCGAAGAGTTGCCGTTGATCAAGACTTACAATGAAGCGAAGTGGGCTGAACTTGGAGACGTTAGGACGGCGCCCATCGAACCGTCGCTCGCCTTGCTGGAAAATTTACACAAGCGCTGGGTGCTGCTGCTGCGCACGCTGGGCCCGGCGGAGTGGTCGCGTCAGTTTCGCCATCCCGAATGGGAGAAGCCCATGTCACTAGACGATACGCTCGCTTTATACACCTGGCACGGGAAACATCACGTGGCGCACATCACGTCGTTGCGCGAGCGCGAAGGCTGGCGGTAGAGCAGCGGAAATTGGAAAAGCCAAAGTAGAAAAATGGAAAGGCGTGATTGAAGCTGGCAGCAGTAGCAAAGGAAAGTAATTGGTTGAGCCGGTTTTCTCCAGTCCGCCCTCCCACCAATGCTGACGACGAAGACCGACGATGACAGCTGCAGAAAACGCGAACGATCGCCCCAGGTGGAAGACGCTGTTGGCCTTCGCGATCATTTATTTCGTATGGGGCTCCACGTTTCTCGCGATTCGTGTAGGAGTCCGCGAAGTGCCACCGCTGGTTCTGGCTGCGATGCGTTTCTCGGTCGCAGGCCTGGTTCTTTTTGGCTGGGTGCTCGCGCGAGGCGAACGCGCACCGACCATCCGTGAATGGCGTTCTGCATCCTTATTAGGACTGGTGATCTTCGTTTTCGATTACGGCCTGCTGTTCTGGGCCGAGCAGCGAGTCCCGTCGGGCATCGCCGCCGTGATGCTCGCCATGATTCCCGTATTCATGGCGCTCTGCGAAATTATTTTCCTGCGCACGCAGCGGCTCACGGTCCGCCTGGCCCTGGCGCTTCTACTCGGCATCGGCGGAGTGGGAGTGCTGATGAGCCACACGCTAAATCTAGGCGGCGCGCCGATTGATAAGCTCGGCGCCACGGCTCTGATTTTCGCATCCATCAGCTGGTCCATTGCGTCGGTCCTCGCGCGGAAGCTGCCGCTACCCAGTTCGAAAGTGATGAGTTCAGGAGCGCAAATGCTCTCCGGCGGCATCCTGTTGGCAATCGCTGCTGGCGCATTTGGCGAATTTCGAAATTTTCACCCGTGGGCGGTTTCGCGCGGAGCGTGGCTCGCGCTGCTCTATTTGATCGTTGCGGGCTCGATCATCGGCTTCACGGCCTACGTCTGGCTGATTCACCACGAATCGCCCACGAAAGTTGGCACCTATGCTTACGTGAATCCGATTGTGGCCGTGCTGGTAGGATATTTTCTGGGCGGCGAAGCACTTACCGCGCGCACCATCTTGGGAACTTTTCTGGTGCTGATCAGCGTTATAGTGATCACCACCATGCCAGCGAAGAAACCGGTGGAGTCGGTCTTGGCGGAAGACGCTGCATAATTCCGGCGACCGCGGGATTCTGCACTGGAGAGAAACTCCGCGTCCCGCCCGGCGGGCGCGGCATATCGTTAGCGCAACTTCTCGATCTGCTGCTGCACCTGGTTGCGAAATTCCAGCGGATGCGCCACCTCGCGAAACGGTTCGGAAGTTCCGCCTGTCCCAATCATCACAATCGTTCCATAACCAAGCATCCTGCCGCCCGTCGTTTCGCTCACTTCGATGCTCTCTACTTTATTCAACAACATTTCGATGGTCTTGCGGCTCATCAAGCCGGTTTTGATCACCACGCGTCGGTTGGTCACCGCCATTTCTGTAGCGTGGCGCCGCACCACGCCGATCAGAATCACAACGGCGCCGCAAACGAGCAACGCCGCGCCGCCAGCTTCCGTGAGATGCAAAGTGTTGGCATCCATTTCGCTGTGGCTGAGAGCGTAGTAAAGCAGCACCGCTCCGGGCAGACCGAGCAGCAGGAATCCAATGAAGAGGTGTCCCACCATTACGACCCAATGCAGTTCCGTCTGATAAATCACTTTCTCGCCAGGGACCAGGTTCGATTCTACGTAGCTCATCTGCTCTCACCCTCGAACGACTCCGGCGATCGCAAAAATCGGCGCGCCGCATTCGTGATTCAGTCAGGCTAACACAGTGTTCACAGACTTCTCGCTCCGCCACTGACGCGGCTGTTGACTACTCGCGGCACTGGCCATTGCAAATTGCTCATCGGCGCTTACCCGCCGCTTGATTCTGCCTGCTTGTGAATTCCGCCCGTATCTCTGATAATCTAACTACGTCTTGCAGCACTCCTCCGTGGCGCTATGGTGCAACGGTTAGCACGCGGCCCTTTCAAGGCTGAAATACGGGTTCGATTCCCGTTAGCGCTACCACGACTTTGGAACCGAAACCAAACAAAGCGAATGGCCGACGACCTGCTCATCGGCTTGGCTTTGCATCCTTGTACTTACGGAAATCATCCAACGGTGTGCAGGCTCAACGAGGTCTTCGAGCTTTTGGCATCATCCGCGGTGAATTCCATAAGACAGAGGATCAGATGTCCGAATATAAGAAGGACCCAGAGTCTATATCTCGCTTGTCTCCCGAGCAGTTCCGCGTGACGCAACAGAACGGAACCGAGCGGCCTTTTGAAAATGCTTTTTGGGACCACGACGATCCCGGCATCTACGTGGATATCGTTTCGGGCGAGCCGCTTTTTTCTTCGCTCGACAAGTTTGATAGTCACTGCGGTTGGCCGAGCTTCACCAAGTCGGTTAATCCCGAAAACGTGGAAGAGAAGTCTGACATCAGCCACGGTATGACCCGTACCGAGGTGCGGTCAAGCCACGGCGACAGCCATTTGGGTCACGTGTTTGACGACGGCCCGAGCGACGCAGGCGGCCTGCGATATTGCATCAATTCGGCGTCGTTGCGCTTCATCCCCTTCGACGAACTCGAAAGCGAAGGGTACGGCGAGTATCGCAAACTCTTTGCACATCAAGAAAAGGAGTAATTACATGGCGTCATCGCAAGAACAAGAACGGGCAGTTCTCGCCGGCGGCTGTTTCTGGGGCATGCAAGATCTGCTGCGCCGCCGTCCAGGCGTGATTTCCACACGGGTCGGCTACGCCGGAGGCAACGTTTCGAACGCAACGTATCGCAACCACGAAGGGCATGCCGAAGCGATCGAAATTGTTTTCGATCCGCAGAAGTTGAGTTATCGGAAGCTGCTGGAATTCTTTTTCCAGGTTCACGATCCAACAACGAAGAACCGCCAGGGAAATGACGTCGGAACCAGCTACCGCTCCGCCATTTTCTACACAACTGAAGAACAAAAGCGGATCGCGGAGGAAACGATTGCGGACGTTGATGCTTCGGGACTTTGGCCCGGAAAGGTAGTCACCGAAATAAAGCCCGCGGCTGAATTCTGGGAAGCTGAGCCCGAACATCAAGATTATCTCGAGCGCATTCCGAACGGCTACACTTGCCACTACGTCCGGCCCGATTGGAGCCTTCCTGACCGGAAGCTTGAAGCAGCTCGCAAGTCGGCGCACTAGTCGCGAGGTGGCTGCGCGGCCCGTCCCAGCAGCGGGGAAGCTAACAACATCGCGCATGGGACCAACAAAGTCCACGCTGCCAACCGAGACACTAGCGCTGTTCCAAGGATTGCTCCGCCGAGGAACGCAGTCCATATGCTGGCCAGCACGGTGGCGCGCGCCCAGCGCGTATCCCGAGGGCCCTGCGCTTGGGGCAAGGGTGCGCCCTTAATTCCTAAGGCCACGTGCTGCGCCAGGCTGTTCAAATCTCCGGTCACGAAGCCCAGGCTCACAGTTTGTCCGCCCACGTGGGTGATGGATGTATTCAGGATTCCCATCGCGGTGCTCAGGATCATGATGCTGAGCCAACCTGGCCACGCCCAGTAGGCAGCAACGGTGCCAATGGCCAGCAAGGCCGCGACCAACGCCAAAAGCCGATGCAGCTGACGACGTTGATCAGCCTGCCCCACAAGCGTTCCCACGAAGATGCCGAGTAGAAAAAACGGAATCGGGAGCAAACTATGTCCTGCGGCAGCCAGCTTGGATTGACCGGCGAGCGAACCGCCAGTGGTCGTGTTGCCGCTCATGAACGAAGCGAAAACGCCGAATTTCAAAAGCGTGTAGGAGTCCACGTACCCGGAAATCAGCGCCAGGCTGGCGGCTCCACGCCATTGCACCGTTGCGGAATTTTGTGATGACCACACGCTGATTCCGATGCGACCGTACTGTTGAATATTTTAATTTTCGGAGTCTGACACAATCTTCGCTTGGCGGTCTACAAGATTGAAATAACGCCGCGGCGGACCAGCAAGACATGCGGCGCGCGTGATGATGTTCTAGTGCTCGGCGGCAGCATCGGCATCACTGCACCAGTCGGGAACCTTTCCACGCATGTGCCGGTGCGCCGCATCGGGAAGAGAACTCATGCATCCAATAGGGGTAGCCGTCTGCTGCCCGTTTCAGTTCCGAGCGGGAAATTGGGGAATCCATGCCAGATCGTTCGCGTCTCACCGATACTCCGCTTTCTATCCTGGATTTGGCGCACTTACGCCAGGGAGGGACGGCCGAAGAAGCTTTTCGCAACGCTCGCGCACTGGCCCAGCGTGCGGAATCTCTGGGCTACAAGCGGTTCTGGCTGGCGGAGCATCACGATATTCGCGGAGTCGCATGCTCGGCGACTTCGGTCTTGATCGGTTACGTTGCAAATGCGACCTCGACTATCCGCGTCGGTTCCGGGGGCATCATGCTGCCCAATCACGCGCCGCTGGCCATTGCAGAACAGTTCGGCACGCTCGAAACGCTCTTTCCTGGCCGGATTGACCTGGGCCTCGGTCGCGCCCCCGGCGGTGATTGGGAAGCGGCGCGGGCTCTTCGCGGTTCCGTGCCGGGCACGGGCGAGAATTTTCCAGCGCTGTTGGAGGAGTTGCGCGGTTATCTTGGCGAGCCAAAACCTTCGCAGCGCGTGCATGCCTACCCCGGGGAAGGCACGAACGTGCCCATATGGCTGCTGGGCTCGAGTGACTTCAGTGCGCAACTGGCCGGAAAACTCGGTTTACCGTTTGCGTTCGCCGCTCATTTTCAACCCGGACCTCTGATGCCGGCCCTGCACCTGTATCGTTCGTCATTTCGTCCCTCCTCCGTTCTCGACCGGCCCTACGTGATGGTGGGAATTCCGATCCTGGTGGCAGACTCAGACGAGCAAGCTCAGTTTCTGGCCACCACGCCAATCCAAATGTTTCTGAATTTGATCCGTGGTGTTCCCGGTCCGCTTCCGCCACCCACAAGAAGCTTGGAGTGGACAGCGGAAGAACGGCAGATGGTGGCCGCAAAATTTGGCGCAGCGATTTTCGGCGCGCCCGAACAGGTCGCGACGCGCTTGAATGCGTTTCTCGAGCAGACGCAGGCGGACGAATTGATGGTGGTGACCAACACTTTTAATTTCGAGGACCGGCTGCGCTCCTATGAGCTTCTCGCTAATCTCGTCAAGCAGGGACGCGTACAGTCACAGATCGCCACTACAGTTTAGGCGCAAGAAATTGACCCCATCCGAATCGCGGACTAAGGAATCGAATGACCCGAACACGATTGATTAGATTTATTGCGGTGATTCAGTCGCTCCTGTTTCTGATACATCTTTTCCTTTATAAGACGTGGACATTTTCGCCCGCAGGCGGGGATACGCCCGGGGCGTTCTGGATCAAACTGGGGCTAGGCTTTTTGTCGGTGAGCTTTGTGGCTGCTTCGCTCCTCGCATATCGCTACACCAACGCTCCTCTGCGCGCATTTTATCGGGCAGCCGCGGTTTGGATGGGCATGCTGACCTTCCTCTTTTTCGCGGCCGTTTTCTCGTGGATCATTTTTGGAGTTGCGCGATTGCTGGGCCAGAACGTGATCTTCCATCGGATTGTGGAATTCCTGTTCGCCGCTGCGGCAGTGACTGGACTCTTCGGCGTGATCAACGCCAGCTGGACGCGGATCACGCGAACGACCGTGCGGCTCGCGAACCTGCCGGCAGCGTGGCGCGGTCGAACAGCGGCGCTGATCAGTGACGTGCACCTTGGGCACGTTCGCAACGGCAATTTCTTGCGGCGAATGGTCAGGAAGATTTTGAAGGAACGGCCGGATGCGATCTTCATCACTGGTGACTTGTACGATGGCACCGCAATTGACGCACGGCGAGCGGCGGAGCCATTGAACAAGCTCGTGGCGCCACACGGTGTGTATTTCGTCGCGGGAAATCACGAGCAATTTCGCGACGACAGCGAATATATGGATGCCATTACGGCTGCCGGTGTCCGCGTGCTACGCAATGAGAAAGTGGATGCAGACGGTTTGCAGATTGCCGGCGTGCCCTACCGGAGCGCAACGCACGGCGCCCACTTTGCGTCGGTGCTGCGCGACATCCGATTGGATCGCGATCGCGCGAGCATTCTGTTGACGCATGCGCCCGACCACCCGGCGGTCGCGGAAGCCGCCGGCGTGTCCCTGCAGCTTTCCGGGCATACGCACCTTGGGCAGTTCGTGCCGTGGAGTTGGATGGCGCGTCGGGTTTACCGGCAGTTTGTGTACGGCTTGAGCCGCATCGGGAAGATGCAGGTTTTTACTTCGAGCGGAGCGGGAACTTGGGGACCGCCGCTGCGGCTGGGATCGAATCCCGAAATTGTAGTGCTGGAGTTCGAGGGAACCTAGTCGCTGTTGGCCGAGTTGAAAAGCCATCAGCCGTGAAGGTAATTCTGCTTGGGGCAATCTGCATGTCGGACCGCGAACGCCGTGTTCGTTACTACGATTCTCACAAGCCCCATAATTGAACTGCATCCGCACGCATCGAGTCACACCTACTATATAATTCCCGCGAAATGCAGACAACGCAGACCGGCGGCGTGCGGTTCCAGTCCGCGAGCGATCAATCGCTGCTGATTTATTTCGGCGAGGAGATCACGCCGGACGCTCACCAGCGCGTGCGGAAATTGCTGCGCTTGCTCGAACAGAAGCCAATTGCCGGCGTGCGCAATCTTAACCCCGCGTATTGCTCGATTCTCGTGAGCTTCGATGTGGTGCGATTGAGCCGCGCCCGCCTGGAAGAAATTCTGCGTGGCTATATCCAGCGGCTTGACGCCATGCGTATCCCGAAAGGGCGGGAACTGGAAATTCCCACGTGTTATGGCGGCGAGTTTGGTCCAGATCTGAACCAAATCGCCAGCCTGCACGCACTGACGCCCGCCCAAGCAATCGAATTGCACGCTTCGGTTACCTACACCGTTTACTTTCTTGGATTCGTTCCGGGGTTCGCGTATCTCGGTGAATTGCCGGACGCCCTGGCGACGCCCCGGCTCGATAGCCCGCGCCGCAGCACGCCGCCAGGCAGCGTCGGAATCGCTGGCAATCAGACCGGCGTGTACCCATTTTCGACGCCCGGCGGCTGGCGATTGATCGGGCGCACTCCCCTCGCCGTGTTCCGGCCGGATCGCAAGGCCATGAGCTTTCTCGCCATCGGCGACCACGTGCGCTTCACGCCGATCTCTGTCGCGCAATTCGCCGCGTTGGAGTGCGGATGAAAACGATTCAGGTTCAGGCGCCGGGATTGCTGACCACCGTGCAGGATCTGGGGCGGCTAGGTTTCGGGCCCATTGGTGTTTCCCCATCCGGAGCTGCCGATCCAATTTCGCTGCGTGTCGGGAATCGTTTGGTTGGCAACAAGGAGGGTGCGGCTGGACTGGAAATGATGCTCCTCGGCGGAACATTTGTTTTTCCGCAAGGAGCGATCGTGGCGCTGACCGGCTCCGACTTCGGCGCAACCTTGGACGATGTGCGCGTCAATCTCGGCGCGTCTGTACAGGCGCGGCCGGGGCAAACGCTTCGCCTCGGTTCCACGAATTCGGGAGCGCGCTGTTATCTATGCGTGCAGGGCGGAATCGCGGTGAAGCCGTTTCTGGGAAGCGCGTCCACGCACATTTTGAGCGGTCTTGGCGGATTCGAGGGCCGGCCGCTGCGGAAGGGCGACGTGCTGCGCATCGGGCGCTCGTCCAAGCGTTTCCGCAGCAGAAAAATTGCTGCGCAAGTCTCGGAGCGGTTATATGCCCGCAAAGTTTTGCGCGTGACTCCGGGCCCACAGACTGATTGGTTTTCCGAAGGGTCGCTCCGCTCGTTTTATGCGGGCACCTATCGCGTCGGCGAGCAATCGAATCGCATGGGGCTACGGCTCGAAGGCGCCGCCATCTCACAACGTGGCTCGCGCGAGATGATCACGGAAGGCGTTTCGCTCGGCGCCATTCAGGTCCCCGCCGGAGGCTCGCCCATCATCCTTTTTGTCGATCAGCAAACCACGGGCGGCTATGCGAAAATCGCGAACGTAATTTCCGCGGACCTGCACCGCGTGGGACAACTTCGTCCGCGCGAGGAGCTACGATTCGAACAGGTGACGTTCGATCAGGCGCGCACTTTGCTCATCGAGCAGGAAAAATTGTTATCGTCCCGGGAGCTGATTCTGGAATGAAACGCGTTGATCTGAATTGCGACATGGGTGAGCTGCCGCAAGGGGTCACCGATGGCACTCAGGAATCGTTGATGCCGTCGCTGACGTCGGTCAGCATCGCCTGCGGAGGCCACGCCGGCGATTCCCAAACCATGAAAACAACGATCCAGCAGGCGCTGCGCTGGAAGCTGGATATCGGCGCGCATCCCGGATATCCAGATCGCGCCAATTTCGGCCGACTGGAACTGCAGCTGCCGCCGGAAAAAATCGCCGATTCCGTTTTCGAGCAGGTGCACGCGCTCGCTCGGATTGCCGCCGAGTGCGGCGCGCGCGTGACGCACGTGAAACCTCATGGCGCACTTTACAACCAGGCCGCCACCAACGGCGTGATCGCCCAGGCGATCGCCGATGGAGTCGCGCGTTGGAGCCGGGACGTCGCGCTCGTCGGCCTCGCGGGCTCACTGATGCTGGATGTCTTTCGTGAAGCTGGCTTCCGCGTGGCCGCCGAATCATTCGCGGACCGGCGCTACGAGGCCAATGGCGCGTTGCGCTCGCGCAAATTTGAAGACGCGCTGCTACGCGATCCCGCGCAAGCAGGGCAACAGGCGCTGCGCATCGTCGAACGCGGGACGGTGATTGCTCACGGTGGGACGGAGATCGCAGCGAGCGCGCAGACCATTTGCGTCCACGGCGACACTCCGGGCGCTCCAGCAATTGCGGCGGCGGTAGCGAAAACGCTCAGGCAGGCCGGCATCGCGATCACTGCGCTCTCGAAATTATTGCGCGACGATCCGCGCGGCTAACTCTGCCGCTCAGGACCCCTTCGCAATCGCGCGCTCTGCGACTTCCGCCACCGCCAGTAAACCGGCACGCCTGATAAAATAATGACCAAGCCCGGCCAGGTGTATTGCGGCTTGTAACGCAACAATTGCACTTCGATGAAGGCAGCAAGCAGGAGGTACATCGCCGGAAGCACCGGGTAACCGAACACGCGGTAAGGTCGCTCCATATTCGGTCGCCGAAAGCGCAAAATAAAAAGTCCCAAGATCGTCAGTATGTAAAACATAACCACCGCGAAAACCAGAAAATCGAGCAATTGTCCATACGTCCCGGAAAGGCACAGAACGCACGCCCAGATGCACTGAACCCACAGGGCGACAGCAGGGGTGTTGTGCCGGTTCACGCTGGCGACACTTTTGAAAAACAATCCGTCCTTGGCCATCGCGTAGTAAACGCGCGCGCCGGCGAGAATCAGTCCGTTGTTGCAGCCAAATGTGGAAATCATCACGACGGTGGCCACCAATGCCGCGCCGCTTGAGCCGATAATCGCTTCGGCGACCGCCGCGGCCACGCGATCGCCGGCGGCAAATTGCAGTCCGCGGGCCAACACAGACACTCCGTCGGGAGTTCCAGCCAGCGGCAATACATTCAAATAGGCGAGGTTGGCGAGAACGTAGAGCACCGTCACGATTCCGGTGCCAAGAATCAGCGCGAGAGGCAGATTCCGCCGTGGGTTCCGCACTTCAGACGCGATGTACGTAACGTTGGTCCACGCGCTGGAAGAAAAAAGCGCGCCCACCATTGCCAGGGCCACCAGCGTCACCACGCTCACCCACACAGTGTTTTCCCCGGCCTGATATTTGTGCAATCCGGAGAAGCTTACGTTCCGCCAAAAATCACCAAAGTTGGCATGGCGCGCCGCTTGCGTTGCGAAAGCGAAACCGAGCAGCGTCAATCCGCCCAGCGCCAGAATTTTTGTTGTCGTGAAAATATTTTGCACTCGCGCTCCGACGCGCAAGCCGCGTGTGTTCATCCATGTGAGTAAAACGATCGAGGAGATGGCCAGCAGATTCTGCGTGTTCAGCCCGACGTTGTAAGGCCCCAGCGCACCAGACCAGATTTTGTAGGGTCCGAATGTCCCCAGCTTCCAGATCCACGCGGACGACGAGAACCAGGACCATACGACGCCGGTAAAGTTTGCAAAGGCGATGGCTACCGCCGCGATAGTGGCCGTCTGAATCACCAGCAGCGTGGCCCATCCGTACAAGAATCCCCAAATCGGGCCCAGCGATTCGCGCAGAAAAATGTATTCGCCGCCGGCAAGCGGCATCGCCGCGGCGAGCTCTCCGTAGCACAATGCCCCCGCGGTGGTCATCAAACCGCTGACCAACCAGACAATCAGCAGCAGCGCAGGGCTATCAATTTGCCTCGCGATGCCCGCCGAAACAATAAAAATTCCCGAGCCAATCATCGAGCCCGCCACAATCATGCTGGCGTCCAGCAGACCAAGGCCCTTGCTCAGCGCGGACTCGACGGCAGCGGGCGCCACGACAGGCGTCTCTACGATGGGCGGCTGAATGGGTTCGCGCATAGTCCAGAATTCGCAACACTACACCCGATAAGCAAGTCTCACGCAACTGCAATCTCGCCGCGCGTAAGCGTAAGCCTGCGCGCGCGTTGCCTTTCTAGAAACATGACCCCCGCACCCCGCAACAAACGCCGCGTGCGCGTGTTCAACTGGATCGCGGGGTTAAGCTTTGATCCTACCCCTGTTAAGGCCGTCCCAATTCCACACGAGGTGATGCTTCGAATGAAAACTCTTACTAAAATTGCAGTGATCGCTGCGGCGATCGCTTTCCTGCTTCCGCTCACGTCACAGAACGCCCGCGCGCAAGGCAAGCATCCGGCCTACCTGCGTGCCCTATCAGATCTGCGAGATGCGCGGGCACACCTGGAACGCCCCGATGGAGGCGCACTGCATGCTGAAGAGCGCGCCGCCATAGAAGAAATCGACCACGCCATCGAAGAAATCAAACATGCCGCAATCGACGACGGCAAGAACATTGGAGACCATCCTCCCGTTGATCCGCACAAACCCTGGGTCGGACGCTTGCATGATGCCCGCGAGCTTCTGGACAAGGCTCATCACGATATCGAGAAAGAAGAAGATAATCCCGAAGCGCGTGGTCTGCGTGACCGCGTGATCGGCCATATCGATCGCGCCCACCATCACGTGGACGAAGCGATCGCGATCGTGGATCGCCACTAAACGCCACGATAAGAGTGTGCAACGAAAAACTTCCCCGGGCTGGAGCAATGCCAGCCCGGGGATTTTTTATTTACCTCGCCTTTGGCGGGCGCGAACCGCCCGCCGCGAGTGAATTAGGCCAAAATAATGTAAAATCATCGAGGCATCCGCGACTATGTAACAGCGAACGCGTTCGCGAGGGCGTGCTGAAACAGGCGCGCGGCACGAAGGAGATTCCTAGTGGCGGATTTAATGAGGACATCAAACCCGGCCCTGAACGCCAGCGCATTTCAAGGCGCGCGCGTCGGCGTGGGCGAAGCCATGACGCTGCAGGGCACCGTCAACAAGACGGGTGTGCTGCTGATTTGCGTGATTGCCACCGCCGCCTGGACCTGGAACATTTACACGCATTCGCAGAATCCCGCGTCCGTACTGCCGCTGCTTGCGATCGGCGGAATCGGCGGATTCATTGTCGCGCTGGTGACGATTTTCAAAAAGACCTGGTCGCCGGTGACCGCTCCGCTTTACGCCCTGCTCGAAGGCCTGCTGCTAGGCGGCATCTCCGCCATTTATGACGTGCGCTTTCACGGGATCGCGATTCAAGCAGTCAGCCTGACGTTCGGCACGCTTCTGGTCCTCTTGCTGGCCTATCGCTCCGGATTGATTCCCGTCACCGAAAAATTCCGGCTCGGCGTGGTGGCGGCCACCGGAGGAATTGCGCTCTTCTACCTGGCGACGATTGTCCTGGGATTCTTCGGCATTCACTTCACCACAATCAACGGTTCAGGCCCGATCGGAATCGCGTTCAGCGCATTTGTGGTGGTTATCGCAGCGTTGAATCTGGTGCTCGATTTTGATTTCATCGAAAGCGGCGTAGCCGCCGGAGCCCCGAAGTACATGGAGTGGTACGCAGGCTTCGGATTGATGGTCACACTAATCTGGCTGTATCTGGAAATTCTGCGCTTGCTCTCAAAGTTGCGCAGCCGCGATTAATCGCCGCGCTGCGCGGCTGCGCTCCCTAGCGGAGTGGGGAAGTATCTCCAACTCGCCAATCCCGCGCGATATTTTCACGCTTCACGGGTCGCCACAGCTCATCGAGCAGTGATTTCCAAGCTTTCCGCTTGTGGTAGCCCACCTCCGGAAATGTAACGTTTCTACCCCATCTATCTCGAAATGGGAATCGAGATTCTACCCATCGTCGCCTAAGTAGCTATCCCAAATAGACTTATCCATCGTCCCGGCGTGGCCTGGGAACTGCATTGTATCCACTGAATTCTGAGGCGCGCCCGCCACCTCCAGGGCGATTCGAGGGTGTAAGCGTGAGAGAACGCGTGATTAAACGACAAAGTGGCACCCGGGCAGCGAACCTCCAGCGTGGCTTCACGATGATCGAGCTGAGCATCGCGGTCATGATAATCCTGATCATTTCGGCGATGGCGCTAATTGCCTATCTGCCCACTTTGCAGGATGCACGCTTCGACGCGGCGATGCGCCAAGTAGTCGATCAATTGCGGCAAGCCCGCGAATATGCGATCACCAATCGCCGCTACGTGCAGATCACTTTTCCCACTGTGGTAGTAGCCGGGCAGACGCGATATGAGGTCGTGCTGCAGCAAAGGGACGATCTGACGGTTGGCGGTGGAGCAATCAATCCAGTCTTGAGTACCATCGATCTTCAGTACCCCGCGCAATACCTCGTGATTGCGGGAACTCCAGACACCCCAGACGCCTTTGGCAATTCCGCGGCCGTGGAATTCGAAGGCCTGAGCGGCGGCCCCGTCGGCGGAATGTTGTTTCAAAGTGACGGCGAACTAGTAGATGGGACTACGTTCCAGCCAATTAACGGAACTGTGTTTCTGGCTTTTCCCGGAAAGAACACATCAGCGCGCGCGATTACAGTCTTGGGCGGCACCGGCCGCGCACGTGGTTGGAAGGGTACCGGAACGACGTGGACCAGGTTCTGAAGGAGATCGGGAAAATGTGGCGAGCAAGAAAACGGCAAACGGCGAAGGGTTTCACGCTTCTAGAGACGATGATCTCATTGGTCATTCTGGGTGTGGGCGTTCTGGGCCTGGCCGCGATGCTCGCGGACTCGCTGGCCTACATGCAGGGCTCGGAATACGATTTCATCGCGCAGCAGAAAGCCGAAGAAGCCGCCGAAGCGATCTACACGGCAAAATATACGAATAACGCGACGTTCGCACAGCTTTCCAATAACACTGCAGCTAACCCCGCCGGGCTTTTCCTGGTACCGCCCCAGCCACTGTTGGTACCAGGTGCCGACGGGCTCGTCGGCACGGTTGCCGACGCTGGTGGTAACCCAGACTACATCGTCTATCCCGGTCCAGATGGAAAACTTGGCACGGCCGACGATGTGTACGAATCGCTGGGCGCGTTCACGCGCACCATCGCTATCAGCCCTGTGCCGGGATATACCAGCCTTAATCAGGCAGTGATCACCGTGAACTACAACACGGGCCGTTTCACCCGCACATACACACTGACCACCTACATTTCAGCGTACTAGAACCGCCAGGAGCAAGGGATGAAGCTGCAAAAAGGATTTTCGCTGATCGAATTAATGGTCTCAATGGGCATTGTGGTTACTGTCGTCGCCATCGCCACCGGCACGCTGATGCAGGCGGAACACGCCACCACGGCTGTCGCTTATATGGCCAACACCCAAGAGAACTTGCGCTCCGGAATGCACTTCATGGTTCGCGACCTGATGCAGGCGGGCGAAGGAATTCCTCAGGGTGGCGTTAGCATTCCTTATACTGCCACTTCCGCGGTCAATCGCCCCGGTACGGCGACCATATTCCCGAATACCTACATCACGATGCCGGCGATCACTCCTGGTTGGAAAGCCGGGCAGTTTGCGACCTCTCTGAACCCCTCCACCGGAGCAACGCTCACGGGCATTCAGACCGACATCATCAACATCATTTATGCGGATAATGTCCTGGTGGATTCACCGGCAACGAATCACTATCTTTACAGCTACCCCGTCATCCAGGCCGCACCTTCCGCCCCCGTCTGTGCGGGGACGATTAGCGCAACTGGCGCATCGGTGACCCTCGCGCCCGCCTGTTTCACCATGCCGGGAACCACCAATCCCATCACCACGGGCAATTTGATCATGTTCCACAACCAGAACGGCACCGCCCTGGAGTATGTAACCAGCGTCGCGGGACAAACCATTAATTTTGCCGCCGGTGATCCGGCGGGATTGAATCAGACCGGCAAGACGAATGGCACGGTTGCGAATCTGGCTACTTCCCCAGGCGTGTTTCCGCCGACGACGATTACTCGCGTGTGGATGGTGACTTACTACATGGACGCGACCAACGCCCAAGACCCGCAATTGATCCGCCAGGTAAATTATCCGGGTTATCCCTTGGGTGCACCGGTAAACCCGCCGACGGCGATAGCAGACGATATCGAGAACCTCGCGTTCAGTTACGCTATCACCAGCTCGACGGACCCTGTCGGTACGTACCCGATCAACCAATTCACGAACGGTTCCGGTAACGCCTCCACGCCGATTAGCCCGGACACGCCGGCGCAGATTCGCGCGGTCAACGTGTTCGTGGCGGGCAGATCCGAAAACACCTACACGGCATTATCCTCACCCCAATATCTGAGGAACAATCTAAGCACCCAAGTGAGCATTCGCAGTCTTTCGTTCACCGACGCGTTCACGACGTCTGCGCAGCAGACGGCGCCCTAGCCTCAGTTCGTCGCAAGTCGCCATTGCAATTTGAGTTTTCAAGGAGATCCGCTGTGAGAATGGATAGAGAAAAGGGAGTCGCACTGATAACCTCGCTGATGGTTCTGCTGCTTATTTCCGCCATCGTGGTGGGAATGTGCTGGATGGTGATGACCGACCAGCGCCTGGGCGGCAATAACAAGAGCCGCGAGCTCGCGTTCTACGGTGCGGAAGCCGGCATGGAAAAAATGACCACCGACGTTGCCAACGTGTTTGCAACGTCCGGTTCGCTCACTGCGGCGAACGTGACAACCATCACTGCTGCGCCTCCGAACCTTATCCCCGGCGTCCAGTATCTGAATGCCGCCGGGGCGTCCACCTACAACCTCACATTCACCCCAGACGCATTCGGCAATCCCGCGACAACCAATGCCACCATTCTGCCGCCCAGCGCCTACGCCGGCATGCAAGGCTTGATCACGCCTTTCACCATGACGGTGGCGGCGCAGAATTCGACCACCGGCGCGGAAGTGAAGCTCACCCGCCAGGTGCAGGTAGTCGCCATTCCCGTCTTCCAGTTCGGCATTTATTCCGATTCAGACCTCTCCTTTTTCAACGGCCCTTCGTTTGGTTTCGGCGGGCGCACCCACACCAATGGAAATCTGTGGCTCACTCCGAACCAAGGTCCCACTTTCTTGGGTGACAAGGTAACGGTGGTCGGCGAAGTTATCCGCACCAATCTGGAAAATGGTTTCGTAGTGACCGGCGCGGGAGCTGACTATGGTGGATACACTAGCATCGCCTTGGCGCCGGATCCGACGATGGCCAACGAGCCGGGAGGCGCACCCTACACGAATGCTTCGTGGCGGGGATTGGGGATCGGCGAAGGCAGCGTGACGGGCAACAGCGTTTACGGCAACGTCAGCACCGCCCTGAACAATCCCACCTGGAGCGGAACCGTAATTCCGGCTTACAACGGCCAACTTCAGAACCACGTGCTGCCGTTGAGTCTCACGTCCACCGCGTTGGGTGGGATTACGCCAATATCATTGATTCGCCGCCCGGTCCCGGGCGAACTCACCGCTTTACCCGCCACGTTCGCACAGCGGTTGTTCTCGCAGGCAACATTGCGAATCTTGATTGACGATTATCCGACTCCCACGACCGTGCCTGGCTCAAATTTGGCATGTCATGCCGCCGATATGATGGGTCTCGACACCGTCACCAATGGAACCGATCCCGTTGATCTCGCGAGCTTGGCGTGGTCCAGCACCTCGCCAGCCGGTCTCGGCCTAACCGGAGCTGGCATCACGGCGGCTCCGCTGTGGTACACCGGCACGTATCCGCTTCCAGTCTCGGGTAACACCACAGGAACGTACAGCCCAAGTAGCAACTCAGCCACTCAACTCGCGTCCGGATACTGGATGAAGGGCGGATATCCAACCATTACAGGTTGCATCAAGATCGAATATCAAGTGAACCCCGGAGGCTCCTGGGTTGACGTTACGCACCAGATCCTGAACCTCGGATTCACCGGAAGGAACGTCAATCCGACGTTTCTGGCAACCGTCGTCTCTCCGAATCTTCCGGCGCTGCCCACGGCGCAGGTTCTCGCCCAGGGCCCGAGCGGCGGGGGCGTCGGGACAGTTGGCTGCGCCGACCCCAGCCTGAATGCGATCATCCGCTTCGCTCGCCTACGCGATAATCCTTCCAGCGGGACTCTCGCCAAACCATGCGGACTCCCCGTGCCCGGAACACCGGCCACCTACCCGGCCACCGATTTCTGGCCGAACGTGCTGTATGACACGCGCGAAGGTGTGGATCGCGCCACCGCTACGGCGGGTCCGGTCACCGCGCAAGGTGTCATGAATTATGTGGAGCTCGACGCCAAGAACCTGGTGAATTGGTTCACCGCAAATCAGACTGCGCTGGGATTGGACAATAACACCGGATACACCCTGTATTTCTCAGACCGTCGCGGCGAACAGAAGGATCCCACTGCGGCTCCCGTCGCCAAGACCGGGTCTTATGGGTTTAACGACTTTGTAAATCCCAACGATCCGACCAACGGCTGCCCGAATACGGTGCTCGACGCCGGTGAAAACCTCGAAGGCGACGGTACTCCTCGTTACTATGGCGGAGTCGAAGTGGCTCCGGCTGTGATCTCCACCGCCCCGCCGCTGAACTACATGCTGTTGACTCAGAACGTGGCCAACACGACGCCCAAGAACGTCAACATGTGGACAAGTGCGACGAGCATGACCAGTGGAAACTTGCAAGGCGTCACCTACAAGCCCGCCGCAACCACTTACTCCGGCGGGCTGTTTGCCAACACGAACTGCACGCCAGCCAATTCCAACCGTCCCGATGTTACCTACGGCAACGCCCAGGAAGCCCGGGAAAATCCTCCGGTTTTCTTCCGCCGCGCTCTGAAAATCGTAGACGGCGCCTCGCTCACGATCGGAACCTCCTGCAGCGGCACCGACGGTCTCACCATCGTTGCCGAAAACCCGGTTTACATCCAGGGCGATTACAACGCGCCGGTGGACGACGGAACCTGGGGCGGCGTTAGCGTCGCGGCAGCGGTCGAAGGCGACGCGGTGACGTTCCTCTCGAACAATTGGAACGACGTGAACTCTTTCGCTTTTCCCTACAACATTAACAACCGAGCGGCGGCTCCCACGGCATTCCGCGCCGCCATTATTTCGGGCAAAGGTATTCCTTTCCCGTCTATATCCGGACAGGCGGAGGACTTCGGAACGGACGGCGGGGTGCACAACTTCCTCCGCTTCCTGGAAAACTGGGGCCTGATTTGCCACTACCGAGGCTCGATGGTCAGCTTCTATTACAACCGTCAAGCGGTCGGCACGTACAAGGGAACCGGCGTTTACAATCCGCCCAGCCCCCGTGATTACACCTTTGACACCAACTTTACCCTGGGCCCGGCGTGTTTGCCTCCGCGCACTCCGTCGTTGCGCTCCGTCAACACCATCGGGTTCTCGCAGGAGATTCTGCCGACCCAGTAACAACATTCGTACCCCGCAGCGCAATCCGCGGCTCCCGTACCTCCCGGGAGCCGCTTTTTTTGCGGCATCGTCTGTGCGCGAAGCACCAGCTTTACAAAACCCGTCGGTCATCGCAGCCGCTTTTCTCTGCGAGTGGTTTTGTCTGATGCCATGAGAGATGCGCCGCTGCGGTAAGTGCCTCTATCTTTCTCAGATTTTTCTCCGGTTTTCCTCGGTGTTCTCTGTGCAAATCCTTTGACTTGGAATTTGCCGTACGCTCCCGCGAAACCTCGAAAAGCACCATCGCCTCAATCGCCGTCAACCGCGAACCGTGCCGCACCACCGCGTGGCGCGATGCATCACTGCGAAGCCGGCAATACGCGCACGTTGAAGTTCGTATTCACCGGCGGCGGCGTGCACGTCGGTCCCACGTTGTTCGAGCAAAGCCCCTCAAACACATTACTGAAATCCCCCGGCAGCGCCAGGCCCACCAGCGGTTCCGCGTATAGATTGTAGCTATGGCCCACGGGCAGCCTCTCCAGATCAAACGAGCCGTCGAACTGCGTCGGCGGGCTTGCCGCATTGCAGCCCTAGCCTGGTTAATTCATCAGAAGTTGAAATCGTGCGCAGGTTGGTTGCTGGGTGACGCGAGATCAGAATCGCGCCCCGTTCGCGAAGCTCAGGTAGGTCAGTGGCGCCGTTTGGTGATCTCCCGAAGCGTTTTTTGAGACAGCTCCGCCTGGTAGTTCCGACAGTGTATTGTCGAACGGCCCGAATCAACTAAGAAGAGTTGCAGAACGAGGCGGCCTAGAAGAGATCTTGAAAAGGCCAGCCGCTGGCTAGGTGAATGGGGATACAACGAGAGGTTTGACGGATTCGCGCACCGATCTTGAACAACCGAGTGCGCAGAGTTTCGATTTGCGCTGAGCGCATGGACCAAGGCAACTGCAGACGAAATAAGTTGACTAGGTTAGGGGCAAAGCTGTGGAGCAACAGGCGGAAGGCGTTGGCTCGGAAACGGTGACAGCTCAAGCGGTCCGCAGCAAAGCCATTTTTAAACTCTTCAATGCGGTTCTCACATTCCCCGCGATCGTTATAGAAGGAAAAGACGGAACGGCTGCGGCCTGGCAAGTTGGTGACTAGAAAACGCAGGTTGGAACCGGCCGCGCTGTGTTCGGCTTTGTAGCAGAGGTGCCGCTGATGAGACCAAGGTTGAGCGCGATAGCGAAAGCTGGAAAAGGAGCGCTGCGGCTGGCCGGTGCGACGATAACGTCTGGCCAGACGATGCTGCAAGCGCTGCCCTTTACCTTGCAAGCGCGAGTTGTTGCCTATCCCAATGGCGTACTGGATGCCGAAAAACTCACAGAATTCATAGAGCAGCGGCGTGGCGAAACCAGCGTCTGCACGTAACTTGATTCGGACCTTGGGAAATTCACGACGGAGTCGCGGAACAATGCGCAACAGCAAGGGGATGATGCGGGCGAGACTCACAACCCTGCCCGGCCGCAATCGGGCGCCCAACAAACAACCAGTGTGTCGTTCAAAGATCAGCAAAGGGTGATACATGTGCTGGCCATAGCCACCATTGAAGAAGCTGAGCTGCTGCTGTCCATGAGTGGGATCGTCGGTGGAATCGACATCGAGCAAGATCTCTGCTTGTTTCCGAACCTGTTCTCGGCAGATCTTCACAAACCAATCGAGCAGAGCATCCTGCAGCTTGAGGAGGTTGCGAGGCGAGGGCGAGTTCTCCCAGCGGCTCAGAGTTGGTTGTGATCCGAGAGCCTCACCCAGCGGTTGCTCGGCCAGTATCTGAAAAGCCGGATCGTAACGTAGTCGATCGGCGTCGTTGGCATCCTCATAGCCTGCGATAATTTGGTAGATTTGTTGACGAAATAACAACAACCCCGAGTGACGAACGCGCTCCTGTTGGCGAGAATCAGGAACGCGTTCTGCCAGCCCGCCGGGGAGTCCGTAACGCTGATCAAAGGCTGGCAAGGGCAGAAGGCCAGCGTCAGAACTGATCTGACCACCAGAAAAATCAGCGCGAATGGGTCGGTACCGGTAGAAGGAAAACAACAGCTGTGATATACGAGATGTCATCTCTGGGGTGCTCCGAAAGAGAATGCTGGATTCGCTAAAACCCAGTGTTTATCAATCTTTTAGAGCACCTTTTCTTTTTCCGCCGGCAAAATCGTGAATAATCCAGGCTAGGGCTGAAAATATTCATGGCCGCGTACGACAAACGCACGGAATGTGCCGAAGCGATGCACATGCAGAAACCGCGAAATTATCGCGATCACCCCTGAGCCGACGCACCGAATCATCGGCAAAGCCCGCAATCGATGATGGTTAACGGCTCTCGCGATGCACCTGTCCAGATCAAAATGCGCGAAAAGCACAAGTTTTTGATTGCCACGGAGAATTCATCGGTCCCGCATTGGCACAGAATCGCAACAGCGGATTCCGATTTGGGAGAGCACCTGCCGCCACGCTCGCGCACGCATTCTCTCGGCGCATTCTCTCGGGAAGTTGCGTCATGAATGCCCGATGCGGAGCGGCGAAGCTTCAGAGTGTGTGTGAGAATTCGGAGGTCTTTGTGGGTCGTGGCTTTAGTTCATCCTGAGAGCCTGCCTGCGGCGGGATCGAAGGACCACGACATAAACCGCAGACCATCCGAGCGGCTTTAGCCGCTGAAGTTCCGATTTTGTGTTTCTCGCGCGGCCTCGGAGCCTTCAAAATCGCGAGCCGGCTTGCGCAGCCCAGCGGTTGACACCAGCGCGCCCCAGCCGAATAATGCGCCCATGTCCAAACCAGAAACCGTCCGGCGCATCAAAAGCTACTCCTCCGAAAACGGCTACGTTTACCAATATCAATTTCAGGATGTGCACCCCGCCCAGCGCGATGGCGCGAAGGGCAACGAATTCATCTATTACGTCTCCGCCGACCGCAAAACCATGTTCCCCATCCGCATCTTCGTTCCCCGTGAAGCCCTTGACCAATGGACCAAGCAAAACGGCCGCGCCCTCACCGGCACAGAAGAATACGCCATAGCAAAAATGCGCCTGTTCCAAGCTCTGGACGAAATCCACGATTTCGCCACAACTCGCCCCGAACTAACCGTGGACGCGGCAAACCTGCCATCGCTTCTTGAACGTCTGGATTTGTAATCCTGCGGGGATTTTAATTCGACAAGCAGGAAGTGAACGTCGCTATGGTCTCACCAGAACCGCGTGCAGCGCCGCCTCTAAATTTTCGTAGCGAAATGCATAGCCGTAGCGCCCCAGGCACTCCGGCTTTACCCGCTGGCTCGAAAGTAGCAGCGCATC
>Ga0209624_10000927_pt1 | contig 24671 bp, 22 predicted proteins | sample JacPinW_OM2H0_O1_FD_188565 | JGI IMG/M metagenome (GOLD analysis project Ga0209624, IMG submission 188565) | Forest soil microbial communities from Algoma, Ontario, Canada - Jack Pine, Ontario site 1_JW_OM2H0_O1 (SPAdes) (version 2) | ecosystem: Environmental > Terrestrial > Soil > Boreal...
GAAGAGGAAGACCTGGGCCATGTGAATCAACACGACGGCAACCATGAAGTTCGAACCCCAGCCGTGCATCGCACGCAGGAACCACCCAAGAGTTAATTGATGGTTCAGAACATTCAAGCTGTTCCATGCCTGTCCGGCGGAAGGTACATAGACCAGTGCAAGCAGGATCCCGGTCACAATCTGAAGCACCAGCAGGACGAAGGCGGCACTCCCAAAGACGTACCACCAACTGGCGGCCCTGTTCGGAACAGGGTGGAGAGCCATCTCTTTTATGGGCTCGCCGAGTTGCAGGCGGCTATCAAACCAGGTGTACAGAGCCTTCAACCGGCGCATGGCGATCCCCCTTGAGAGATCTCAATCTGAACGAGCTTCGCTGTGTTTGACAGAGTAGGTATTTGACCAGCGTTGATCTGAACGGCTCCATCAACGATCTTGGTGTCGTACGTGAATAGCCCTCGCTCGGGCGGACCTGAAGCTCGACTTCCGTCAGCATAGTAAGCGCCGCCGTGGCAAGGACACATGAACAAGCCCGATTGCGGGAACCACCGAACCGGGCATCCCAGGTGGGCACAATTGATTGCGAACACCTGGAACTCTTTTTCGGCGACACGACGTACCCAGCAGGCGACTCGATCGGTTTCGCCATCCCACGAGTGGCTAACCGGATTCGTGAACTTCGCCAGGCGTGTCTCACCGACAGGAAATGTATCGACCGACCCCAGTGACACCCAGGATTTATAGGCGTCGTCGGACTTGACGGGTGAAAAGAGATATTTGACTACAGGCACCGCGACAGCAACGCCGACTATGGCATTAAATAGGGCACCCACTTTCAGTAAGAACCACCGCCGTGACACCGTCAACGGGTCAACCGGCGTTTGTTCTTCTTCGTGTTGTCCGGCAGGAAGTTTCTCTTCACTCACAAATTACCTCTTAATGCTTGTCTCGGGATATGGCTGGCCCGGAGTATCGCTTCGCAACGAATGGAGATACGCGATGACGTCGCTCACGGCCTGATCCGTCAGGGGCTGGCCATGCCGGACTTGTCTCCAATCGGGGTGACCAAGATCGGGACGCCCAGCAATGACGATCGTCCGCAGGCTCTGATCGCTTACGAGCGACAAATAGCTGGCGTCGGTAATCTTTCGCTGCCCCTGTTGATGGCAAGACGAGCAACTTACTCGGATGAGGTCCTGTCCATGCTCGGCATTGCCTGTCGTGTTTGAAGAATAGGGAGGCATATCGGCCGCGTCGCTGTCATCCTTTTGATTCCACCGCGCGCGCATGCCCGCAACAAGCACGTCGACCTGCTGAGGAGTAAGGAAGCCACCGGCCGAATCGCCAAAGGCGGGCATTTGGGTTCCCGGCATACCGGACGTGATCCAGCGCCTCAATGACGCGTCGTCGACAAGCGTCTGATACTTCGGATTTGCCAGATCCAGAGCTGGTCCCCCAGCACCGCTTTCTCCGTGGCAAGCCGAGCAGTTCTGTCTGTACAGGCGGTCAAACGACGCAACATTCTCGGGACGCTTCAGCTCTTCCTGATCGTTTGGTGGCCCGAGTTTTCGATCGCATCCCAGGCCGCCTACAAGCAGGGCGAGGAGAACAGGCGACAATATTGCGATTGCCATAAGCTTCATCGCCCATCTCCCTTCGGGCCTTCGAACTCTTTGGCTTCGATTCCCATACGAAGAATGAACGGCAAGGTTTGATGCGTTCTGATTCTTCCCGACCTCGTAACGACGATGCCGGCTACAATGCCGAAGACTATTTCGGAGATAGTGAACCAGCCCCAGGCGATTCTGGCGTTGAACGTCGGATTCACAAATCCGAGGATCGAGTGAAGAAGACCTGTCCACAGCAGCGGAGCAACTATCCCGCCAAGAAGGATCGGCTGACGAGGCCACATTGGCAGCATTGCTCCGTAGAGAAGTCCGATCAGTGTGCAAACCGCAGCATGGATGATTGTTGCTGTAATTAGCCCACTCCAATGAAAGGCCGCAATGTCGGCGGTCGTAGCGTTAGTCCAGTGCGCAACGCCCGCACCGCCAAGCAAATTTACCGCATACCAGATGCTGTGTTGTGCCAGATATCCGTAAAGGAGGGCAGGGAAGATCATGACGATTCCCCCTGCGATTCCTCCACGGAGACCGGACGTCACAGCATAACTTTCAATCGGAAGGAACGCCCGGTGAACTTCGCTGACCTGGATGTGTGCCACCTGGGTTCTCACGCTTGATGGCGTGAATTGTCTTGCCTTGACCGGGATCATCTCGTTGTGCTCCACGGGAAGGACTTGCTTTGCCCAGCCGGCAACACCGCAGCAGATAAGAACAAGACCTGCAATGCCGACTCCAACATTCGTCACAAGGCTCGCGAATGAGAGTGTGATGCCGAAGGCGAGAAGTACCGGCCACGCCGTGCTTGCCGGCATTTCTATTGGCTCTCTTTGACCTTGTTCCGCTCTGCCGTCATTCATCACAAGTCACCGTCCGATCAGGTAAACGACTGTGAACACCACGATCCACACTGCATCTACGAAGTGCCAATACATGGCGATCACGCCGAAACGTTCCCTCTGTCGCGAGTCAACCCAACCAAACAGAGAAAAGATGAAGACCGAAGTAAGGAGAAACAGTCCCACTACGACGTGCGTTGCATGGAGTCCCACCAGCGAGTAGAACGTCGTGCCAAAGAGGTTTGTGCTGACGGTCAGCCCGTCCTGATAGATCAGCTTCTTCCATTCAAGTGCTGTGCCCGTCAGGAAGACTGCCGCAAGTGCGATTGTGGCCCCCAGCCAAGCGGTGAAGGTTCCCATTCGGTCATCTTCGATAGCTTTTTCTGCACGCCAGATCGTAAGGCTGCTGGACAACAGGCAGATCGTGGCAAGAATTGGAACTTCCAAAACCTGCGCAGGTGTCGGCCCCGAGAGGCTCTTGCCCATATAGAAGACATAGGCGACAACGAAGATGGTGAAGATGGCGCTCTCCCCGGCAATCAGCGCCGTCATACCTACTCGGCGTTTGCTGGGAAGATTCCACTCGACAGTACGTCCTGGATGACTGATGGGCATAGAACTCATGACTCGTACTCCCAATCTGGATCGCCTGGGTGCTTCAGATCCCACAGAGGCCGGCGGCTATGCACTTCCGGCTCTTCTTCAAAGTTGTAGACAGGCGGCGGCGAGGATATGGTCCATTCGAGGGTCCACGCGTCCCAGGGATCGTCGCCTGCAACTTCTCCACGCCAGTAAGAAACGATGAAGTTGTATGCGAAGATCAACACTGCAACTCCCTGGATCAGCCCTCCGACGGACACAATCAGGTTGAGAGAGTTCCATCCGCGGTCGGGCTGATAGGTATAGATCGACCGAGGCATTCCCAGGAGTCCAAGAAAGTGCATCGTGTCGAACGTGATGTGAAAGCCGATGGTAAAGAGACAGAAGTGCCATTTGCCGAGCGTCTCATTCATCAATCGACCGGTAGCTTTGGGGTACCAGTAATAGATGCCTGCGAAGATGCAGAACACGACGGCTCCGACAAGCACGTAGTGAAAGTGTGCGATCACGAAGTACGAGTTGTGTAGCTGCCAGTCCCACGGCGACACCGAGAGCATGATGCCAGTCAGTCCCGCGAGGAGGAATTGAAAGAGGAAGCCGATGCAGAACAGCATCGGTGTTGTGAAGCGTATTCGGCCGCCCCATAGAGTGGCGATCCAATTGAAGATCTTGATTCCGGTTGGGACGCCGACAAGCATCGTCGAAAGAGTGAAAAAGGCATTTGAGACCGAGGTCATGCCGACAGTGAACATGTGGTGCGCCCACACGCTCACACTAACGAACATGATGCAAATCGAAGCCGCAACCATCGCTGGGTAGCCGAAGATCGCCTTGCGGCAAAATACTGGAATAATCTCGTTCGCAATCGCGAATGCCGGAAGCACCAAGACGTAGACTTCGGGATGACCGAAGATCCAGAAGAAATGAATCCAGATCAACGATGAACCGCCAGCTTGTGTATCGAAGAAGTGGCCGCCCAGATAGCGATCGATGAGCAACATGAACTGGGCCGCTGTAAGTGGAGTGATCGTCACCAACGTCAGCATGCTCACTATGAGAAGCAACCAGGTGAACAGAGGCATCCTCATGAGAGTCATCCCCTTGCAGCGCATCGAGATGATTGTTGCGACAATGTTTATCGCGGTGCCGAGCGTTCCGAATCCACTAACGATCAGTGCAAGTGCCCAATAATCAGTCGCGTGACCGGGAGAGAAGGAGCGCTCGGTGAGGGGAGCGTACGCGAACCAACCAACGTCCGGGGCGTTTCCCACTCCGTAGAGCCCAGCTCCGCCAAGAAAGCTGTAATACAGCAAGAACCCACCGAAAGCCATCAGCCAGAAGCTAAAGGCATTCAGTCTGGGAAAGGCCATATCACGAGCCCCAATCTGGAGCGGCACGATGAAATTTGCGAATCCAAAGAGGAATGGCATTCCGACCAAGAACACCATAGTCGTTCCGTGCATTGTGAAGAAGCGGTTATAGACCTGTGCACTCAAAACGTGATTGTAGGGATTGGCCAGCTGAACGCGAATTATCAGGGCCTCGGCTCCTGCGACAAGCAGAAAGAAGGTCGAGTACAGAATGTAAAGAATCCCAAGGCGTTTATGGTCGACCGTCACTACCCACCCGTGAAGTCTTTCGAGGAAGGTGCCCCGCTCCGATGCGGAAGTACTCGGGTCGATCTGGCTGACTGGTAGTGAGTAAACGCTCATGTTCAGAATCCTGTCGTCACTTCAGGGTGTCTAGATATGCAGTGACCTGATCTAACTGCTCATCAGTAAGCTGCATCGCGGGCATCAACGCCCCGCGCTTGAATGTGTCTGGCGATTTGATCCATTGGCGGAGATTCGCCGGAGTGTTGTCTATAGCACCGGAGGCCAGCGTCGCCCGGCTCATGAGATGTGTGAGGTCAGGTCCGAAATGTCCAGTCGCCACTGTGCCTGAAACCGTATGGCAGTTCATACACGCCTGCTTTTCAAAGACCATTCTTCCTGCTTCTACGGCCGAGTCCTCTAGGGCGGGGAGTTGCTGATTCTTGATCCAGGTATCGAACTGCTCTGGCGTGTCGACATAGACGCGTAGCAACATCATCGCGTGCTGCGAACCGCAGAACTGAGCGCATTGGCCGAGGTAAAGCCCCAGCTTTTGAGGATCCATCCACATTGTGTTCACATGATTCGCAATCAAATCTGTCTTTCCAGCCAATTGAGGGATCCAGAAGCTGTGGTTGACATCTGCCGAAGCCAATTTGAGAAAGGTCGCTGCAGGCGCAGCGTCGGAACTGACTGGAATATGGAGTTCGTTGGCGGTGACTACGCCGTACTTCGGGTATCGAAACTCCCACCAGAACTGGTGCCCGATCACTGTGACATCGAGAGCCGTCTTTGGCTTTGGCGCGTCCTGAATCGCGAAGATGATGCGCGCCGTCGCGAGGAAGAGAACCACCACGATCAGGACAGGAATTACAGTCCACGCCAATTCAATTTGCGTGCTGCCGTAGATTTGAGGCGGCTCGCCCAGGGGATCGGTCTTCTTTGCTCGGAATCGATACAAGGCAACTGCGAGTAATCCTCCCACTACCAGGAATATCCCTCCGGTAATTGCGACGACAAAGACCGACAAATCAAATATCTGATGCGCGGGTGTTGATGCTGGAGCAAGGGTAGACGGAGTTTTCCCTTGTGCAAACAACGTGAGGCTCATGAGAAGGAACCACAATGAGGCACTGCCACCGCGAATCAGACATTGAGCGTGGCCCATCTGCATCTTTGATCACCTCCTCCACAACACAAGTCTCGGCATGTACGGATTCATCTGAACAACGTAAGCGCTGGTCGATCTGTCGAAGCGCGGCGTCTGACAGTCAGATGGTAGCAATCAGCTGATGGCGTCGAAATTACATCTTCCTGCTAGAAGTGGCGCGGGGAAACCTGATGTGTTCGTGAACGGGATTTGTACGGGTTGCGTTGCTAAGACACAGTAGGGTTGTTCCCAACGACCATTGAGAGGTAGACATTTGAATGCCGCGCGCTCACGTCAATCATGATCGTGTTACCGGCGGCGTATTCCTGCCATCGGTCCGTAGAAATGTCTTTTCCGCCCTTACCGATAACAAATGCAACTTCCGCGTCGTAGTCAGAGCTAGGGAGAATTGTAAGAACCTTCGTATCGCCTGATGCGTAGCGACGGCATGATCTCGATAAGTCCACCCCAAGGCACAAATGCGCTGCGGATTCAAAATCCAATTTGCTAGCGGAAGCCTACGAGCCATGTCTCGATCAGAGGAACCTAGGACGCTAACGCTGAGGACCGACTACACCGACGATGGTGTTAACCACGAAGTCGAAAACAACGGTGGTTATGTCACAGTGTGTGAGCGTCTGCGTGAGGTGGTCGTCGCGGATGAATCGCGGGGAACAGTCGTGGCCTTCGCAATCAGTCGTTCCATTATTGAGGGCGCAAGGGGCACGCTCGAAGCTATTCGGCGAGAAGAAGAAATGACATGTGTTCGCATTGAACTACCTCGCTTCAACTCATCGCACGCAAGGCAGCCAAAATCAATATGGGGACCTTGAACGGCCTGGGTCCCTCCTGCGACAGCGATCATGATGGAGGGGCAATCGACTATTAGTCGTCCCGTCGAGTTTCGCACCAAGGAACCTTGGTAACAGAGCGTAGGCATCCGATCGACGGCGGGTTTGGTGCCAATCTTCCGGTTCGACTGTCGGAAAACTAAGCCTCCGGAGCTGCATAGCGCGTCCTTTGAGCAATTATGTAAGCCGGGGCCAATACACAAATATGTAATGGAATTCTGAACACCACTATCCCTATGATGGCCAAGACGTTTGAGCTCCGGCACGAATCAAATCGCCTGCTACCACCTGACATTCCGCCGGAGCTTTACGTCATGCTCAGTATTCGATGTGGCGCAGCAACGATAGCAAGTACCCAAACTATAGGTGAAGTCCATGATGTGGATCGATATTGGGGTGACCGTGTTGCTGACTCTGCGCCTAGCCCTGTTCAGACCGTCCCTTCCGCGGCTAGTGGATCCGAATAGTGATGCATGGTTACCGGAGGAGAAAGATGAACGGCAGGAGCGACTCTTGGCTGTGATGGAGAAGTGAAATGAATATTCCCGTCCAGGGTCCTCGTCAAGTAATAGTGAAGCTTGCGCAATTACATATTCATGTAATGCCTGATTCGAAGGTACATCGGTGACTTCGTTATGCCTTCCCAATATAATCTCTCACAAAGGTGCGCTTAAAAGCGGTGCGCTGAGCATTTTCGAGGCTTGTGGACAATGACGCGCACAGCTATCAGCAGCTCACTCCGGGAGGCGATAATGCCGTCAAACGAAATGGTATACATCGTCGATGATGATGCCAGTGTTGTAGACGCTCTCTCATCGCTCCTGCGGGCCAATGGCAAGCAGGTTCAAATGTTCACTTCAGGAAAAGACTTCCTCGAGTTCGAACGCCGGGACTCGTGTGCGTGTCTCATTCTCGATTTGAGGATGCCGGGATTGAACGGATTGCAAGTGCAAGAGTCGATAGCCGCCCAAACGACAATTCCGGTCATTTTCATTACTGGCCGAGGCGATATTCCGTCCACCGTTTCGGCGATGAAGGGAGGGGCGATTGACTTTCTTACCAAGCCTATTGACGAGACAGCACTGCTTGCCTGTATTGATAAGGCACTCGAGCAGGATCGAAAGCTACGGCTAACTACATTAGAACAGAAAGAGCTACTCGCACGTTACCGATCATTGACTCCGAGGGAACAACAGGTGTTGCCGTTGTTGGTAGGCGGTCTTTTGAACAAACAGGCGGCTTGGGAATTGGGAATCACGGAATATACCGTGCAGATACACCGGGGACATATTATGCGGAAAATGGAAGCCGATTCTTTCGCAACTCTGGTGAAACTTGCCAGCAAACTAAATCTTGGGTCTTCCAACGCATCCTAGGCTGCAGATGATTTTCTACGAATCGTACCAGAGGAGCGGAGGTTTCAATGGGCATGCAGGCCCGTACGATCGCAGTCATTGATGATGATCTCCGAGTTCTCGAGTCGCTCATAAACTTACTCGCCTCCTGCGGATATAAAGCTGAAGGCTACTGTTCGGCGGAGGAGTTTCTCGAGTCAGGCGGTCTAGAAAAGAGCTCTTGCGTGATCACTGATGTCGAGATGCGGCAGATGAGTGGTCTGGGCTTGCTTCAACACATCAACAACGCTGCTGGTTCATTGCCAGTAGTTATCATCACGGGAAAGCCTTCAGAGAAGTCGGAATCGTTCTATCTTGAAAAGGGAGCAATCGGTTTCTTCCGTAAACCGGTTGACGGCGATGCTCTGTTGGACCTTCTGAAGGGAGTTTGTAAAGGATGAACTACGGGATTTATCGGCGTCGCCAAGTCGCTCCTTCGTAGACCTCGCGAAGTTCAGCCCTGCACTTTAGCGCGAAATCGTTCAGTGGGTCTGCATGCTGCTCCAAAGCCACTGATTTGATTTGATCAATGCTCATATTTTTTTCACCATATTTCTCAACAAGTTTCTTTACAAACGCTTCTGCTGCCTCAAGGACGCTGCCAGATGCGAATAGCCTGATCCGATTTACCAGAGCGTACATGGCAACGATCTCGTCAATGTTTTCCAGACTCTGCGAAAGCGCTTTTGCGTAGCAAGCCGTTCCCTGGCGTATGAACTCCGAATATAGCTCTTCGCGCTGAACTATTTCGCGATTGGTCAGCTCTCGTTGCGTCAGGCTTCGTTGGAGAACGAAATTGCTAAGAACCGGAGTCGAAGCGCCGATTATGGATCCACCGAGCGCAGCCAAAACACTGGTGAGGGTGTTATCCATGGAGTTCATACCTGCTTTTCTGTGGGAACCGTCTCGTGCACGAAATTCTCTCTATTGCGGCATCTGGCCGATCGCTCTCTTCAAGTTTGCCTCCGCCAACGAGAGGCCACAATTTGCTTCCAGCAAAGATGCGGTTGCACTCGTTAGGTCAGCGTGACTTTGACTGCGAGCGGAGCTGAGCGCCGCAGTCTGCTCAAACTGCCGATCGGATAGCCTGGCCGCTTCCGTTCTGACCTTCACAACCTGTCCTGCAACATCAACCATCTGCCTGAGTTCGTCAACTCTGTCGTAAATGCTTTGCACCTGAACTTCAATCTCAGATTGCAGCTTGTCCACAGCAACTTCCGCAGAGCGCACTTCGATCCGGGCCTCCCGAATTCTGGCTTCGCGCCGCCCGCCGTCGAAGAGGTCGTAGCTGAGTGAAAAACCAAATGTTCCGAAATTATGTACGAGAAATGGCACTCCACTCTGGTAACTGTACCGGGACAGCGCTGTCACATCGGGGATGAAGGCGTCCTTGGCCGCGGCTAGACCCGCTTGGGCCTTAACAAGGGTCTGTCGAGCCGCTCTGAGGTCCTGGTTCTGTTCGAGCGCGATCCGAATCGCGTCAGCCCGCGTTGGAATATCAAGCCCAACCACGGCCGCTCCAGGGTCGAGATCAAGAGGGGTATCTACTGGGAGTCCAAGAACATCCGCTAGCTGACGCCGCAGATCGCTTCCTTGCAGACGCAAAGTCAGGCTCTCGTGCTGCGCCTGCAGAATGGTAGCTTTGCTCTGAAGGGCCGATATTTCAAGGGCGTTGCCCCTTACTACGTCGCTCCGGCTCTCCTCATCCTTGATCTGTGCTGCGGCCAACTGGTCCTGGGATGCCTTCAGCTGTTGTTGATTGATCAATATGTTGTAGTAGAGCTGACGGACTTGCAGTGCAATCACATCTTGAGTTTGATCGAGTTGTGTCTTGGCGATGAGCATATCCTGATTTGCGGCAACGTTCGCCTGATGGATGCGGAACAGCTGAGTAAGAGGCTGCTCTAACCCCACTCCCCCCGTATACCAGGTAGCTGAGCCTTGATCGATAAAGAGCGGCTTCGATGGTACCGGCCCGGTTGATGGATAGTTCCCAAATGCCCCCACTGGTATTGCGACGCCTTCTAATTCGGTCACGTGGAGAACACCGCCACTCGCCTTGATTTGAGGCAGGTAGTTGGACTTTGCTTCGTCTTTCTTGCTTTGCATCTGATCGACAGAAAGACTACGGAGGTGAACAGAATGATTTTGCTTCAGGGCAAGATTGATCGCCTGCTCGAGCGTTAATTGCATGGGATTTGCAGAGGATTGTTGTGCCGCCGAGATCGCCATGAATGTCGAACCTAGGAGAGCCAAGGGCAAGCACAGCCTGACTACTGCTCGAAGTTCTCGGCGTGCTGCTGAGCCGGATATCATGACCTGTTCCCTTCGATTGAGTGTGCTTCTCATTTGGCCTCCACTAGTGCAGCAGTGACCTGCCGATACTGAGTTGGCACTTTGGACCTGAAGGAAACCACCAGGAGGCAGGCCGCGCAGCATGTAGCCAGGAGAAGAGAGCTGCCGCCGACCCCCAGAAACGGATGTGTTGTTACTGCCGGGAGAAGATTTTGCGTGTTGGCATCGGGACGTGTCATTGATCACCGTCCGACCGTTCTCCAGCCTTTCTGGTGCGAACCGTGACGACTGCCGAGAATCCCGGCCGCAGCCGATCGAGATAAGGCTGTCCCGAAAAAAAAACAATCTTGACGGGCACTCGCTGAACGACTTTGGTGAAGTTGCCAGTTGCATTGTCAGGCGGCAAAAGGGCGAACTGAGAACCGCTGGCGGGAGAGAGTTGCTCGACCTTCCCGTGAAACACCCGGTTTGGGAAGGTATCGACCCGAACATCTGCTTTGTCGTCCACTCGCATATTGGTTAGTTGAGTCTCTTTGAAGTTCGCCTGCAGCCAGACTTCGCTCTGAACCAGATCGATCACTTGCGTTCCAGGCGCGACCAATTGGCCCGCGAGTGCGTGGCGCTCCCCGACCGTTCCATCGGTGGGTGCCGCGATTTGGGTATAGGCCAGATTCACCTGGGCGACGACAATAGCAGCCTTCTTCGCCGCTATATCAGCCTTGTAAACATCATCTTTTGTGTTCAGCGCGTCCCGTTGGCGTTTCGCCGCCTCAAGTTGACTCTGGCTGGTGGCCAGGGCTCCCTCGGCGCGCGCGAGATCCGCTTTTCGCGCGTCAACAACCCCGCTGAGCTGGCCCTCTTGAGCGGTGGCCGTTTCCAACTGCTGGTGAGTTGCCGCGTTCGAGTCGAATAGAGCCTGCTGACGATGCAACTCAGTCGAAGCGCGCACGAGTTCGGCTGAGGCCGAGGCTATGACCGCTCTAGCGGCGTTGATAGCGGCCTCTGCCTGAAGTATCCCCGCCTTGGCCGCATCGATCTGAGCATCCTGTATTCTCTTCGCCGCCTGATTGTCAGCAAGAGAGGCTTCCGATGCGGCTAGGGCGGCCTGGGCCTGATTCAAGGTCGCTCGATAGTCCTCGTCGTCGAGCTCGATAAGAGTCTGACCCGCCTTGACGGTCTGATAGTCATTAACGTTCACCTTACGAACGGTTCCTGAGATTCGGGTGCTCAAAGGCGTCATGTCCGCTCTCAGATAAGCATCATCCGTCACCTGGTCGGGGCGGTTTCCTTGCCACCTCGTCAAGTGTCCGGCAACGCCGAACAGTATACCCGCGGCAGCGAGCACTACGACCAGCGGTATGATCAACGATTTTTTATTCATGCCGTAAACCCTCCGAAGCTAAAACCCATTTCCACTGAAACCCTCGCTAATTTTGACCAGCGTGCTCAGTGGACGCCGAGTACGCTGCAGGGAGCGTCCTGGGCGAGGTCATAAACAGAACTCCAAAGGCGGGACAAATAGAAGCAGTGCTGATGAAGGCCAATAACAAGCAGATCGGCTCCTTCATCTTTAAGGAAATGAAGTATCGCCTGCACCTCCCGCCCCTCTACGATCGAGCCTTTCGCCCGAACTCCATGCTGTTTGGCTAACAGTGATGCTCTCTCATGCAATTCACTTTGGGCTCGCCGCCGGTCCTCCTTCATCGTGTCGGGAGCAGTTGGATCGACAACGATGGCAAACGAGGTGTAGGTGGGAAGATCTCCCAGAATGGACACAGCTGCGAGCTCCACGTTGAAGGCTTGCGCGAGCTCAATCCCTGTGCGAAGCGCACGCTGCGACTCAGGCAAATCATTCAATGCGACCACTATCTTGGAGAACATAGAGCGACTCGAGTGGAACGGACACGGGTTCTATCGTATGAGTCCAACTTGATGGATCGCTATTACATGTTCCTAGTAGTCATGCGTAACGAGGACACGTAGCCGTGACCTCGTATCAGTAGAGCTCACTGACCCGAAATCGTAACAATCGGCTCGTTCATCGTAAATTACGCCTTTCTGTGTGACGAACTGAATGGGACGTAGCCTCCCAATACCAGCTTTATGTAATTGGCGTCTTTTGAGCCGATGACTAACATAACGACAAGCTTGGCCTATTGTCTGCAATCTCGTTCTTCGTAATTGGAAGGCCATGTCCCGTTCTCATGGTCGACCCAACAGGAGTTTATACAAATGCCGTTCTACCAACGCGATTACTCAAGAGGGTACTGTCTCCAATGAGAGCCGGGCGAGAAGTGTAGAGGAGATGACCTAAATCCACAATACCGTGGTGAAGCTGCCGAAGAACTTGTCCCTGGTCTTCCTCTCGCAATCCGAAGGTACTGGTGTAGGGTAGGCTCCTACAGCCCCGCCCAAATGTGGACTGCAAGGCGGGCATATCCTCGATGAGAAGGTGGCATGCTGCAACAGCTCTGGACGATGTTCCAGAGCCTGACCGGAATCGCAACGGATCAGCCCACTCGTTCTCTTCAGGGAATCCCATCCAGCACTGCCATGGAAATGGGTCAGATCTTGCAAGTGGTCGGACACGAATAGAGGGTTGCTCAAACTGATGGCTATAAACGAAAAGGAGAAATGATGAAGTCGCTAAGAATTGAAGGGATTACCGCATTGGTGGTTCTCTGTGCAGGAATCGCGGTTGGCCAGGATGCCTCTCATGACATGGACAAAGCTGCAAGCAAGACCGGTCATGTCGTTAAGCATGCGACTACTAAAGTCGGCAATGCCACGAAGAGGGGCGCCAAAGACGTTGGTCGCGGAACCAAGGTCGCGGCCAAAGACACCCAAAAAGGTGTCAAGACCGGTACGGAAAAGACCGGTGTAGGCATTAATGATGCGATTACCAAGTAGTCGAAGAATTGATTGCTAGCAGCCCGGCGAGAGCAGAATGGCTCGCCGGGATTTTAATAGGGATTCAATGCGAAGATCGTTGGACGGGGAGCTAGCGAAGCTCACGCTTTGACGACACGGGCAAAGCGACATTGAAAGTGGCTCCGCCGCCCTCAGAATTGTTCTCGGCCCAGATCCGCCCCCCGTGGGCTTCGACGATAGATTTTGAGACGGCCAGGCCAATGCCCATGCCCTTTTCCTTGGTTGTCATAAAGGCATCAAATATCCTTTCTGTATCTGCGAGTCCCGTGCCATTATCGATGACCTGGACAATGACCTCATGATCCTGTGTAACAAAGGCTCTCAGCAGAATTTTGGCGGTATTTGCATTCCCAGCAGTCGCTTCAATCGCATTCGAAATTAGGTTGATAAATACCTGCTGGGTTTGAATACGGTCGACACAAATTGGTGGCAGACTGCCTTCGATGGACCAGTCGATTCGAATCTCGCGCTTGTTCAGGCCGTCATGGACGAGACGTAAGGACTCTCGAATTATGTCCAGAACGCCCTCGTCCCTCTTCTCGTATGGTTCGCTCTTAAAAAGAGCGCGAATGCGCTGCATGGTCTCATCAGCTGAGCGAATATCTCTCAATATTCGCTCAATCGAGGCGTTTGTTTCGGTTAGATCGGGCGGATTGGCTGCCAACCAACGCTTGGCGGCTTGAGCATTTCCTAGCAGAGCCATAAGCGGTTGATTGAGCTCATGAGCGATCGATGCTGATAGCTCGGCTACGGTCGCGATTTTCGATGCTGTGCTGAGCTTGTTGCGCGTATCCCGAAGATGGTCTTCTGCTCGTTTCCGCTCATCGATGTCAATCGCCAGGCCATACCACTGAATGATCTTGCCGTCGGGATCACGCAAAGGTTCGCCCATCGAGTGATGCCATCGGTACTCTCCATCCGCACGTCGCACGCGGTGTATAACGCTGTATGACTCTCCAGAGCTGATTGCCCGGGCGAATGCCTTCACGGTCTCCTCTCGATCATCTGGATGAAGGAATGTCTCCCACCCGCGATTAACGAGTTCTTCTAAAGGAGCCCCACAATATTCAAGGACTCTTTGAGAAAGATGAGTCGTTTCTCCGGTCGGCGAGATAGACCAAAGCATTGAAGGAATGGTTTCGATGATGCCAAGGAGTTCATGCTCTCGCATCTGAAGAGCCTGTTCAGTCTCCTTTAATGAATTGACGTCGAAGAGAATCCCGTACCACTTAACGATCTTCCCTTCGTCATCACGGAGTGGAAGACTGCGATTCAGGAACCAGTGATAGGTCCCGTCCGCACGCCGGCAACGCAGCTCCTGCTCAACAGGAGCTCCTGAGGTCAAGCCCGCTTGCCAGTTTGCCAACGCTCGAACGGCGTCGTCGGGATGGAGCACCCCCGCCCATCCCCATCCCATCGCTTCTTCTCTGGTCTGGCCGGAGTAGGCCAACCAACTCTCACTGAGAAAATCAACTGTTCCGTCAGGCAAAGAGGTCCCCATGTAGGCAGGCATTATCTCAATGATGGTCCGAAGCTCCCTCTCGTTGCACCGAATCTTCTCTTCTGCCCGCTTTGCCTCAGTAATATCGATGACTGCTCCAGCGAACTCGAGGTCATCGGAATCGGTTCCTAGCGGCCTCGCCAGAACTCGAACATACTTGATGCGATCATCGGGAAAGAGCAAACGATACTCGCAGTCGATGGCGGCTCCGCTGCTAGAAGCTCGTTCTATGATCTCAAGCACCAGATTACGATCCTCTGGGTGAACGCGTTCCATGATCATGTCGAGCGTTACCTTGGTCGCCGAATCGTATTCGAAGATGCGGTAGGTTTGATCCGACCAGACATGCTCTTCGTAGCCTGGTCTCCAGCCAAAGCTGCCTGTGTGGCTCAATCTTTGGGCTTCAGTCAAATAGGCTTCGCGACGCCGGAGTTCCTGAGTAAGGGTCTCGTGCTCCGTTACGTCGATGGCGCTGCCTATGATTCTTTTCAGAGTCCCGTTTTCTACAACAGGGGCACCGACGCAACGGATATGCCTGAGTTCGCCGTCGGGTCGCACGATACGCTTAGTGACATCGCATCCCAAACCTTCCGCATGCATTCGCTTGATCAGCGATGCCATGAAGTCGCGATCGTGCGGATGGACACAGGCCAGGTATTCCTCAAGGGTAGGAGCCTGCTTTTCCGGATCAAAACCGTATATGTTAAAAAGCTCACGCGACCAATAGGCGAATCCCCCTGTGGGATCAAAAACCCAGCTGCCTATCTGGCCAAGGCGTTGCGCCTCTGCCAGATAAAACTCACTTCTTTGCAGTTCTCGGGCGCTCTTCCGTAACTCCTCTTCGGTGCGTGTTCGGTCCTCGATATCAATACTCGATCCATGCCACTTGAGAATTTCTCCATCTCTGGTGCGCAGCGCGAGCTTATGATGCAGCATCCATCGATATTCGCCATCGGCGCGCCGCACTCGTGCGGCTCCCTCGAAACGCTCTCCCGTAGCGATCGACTCTCGCCACTTCTGCACAAAACTCTCGACATCTTCGGGATGAATCCAGGAAGTCCATTTCCATCCCAGCAGACTCTTCAGCGGCTGCCCAACAAAATCCAGCCAGGTCCGATTGAAGAAATCAAGGTAACCATCCGGTCGCGCGGTGTGGATCAACGCAGGAGCCGAGTCTATAACCTGACGAAGATTCAAGTCTCGATCGTCGACGAAACTATGCTCGGCCGCTCCCATGGTGCAGATGGTACACCTAGAAGAGTCAGCAGACACAGCACATTGGCGATTCTATCGAACCGTTGCCGTTAAGAATGCCTGCTCTCATCTCCAAACTGCTGGGCGCTCCGTTCTAATACCTGTCGTGCGATCGATAGTCATGACCGATATCGCTTCTTGGTGGAGAGGGGCTCTTGGTACCAGAAAGATGTAATGGAAGTTGAGTTAAAGGTCCATTACATTGGGTCGCAGACTAAGTAACTGCGATTGGCCTAGAGAAGGCTTCACAGTTTTGCAAATCTGCTATTAAGCAGAGTCGGGGAGAGAATCGTGATGGGAGGACCTCAACATTGGAAAGTTAGAGTGTTGGCTTTGGTCTTGCTACCAGCGATTCTCGCCGCACCAAGCGCCGCGCAAGTCTCGGTCCCGAAGGTCGGCTCCGCCGATGGGAAGGTGATCATTATTGGGTTTGTTGGAGGCTTTGTCAGCCAAGACGATGCGAAGCACCCTGAGGTGCAGTTCGCCGCCTACCTTCTCCATCGCTACCCGCTGTCCGAAGCTGTGGTGTTTGGGAACCACCATGGAAGGAGGGCTCTTCGTGAGGTGGTGCGGATGCTTGACTCTGACGCTGATGGAGTTCTAACGCCCAACGAAAGGAGGAAATCGACAATCATTCTCTATGGGCACAGCTGGGGCGCTGCGGAGACAGTCACATTCGCTCACGGACTCGAGCAAATGGGGATTCCCGTGGCACTCACAATCCAAATAGATACGATTGCGAAGCCTGGCAGCAAGGGAATCATCATTCCGGCGAACGTGGCAAGCGCTGTCAATTTCTATCAGGCGCGAGGTCCGCTTCACGGACTTCCGGAGATCGTCGCAGCAGATCCGAAACAGACGACAATCCTTGGGAACATCTTGATGACTTATGAGAATCGTCCTATAGACTGTCGGAATTACAGTTGGTATGCTCGCCTCTTCAACAGGCCGCACCACGAGATTGAGAACGACTTTCGCGTATGGGACAAGGCTGCATCGCTGATCGATTCGAACTTATCCGAAACGACTCTAAGAGTTGAAACGCCGCCACCTTCTGGATCGCCTATGTTTGGATATCTTAGGCGCGGTGTTCAGGGGCAAATAGTCGCGAGCAATCAGCCAGCATTTGGCAGCGAACGGTGACCACAAAAAGGTAGATCAACTTGAGAGGTTGCTGTCTATTATTCGGTCAGCTTTTCTCTGGTTCCTGCGCTGGTGCCCCAATAGAACCAAAGTAAGTTTTATAAAACTCATTTGCGGTATACCTGCCTATTATTACGAGTTGTACCGGGGAAGGAACTCCCCCTGACATGCAAAGCATCGTTCGGATTAAGCCCTTCGACACTAAATGAGAGGCTCGAGAGCGGGGACAAAATCGCGATCATCGACCTGTTTAACTTCGAAGATGGCGATACGAGTGTGGGTATTCCCACTGCAATTCGAATAGACCCAATCCGGCTCCGCAATCGTTCAACAGTGATCGTGCCTGAGGATCTGGAAATCATCCTCTGCTGTCTCTCTGAACACGAAATCATGAGCGCTCGGGTTGCTCTCGCTCTTCGCCGGAAAGGAATTCCCGGAGTGTGGATATTGGAGGGCGGATTGAAGGCATGGATCAAACAGGGCTATCCCGTCACGACAATCCTTGGAGATCCCAAGGAACGAGCAATGAGCCTCGGCATTCAGGTTAGCGACTGGAATGCGGAGTCGCGATCAACCTCGGCGAGTTGTACAAGTGCTTCGGCTGAAAGATGATCTTGTGTGAGTCATGACGCGCGGAATATATCCCAGCTTGGGGGAACTCAAGGACCAAGAACTCAACGATTCGCAGTTCGTGGACGTCCCGACCCGAAGATCGGCTTTCGATGAGGATTGGCCTTTCTGCCGGTGACATTTTTGGCACCGGAGAATGATGGGAAGAGTTGCCTGGACGGTTTACCATGTCCACCATGGCGGAAGATGACCCAATCCCGTTCGACGATCAGAGCCTATTTTTTCGCCAAATTGTCGACTCGTTCCCTGAGCTGCTGCATACCGCGCGGCCGGACGGCTACCTCGATTTCTTTAATCAGACATGGCTGGACTTCACCGGGGTGCCGCTGGAGAAATTGTTGGGATGGGGTTGGACATGTCGTATACATCCCGACGATGTGGAGGCCTTCGTGCAAAAGATGCGAGAGTCCTTTGGCAAGGGAAAGCCCTTTCAGGAAACATCACGAATGCGAAGAGCCGATGGTGTCCATCGGTGGATGCTGCACCGACAAGTGCCGAGATTCGACGGAGATGGAAAACTTATCAAATGGCATGGTTCGAGTATCGACATCGATGACCTGAAGAGAGCAGAGGAACAACTTATAAAGAGCGCCCAGGAGTCGCAGAGGAGCGAAGCCTACTTGGCCGAAGCTCAAAGACTCAGTCGCACAGGCAGCTTTGGGTGGAAGCCGGGCTGCGAAGAGCATGTGTGGTCGGACGAAACCTACCGCATCTTCGAATACTCGCCGAGGGACAAGGTCACGCTCGATATGATCGTGGAACGCGTTCACCCTGAAGATCGTAATTTCGTGCTTGAGACTGTAGAACGAGCCTCTATCAGCGGCGGCGCCATCAATTACGAGTATCGCTTGCTCTTCCCCGACGATCGGGTCAAGAATGTTCACGTTCTAGCCCGACCATTGGAAATTAATTCCGATGACCTCGAGTTTGCTGGGGCGGTCATCGATATTACGGAAGCAAAACGGGCAGAAGAGAAGATCCGACGCAGCGAGAAGGAGCTTCAGGTTCTCGTTGAGGCGATTCCTGCCTACGTGGGTACCAATCTGCCGGACGGGTCGCTCGACTTCATCAGCCAAAGTTGGTTGGACTACACGGGCCTCTCCAGAGAACAGTGGATGGGTTGGGGTTGGGTGAGCACAATACACCCCGAAGACGTCGATCGAGTGGTGGCCAATTGGCAGGCCGCATTGGCCGCATCAGCGCCCGTCGAATATCAACTACGCTGCCGGGGCGCGGATGGAATCTATCACTGGTTTTTGTATCGCGGCGTCCCTTTCTGTGACTATGGAGGAAAAGTTGTTAAGTGGTACGGGACCGTCACGAACATCGACGTATTGAAGGAGACTGAACACGCTCTTCAAACGAGAGAGCAGCAGCTGCTTGGCGTTATCGAAACGATTCCTTCATTGCTTTGGTCAGCGTCACCGGCCTTTGTGCCAACTCACATGTCTAAAAGACTCCTTGAATATTTTGGGGCTCCCTTCGAAGAATTCGTTAACGGTGGGTGGGAGAGCTTCATTCATCCCGATGATCTAGAGGACACTGGGAAGGCAATCTTACGGGCAGTGGAGGCTGGAGAATCATTCAGGGTAATGCACCGCTTGCGTCGCGCAGACGGAGAGTACAGATGGCATCACGCAGGGGGCGAACCTTTGCGTGATCCCGAGGGCAAGATCATTCAGTGGTATGGCCTCTCGATCGACATTGATGATCGGAAACGAGCAGAAGATCATCTTCGCGACACGCGGATCAAACTCGCAAAGGCTTCGCGGTTGGCGACCGTCGCTGAACTTGCGGGCTCGATCGCTCACGAACTGAACCAGCCACTCATGTCGATACTTGCAAACGCACAGGCGGCGAAGAGGTGGTTGAATGGCGCTCGATCGAATGTGACAGAGGCGAATTCGTCGATTGAGCGGACTATACGAGATGCCCGTGCGGCTGACGAGAGAATGCAGCATATTCGAGCACTCTTCAAGCAGGAGTCCTTCGACAAGAAGGATGTCAAGATTGCGGACATACTCAATGAAGTTGTCCGAATTGTGCAGGAGGACCCGAAAAAGCGCGCCGTACCCGTCGAGTGCCACTTCGAAGAGTCGCTTCCTGCGGTTCTTGTCGATCAGATTCAAATCCAGCAAGTTTTCATTAATCTGATCGTGAATGCTATTGAAGCGTTAGAAGGACAACAAGGGCCCCGTCTGGTAACACTCCGAGCAGCTGTCACAGGTTCAGACAGGATGTTAATCCAGGTGATCGATAACGGGCCGGGATTCTATGATCCGGAACGAATCTTTGACGCCTTTATGACGACAAAGGAGAAAGGCATGGGCATAGGCTTGGCCGTATCACGCTCTATCGTTGAAGCCCATGGGGGGCGGCTTTGGGCGGAGAATAACAAAGCTGGCGGTGCAATCTTCAACGTGGCTCTACCGCTGTCTCATGCGAGTCTCACGACGGCTTAGATCGTGAAGGACTTCTAGAGATCGTGTTTAGGCTATTTCCATCCGCCGCGATTGTCTTTGGCTCGTTGCTTGTCGTGCATAATGTTTTCTTCGAGAGCTTCCATCTCACTCTTGAGCTGAATAAGGCGAATGGCATCGCCGAAATCCGCGATGATCCTCAGTCTCGATTATGCTTTTTTGGCGCTCAAGTTCGGCAAGTTTGTTTTCCTCTTTTGAGGGCTGAGGATCGCCGATTTCAGGTTGCGGCTTCATAAACGATGCTCCACGTGAGAAGTACGAATCCAAAACGTTCAAAATGCTAACCTGCAGTTTCCTGTCTTGTGCATTCAACAAACATGGAACTGTCTGAGCACACAATTGCAGCGTCCTCAATCCGACTCGATCAGACGCTCCCATACTGCGGGCCCTCGATTGCTCGATCTCCACATCTACGAGAAACATGGAATTTGGGTAGAACTGATCTCTGAAGAAAACTTCATAACCAAGAGCATAGCCGTGCGATACCAGCTTTATGTAATAGGCGGCTCTCAAGCCGATGACTAACATCACGACAAGTTCCACCGGCTGAAGGTGCAAAGAAGGGGCCGGATGAACAATCTAAGGAGCGGAACGACTGCACCCTGGATATAAGGATCGTAGATGTCTTTAAATGGAGCTCATCCGTGACGGAGATTTCCTAAATGACGACCTCAGAGACCCCAGGTCAATCTCCCCCCCAAAAATCCGTTCAGGCCCAATCCACCACTAACCCCTACGTGGGAATTTTGGCGGTTTTTCTGGGCGCGGGGCTCGCTACGCTGACCAGCCGATTACTTAGCGTCGGTCTCCCCGATCTGCGGGGCGCCCTCGGCATCAGTTTCGATGATGCATCCTGGCTTCCAACCGCATTCAACATGGCGACGATGTTCAGTGGTGTATTTGTCGTGTTCCTGAACGCCTTTTGGGGGCCGCGCAGAATTCTGCTACCCGCTGCCGCTATCTTCACGGCCGCATCTTTCCTGTTGCCGTTTGCGCCGAACTACCAGGTGATGATGGCGCTGGTGATCGTCGCAGGTCTCGCATCGGGCACCTTCTACTCTCTCACGATGACCTTCGTGTTGACCAACCTTCCGAAGCCGCTGGTCATCTTCGGCATCGCAGCCTATGCCGCGGACATCGTCTTCGTCAGTAACATTGCGTCTTTGCTTGAGGGATGGTACATCGACCATTTTTCCTGGCGTTGGATCTTCTGGACCGCGGCACTATTCACTCCATTGATGATGGTCTGTGTCCATTTCGGAATTCCGCGCCGGATCAATGCAGAACCCAGGCCGAGTTGGATTGGGTTTACTTATTTCAGCTTGAGCCTTGCTCTTTTATACGGGGCTCTGGATCAAGGACAGCGGCTGGACTGGCTGAACTCCAGTACTATCGTCGGGATGCTCGCCGCGGGACTCTTTCTGTTGGGGGCAACCATTCTGAGACGTGTCGTCCAGCCCAATCCAATGGTGAATCTCAAATTTCTGAACACGCGGAACATCTACATACTGGCCACATCCATCTTCGTGTTCAAGTTCATGCACCTGTCCACGATTGTGCTCGTACCAGGCTTCCTCGGTAACATCCAACATTACCGGGCACTGGAGACCGGACATGCGCTCGCATGGGTGGCCCTGCCGATGTTCGCGGTGGTGTGGCTGGTGGCCACGATCATCATCTACGTGAACTCGCGGCTGGTCCTGGCGCTGGGGCTCACGGTGTGCGCGATATGCTGTTGGCTTTGGTCCCACGTGGATACTTCCTGGTCGGGAAATAGCTTCGAAATAGTGGAGCTTCTGCTGTCTCTCGGATTAGCGGGCGCATACATCGGATTGGTGAGCAGCATTGTCCTGGAGGCGCTCGAATCGGGAGCCTTGGCAAGCGCCTCCAACGTCGCCACATTCTCCGGATTCATGCACCTGATGCGACTCTTCGGCGGCCAGATCGGCGTAGCTGCTATGACTCGCTTCATTGCCGTGCGGGAGCAGTTCCACTCCAACATGCTGGGGCTCTATGTACAAAGGAGCACCTGGCTTACCGATCAGCGAGTGCGAATGCTGGCGGGCGGAGTACTGCCGCGGTCCACGGATGGGCTAGAGGCACAGCAACGCGGGGCCACTATTCTTGGCCTGCAAGTGCGGGCGCAGGCGTACACACTTGCGACGTCGGATGGATTCGTCCTCATCGTGTGGGTTGTGATTTTTTATCTCTTCCTCATGCTGCTTCTAAGGCCAGGAAAGATCACCTACAACGACCTTAGCAAGATGCAATGAATCGAGCATCGACACGACTCTCAGGCTCTTGGGATACCAGAAAGATGTAATGGACGTTGAGGTAGTGGACCACTACATTGAATCGCATAATAGGTAACTGAGATTGGCTCTGCGGGGTCGTTGCTGGTCGAGCGAGCCTCTGATTGGAGGGCTACCCCTCCCCATAGGTGAAAAGTGGCTAAAGTATTCCAAATAGGAAGCTTATGTCCGGACTTGGAGCTTGGCTGACCTGAAAAGTATTGTCAACATTGAGTGACTAACTGCAAAGTCTTGAAAAAACATGATTTACGATGGGAGCCCGACGAGATTTTTGTTCTGATCCCTCTATTGTGCCGATCGGGAGGGGGTGGGATTGTCAAGTGAGGGAAAATTTAGGTGACAACGGAGATCGATGATGTCCCGCCCGCACATAGTCGCACATACCGCAACATCGTCAGTGCTGCTGGTGTACCTTGCGCTGACCGGATGTCAGTCTTCATCAAAAGATGAAGCTCCAACAGTTGCTTTCAGCGAGGTTGCTGCCGCATATCAGGAGAGCCCCTACAAGACTGACATATTTGAACGAGATTACAAGACAGACAAGACAGAAGGTCGTTCAACAGGGACTCGACCCGGGCAGCGAATCGTGTTGTACGCACAGACAGACGGACGATGGGGTGTGTGCCGGCAATCAGGCCAGCCGTTTACGAATATCGAAGCTGACGGCCGGTGGAAAGCTTCAGTCCACCTGGGGATGCAATATGCCGCTCTGCTGGTTGATCCAACCTACAATCCGCCTGAACAGACTGAATCGTTACCAGTCGTCGGTAACGGCGTGGTGGCGCGGGCAGTCGTTAACGGGAAAGGGCCGGCGCCGGTATATCCGTCCCCCAAGACACTGAACTTTAGTGGTTACGAGTGGACGACTAGCACCGGGCCGATTTTTCATGCTGGGTCAAGAAACTTTTTCGATCCTGCGAACGTTTGGACGGACGAAAAAGGTGCACTGCATCTTCGCATTTCGGGAAGCCCGGGAAAGTGGAGTGCGGCGGAGGTGAAGCTCACGCGCAGCCTCGGATACGGAACATACAGGTTCCAGGTGCGGGATGTTTCTCATCTCGAGCCTTCCGCTGTTCTAACTTTCATCACCTGGGACGGCGTTGGCACGGAGAGCAGCCGGCGCGAGTTGGACGCTGAGCTTGGTCGTTGGGGATACCTTAATAATGACAACGTACATTATGTTGTCCAGCCTTACTACGTTCCAGCTAACTTTGTTACCTTTCGGACGCCGCCGGGTGCCTACACACACTCCTTTCACTGGGAGCCTGGGCAAGTAACGTTTTCGACGGTAGCAGGATCGGGCAACTCAGGCGATGGGCATGTCATGAGCCAGCACGTGTTTACCTCCGGTGTCCCTTCGCCGGAGGACGAATCGGTGCGTATCGCGTTGTATGTATTTCATCAAGGCCATATCCCCCTAAAAAACGAAAACGAGGTCATAATCGATAAATTCGAGTACCTCCCGTGAACTGTTGCCTGAAGCAAACTCGATGGACTCTTATCGGAGTCGTACTAGCGGGCCTTGCCACCGATGCACGTGCACTCGATCCTAACCGTCTGCCTTCGCAGTACGTCCGCGAACAATGGACCACCGAAACCAGGTTTCCCGGCGGCGCGGTCAACGGCATCGCGCAAACCGCAGATGGATACCTCTGGATTGGAACGGACAGAGGCCTGCTACGTTTTGACGGCTTTGATTTCAGGCCTGTCTCTTTTACTTCTATCGCCACCGCTTCGAGCGTTTCGATATTGCAACTGCTTACGGATGCCAGCGGAAGACTGTGGATCCGTCCACAGGGCGCCGATATCATGCACCAAAAGGATGGCAAGTTTGAGAGTGTCAGATACGGTCAAGACGCGATCACTGTCCTGTCAAAAGATAACCACGGCGGAGTGCTGGTTTCGAGTATTGACCAGGGTGCATACCGTTACATGGCAGACGGCGCCCAGAAATTGGGGCCCTCATCACCACCAGTAATCTCGATGGCCGAAACAGACGATGGCAAGGTCTGGCTGGGGACACTCGGTGACGGCCTCATTTCTCTTACGGGCGGGCGAGCTACCCAGGTCAATGCAGGAT
>Ga0209624_10000928_pt1 | contig 24664 bp, 16 predicted proteins | sample JacPinW_OM2H0_O1_FD_188565 | JGI IMG/M metagenome (GOLD analysis project Ga0209624, IMG submission 188565) | Forest soil microbial communities from Algoma, Ontario, Canada - Jack Pine, Ontario site 1_JW_OM2H0_O1 (SPAdes) (version 2) | ecosystem: Environmental > Terrestrial > Soil > Boreal...
ACAAGCCGATAGCGGATGGCGTGCGCGATCAGCGTTGCGCGAATTTCTGCTCTGGCATTTTCATCCGACTCCCGCCACTGATCCGCGAGATCTTCAACGCGCTGCCGCGCCCAAAGCGTAGTTATTCCCGGATGGAAAGTCGCTGCTCCCGCGTCGAAATCAAAACTTGCTTCATAAGGCTGATCGCCTGCCCGAGCCGTGAGATGCACTCTTCCGGCGCGGCCTTTCGATATCCGCCCGTAAACCAAGAGTGGCTGGCGCAGGAAAAGATCGGGCGGACGTTGCGGATAGACTTCGTCAACTTCAACTCGGTCAAATGACAGCTTCACATCGGTCAGAACGGGGCTCTCGATGGTTTCGAGCAAATGTCCCATCTGCTGGCCAACTTCGCCAATATCGGCGATATGAGTGAAAGAGCCGCGGCCGAATTGCGCCATTTTGGTGGCGAGAAAAAAATTCGGTGCGCTGCCTATCGCCACCGTGTAGAGGCGCGCGTCGCCCAGGTTCGCACGCATCGCCGAAAAAATTTGCTCTTCGTTGCCGAGGTCGCCGTCCGTCAGTAGGACAATGTTGCGCAGGTAGCCCGGTGTCTCGGGTTTTTTCATCACGTGCAGAAGCGCGGGAAGCATTTCGGTGCCCCCGCCAGCCTCGAGATGCTCGACGAATCGGCGCGCCGCGGCGATATTCTCAGACGTCGCCATGAGTGGTTCCGCAGCGAACTCGTGATACTGGTGATTGAAGGCGAGGATCCCGAATCGATCGCTGGAGCCGAGGCGCTCGAGCGCTTGGAGCAGTGCCGCGCGAGCCTGCGTGATGGAAGTGCCAGCCATCGAGCCGGAGACGTCGATCAAGTAGAGCATTTCCACCGGTTCTCGCTTCGTTGGCTGCACCGTCGGAGGAAAAGCTGAGAGAAGGAAATAAGTTTCACCCGAGGCGGGATCGGGAGAAAGAAACAGCGCGGTTTTGGGTTGGGTGCTTTCCGGCTGCTGGATTTCCAGTACAAAATCCTTGTTCGGAATGCTCGTGCCGGACGCAAGCTCAACATGCCGGCGTCCGTCCGGCAGATTGCGTACAGTAATCGCGTGCGAAATAGAATTTATCGATCCGAATTCAAAGCCCGCGTCCAGATCAACCGACAGAGAAATGTCGTGCCCGGGGCGGCTCTCCGGATTTCGCACGGTAGGAGTGATTCGCGAGGCGTCAGCTACCGCGTCAGTGTCGAAAGCCCAGCCGGTGCCGGTGTGGCTGACAGCTTGTGTCCCGGGAATATAGCGTGGGCCGACAACCATCGGAAAAACCAGCCGGACACGGCCATCTTCCCAGCGCAGCGGCTCCACGTAGAGCAAACGTACATCAATGTGGTCGCCCGGCATGAGATTCGCAACCGACGCGGTGAAGATGTTGGGCCGTTCCTGTTCCACCAGAGCTGCGCGCTTGCCCTCCGACTTGGCAGCCTCGTAAGTGCGCTTGGCTTCTTCGCGCTCGCGGATGACGCTTTTAATCAGCCGGTCGCCAACGCGAATTTCCATATCGTAGACAGCGGCGTCGTGAGGCAGAGGAAAGACGTAAACGGCCTCGATGGGCTCCGGGCTCGAATTCACGTAGTGCTGTGTGACCGTGGCGGCGGCTGCCAAACCGCGCACATCCAGCGCCACATCCGTGTGCGAGAGCGGAACAGTTTCGTACAGCCCGGAGATCGGTGAGCGGTAAACGAGCGAGCCCTCACAAACCTGCGGCGGGCCATCATTCGCCTGAGCTTGCCCGCTCTGGCCATCCTGGCCACCGGATACCCATCCGGCGAAGATGGTGATGAATGCTACAAATGCGACTGCGAAGCGTTTGGACACGTTACTGTCAAACCAAGTACTCGGAAATCGTGCCATCGTATCCTCCCCACTCGATGTGCCGCGAGTTTGTAAGTGCAAGAGGCGCGCCAAATGTTTTGCGAGGAAAACTCCGGCTCAAGTGTCCGGCGATTAGTCACTTAGCTTCAGCGGGGAATTCGAATTCCGTAGCTCGCGTGTGTTGAGGCATCCACGATTGTATAAGCCCTGCAACGCCGGAGGCTGATCTGGACCGGCTCTTCCGAGAATTTCGGTGCGTTGACTTGGCGAACCGCGCGTCCTAATATCCTCCGCGAGAAAGCGATTGGTGTTCACTCATCAAAGAAGGCAGGAAATTTTCATGCGAATCCCGGCAAGTATCACAGCGGGCTGTGTTGTCGCGCTAGGTTTGCTCGCCTGCAATTCTGGCCCTACCTCGTCTTCAGCCAATCCCTCATCATCGGATTCAGCAAAAGCCAGCATCGCAGGCTTCGCGTTCGTCGATTCTTCGGTGGCGGGCCAAGGGGCGGGGGCCAAACTCCCGGCAGGGGCGAAAATCTATCCCTCTGGCTCTCAACTGACGGGAACGGAAGGCTGTCCCACGAACCAGTACAAAACCGACGGACAACCCATGGCGGTCATCGACTACAGCGGTCGTCCGACCGCGGCAAGCGTTACTGTCACCCGCCATCCCGCCACAGGTGGAGCTTTTACCGACGCTCCTTACTATTTGGATCTCAACTCTGGTCGCACGCTGCAAAATCTGGGCCCGATCTTCGACAACGGTACATACGAAGTAAGATTCAGCTATAACTTCAACCAAGGCGCGCAGAAAACACTCTCAGCGTCTTTCGTTCTCGCCCGCAATTGCAGCTGACGATCCCGGCGTGAAATCGAAGGATTGGTCCGCGTAAACAAGCCCCGGAAACGAGAGGCTGTTAATTGGTAATCTGCCTGCGGTTTGCCTGCAACGACTCTCTAGCGTAAAATGCACAAGCCGTGCCGGATTCCTCACCCATCATCGGTCGCACCATCTCCCATTACGAAGTTATAGATAAATTAGGCGGCGGCGGCATGGGCGTCGTCTACAAAGCCAAGGACACGCGCCTGGGCCGCAACGTCGCTCTGAAATTTCTCCCCGACGACATTTCCCATGACACTCAGGCAATCGAGCGATTTCGGCGCGAAGCCCGGGCCGCATCGGCGCTCAATCATCCCAACATCTGCACGATTTACGATATTGGCGAATTCGAAGGTCGTCCGTTCATCGCCATGGAGTTGCTCGAAGGTCAGACTCTCAAGCACCGAATTACCGGCAAGCAGATCGAAGTGTCGGAGCTTCTAGAGATCGGCACTCAAATCGCCAACGGTCTCGATGCCGCGCACACGAAGGGAATCGTTCATCGCGATATCAAGCCCGCGAATGTATTTCTCGTCGAGCGCGGCCAGGCGAAAATTCTCGATTTCGGCTTGGCGAAACTTACGCCGACAGCGCCCAACACCACTCTATCGGCGACGGCCACATCCGTGCACTCGCAGCCGCATTCGCTCGATGCAGACCAGCTAACCAGCCCCGGTAGCTCCATGGGCACGGTCGCCTATATGTCGCCCGAACAGGCGCGAGGCGAAGAGCTCGATGCCCGATCGGATTTATTTTCGTTAGGCGTTGTGCTCTACGAGATGGCTACCGGCACCGTTCCATTCTCCGGGACCACCTCGGCGGTAATTTTCGATGGCCTCTTGCATTCCGCTCCCACTCCTGCAACGAAGTTGAATTCCAGATTGCCCCTGGCGATGGAAGCCATTCTCGGCAAATTGCTTGAGAAAGACCCCGATCTGCGCTGCCAGACGGCTGCTGAACTCCGCGCCGACCTGAAGCGCCTCAGCCGCGATCTCGAATCGAGCCGCAGGCCCGCTGCGGAGAAGAGCGTTTCGAGCTCCGGATCGCAGCCAATCCCCACCCAGCAAAAATCGGTGGCAGTACTCTATTTCGAAAATCAAAGCGGCGCCAAAGACGACGAATATTTCCGCGACGGAATCACGGAAGACATCGTCACAGAGCTTTCAAAGATCAAGCTCCTTGAAATTTTCCCTCGCTCGGAGATGCTGGCGTTTCGCGACAAGCCCGTTACCGCGCAGCAGGTAGGCCAGCAACTCGGAGCCTCCTACGTGCTCGAGGGCTCAATTCGCCGCGCGGGCAGCCGCGTGCGTATCACGGCGCAGCTTGTCGAAGCCTCCACCAGGCATTCCGTCTGGGCGGAGCGCTTCGATCGCCAGCTCGAAGACGTATTTGCGATTCAGGAAGAGATTGCCCGCAGCATCGCCCAAGCCCTGCGCATCACCCTCACTCCGCAAGAAGAAAAAATCATGGCGCGCAAGCCCACTGAAAATCCGCAGGCCTACGATTTCTACTTGCGCGGACGGAGCTACACACGCCGCGAAAATATGGACTACGCGCTGCAAATGTTCGAACAGGCCATTCAGCTCGACCCTGAGTTTGCGCTGGCGCACGCCGGCATCGCGCATCTCTGCGGGCTAAATTACGAGCTTCGCGAACAGAACCCGAAATGGATCGAGAGGGGACTGGCCGCTTGCGATCGCGCCATGGCGCTTTCCCCCGATCTGCCCGAAATGCTCGTCGCTCGTGCACGCATCTTTTACGGCCAAAAGAAATTCGACGAAGCCGCGATGCTCGCCCAGCGCGCCATCGAGCGCAAGCACGACACCGAAGGCTCCTGGAACATTCTCGGGCGCGCTTATTTCGCTTCTGGTCGCTTCGAAGAAGCTGCCGCGCTCACCGAACGCGCCATCGAAGCCAACGGAGACGATTACAACACTTACGCTCCCTACGATCAGGCGTTGGAACGCCTCGGCCGCAAAAAAGAAGCGGAGCAGCTCCGCGTTAAGGAAATCAAGGTGCTTCGCCAGCAGCTCGAGCTCGTACCCGAAGACGTCCGCGCCCGTATTCTGCTCGCCACCAACCTCGCTTACTTCAAGCAGGACGTGGACGAAAGTATCCGTCATTTGCAGACTGCCGTCGCCCTTCGACCTGGCGATCCAAGCACCCTCTACAACGCCGCGTGTACCTACGGCGTTCTTTCGAAAAAGGCAGAGGCACTCGAAACCCTGAAAAAAGCGTTTGCGGCCGGATACGGCAATCATAATTGGGCCGCAAATGACCCCGATCTCGATTGCCTCCACGGCGATCCTGAATTTCATAAACTTGTCGGCCGCCGCGAAAGTCCCGCGTCGTAAGCTGTCGTACCCGTCCAAAATATTTGAAGGAAATCTTGTTTCGGAGCGAGCGTTCCAATACCCTTGCTGCGTCTAAAACACCATTGAACGCAACCAATCTGAGGTGGACATGAAGAGGAAAGCTCTGCGTTTGTGCATTCTCACATTCATCGTTGTTGTTTTACCTGCAGCCGCTCAGGAGAAGCCTGACGCAAAAACCTCGCAGCAGCCCGTCCTCCCCTATTGCCCCAGCTTGGATTTGACCTCGATCGATAAATCAGTCAACCCTTGCGACGATTTCTACCACTACGCCTGCGGAAAATGGCAAGTGAACAATCCGATTCCGCCCGATCAAACTTCCTGGTCCGTCTACGCCAAGCTTTTCCAGGACAATCTGGATTTTCTTCACGGAATCCTGGAGCAAGCCGCAGCCGACTCGGCATCGCGCGATAAAGTAACTCAAGAAACCGGTGATTTTTATGCCGCCTGCATGAACGAATCAGCCGTTGAAAAGCGCGGCCTCTCTGCAATTCAGCCTGAACTCGACAGCATCTCAAAACTCAAATCCGCCGCGGAATTGCCTGCGCTAATCGCGCGACTCCAGCTCGTTCATGGCGGATCGATTCTCTTTGACGCAGGCTCCGCGCAAGATCCCGACGATTCCGATCGCAGGATTGCCGAACTCGATCAGGGCGGCCTGGGACTTCCCGATCGCGACTACTACACGAAAACCGACGCCAAATCAAAAGAGACGCGCGCCCGATATCTCCAGCACGTCGCGAATGTATTTGAACTGATGGGCGATTCCGCAGAGATGGCCCGCCAGAGCGCCGATACGGTGATGCGCACCGAAACCGCGCTCGCCGAGGCTTCACTCACTCAAGTCGATCGGCGAGATCCCTACAAGCGCAAACACAAAATGAATGTGGCGGAGCTCGACAAGCTCGCCCCGGCGTTCGACTGGAAAAGCTACTACCGCGACTCGCACTATCCAGCATTCGACATCGTCAACGTTGAATCGCCGGAATTCCTCAAAGAAGTGAATACGCTCGTCGCGTCCATGCCGATCGAAACCTGGAAAACGTACTTGCGGTTTCAGGTCGTAAATTCGACTTCGCCTGATCTTTCTTCCGCTTTTGTGAATGAGAGGTTTGATTTTTATAATAAGTATCTGCGCGGCGCAAAAGAATTGCAGCCGCGCTGGAAGCGATGCGTCAGCTATACCAATCACAATCTCGACGACGCCCTCGGCCAGGTATACGTCACCAAAGTGTTTTCACCGGAGCTGAAGCAAAGCACTTCGGACATGGTGCAGCGCATCGAAGCCGCCATGGAACAGCGCATTCATGACCTCGATTGGATGAGTCCGGAAACCAAGCAGCAGGCGCTCGCCAAGCTGCACGGCATCCGCAACAAGATTGGATACCCAGACAAATGGCGCGATTATAGTTCGTTGACGATTTCGCGCGACGATTTTGCCGGCAATATCGAACGCGCTGCCGAATTCGAAAGCCTCCGCGACATCAACAAAATTGGCAAGCCCGTGGACCGCGGCGAGTGGTTCATTCCCGCGCCCACCGTGGACGCGTACTACTCAGCGCAAATGAACGACATCAATTTCCCGGCCGGCGTTCTTCAGCCACCGCTCTACGATCCCAAAATGGACGCCGCGCCGAATTACGGCGACACTGGCGGCACGATCGGCCACGAACTCACGCACGGTTTCGACGACGAAGGCAGCCAGTACGATGCGAAGGGAAACCTGAAGAACTGGTGGACGAAAGAGGATCGCGAGAAATTCGATGAGCGCACCAAATGTGTTCGCGATCAATATGCGCAATACGTCGTCGTAGATGATGTCCAGATCAACAGCAAGCTCACTCTCGGCGAAGACGTAGCCGACCTCGGCGGCGAGATTCTGGCGTACATCGCTTGGAAAGACGCCACGAAAGACCAGAATCTCCAGCCCATTGACGGCCTCACGCCGGACCAGCGGTTCTTCATCGGGTTCGCGCAGTGGGATTGCGCCAACGAGCGCCCCGAAGATCTACGTGCGCGAGCCATAAACGATCCCCATTCGCCTGCCACATACCGAATCAATGGCGTAGCCGTGAATATGCCGGAATTTTCACGCGCATTTTCATGCAAAGAAGGCCAGCCGATGGTGAAGCCGCCCGAAAAGATTTGCAAAGTTTGGTAGGCGCGCAGTGCCCGGTTAACGGAACCGCAACAGAGCGCATTCCTGTGGATTGGCTGGTGTCGACAGAATGTAGTGTATGCAAGTGATGCACATTCGCGCGGTCTTTCTCGTTAATTTCCGATTCTCGAGCGCAGTTTCGCCAATCACGAGGTGTTTTGTCTTTCTTCTTCTCCTCGCATCGCCCGTTTTCAGCCAAAGCAACTTCGGCGAACTGCAGTTCAGAATTACCGACCCAGCGGGTCTCGGCGTTAAGACTACGATTCGGCTGGTGAGCGAAGCGAATCAATATGACAGCACGTTTCTAACGGACGAGAACGGAATCGCAACCGCGAAGCGAATTCCGTATGGCATGTATCGAATCCAGATTCGTCAATCGGGCTTTGCAGATGTTTCCGAATCCATCGAGATTAATTCGGAACTGCCAATCAAACACACAGTGAAGCTGGCCCTTTCACCCGTAAGCTCCTCGGTCACCATCAACGATTCCGCCACGCTGATCGATCCCGATCAAGCGAGTTCGATAAATGAGATAGGTTCGCGGATGATTCAGGACCGGCTGAGTTCCTTGCCGGGCCGCTCGATACAGGATTTAGTGAATTCGCAGCCGGGATGGCTGTACGAAGGCAACGCGGTATTACACCCGCGTGGCTCCGAGTATCAGACCCAGTTCGTCGTTGACGGTATCCCACTTACTGACAATCGATCGCCGAGTTTTGGCCCTGAAATCGAAGCCGAGGACGTGAATTCTGTCAGCATCTACACCGCGGGCTTTCCGGCCGAATATGGCAGAAAGATGGGCGGTGTCGTCGAACTCAACACTTTTCGGGATCCCCAAGACGGCCTCCACGGACAAGTCGTACTGTCGGGCGGCAGTTTTGACACTGCGGGCGCATTTGTCAAAACTCAGTACGTGTGGGGAAAGAATGTGATTGGATTTAGCGCGAGCAGCGGCATGACTAGCCACTATTTGAATCCCGTCGTGCCTGAAAATTATACGAACACCGGCACCACGGGTGATTTTTCCGCGTATTACGAACGAGATCTGACGCCGAGCGACCGTTTGACTCTCAGCGTCCGTCATGAACTCTCGCGATACGAAATTCCGAACGAGCAGCTTCAGGAGGCCGCTGGTCAACTTCAAAACGCCGGTAATTCCGAAACGATGGGCATCGCTTCCTACTCACACATTTTCTCGCCGGACGTTGTGGCTGATTTTCGCGGTATGGCGAGAGACAACTCGAACGATCTTTATTCCAACGCGCTCTCTACGCCGATCATCGCTTTCCAGCACAACTCGTTCCGCGAAGCCTATTTCAAAGGAAGCGTATCGATCCATCACGGCAGGCAGGAATGGAAAGCCGGCATCGAATCGGACAACATCTTCCTCCACGAGAATTTCAATGACGTAATCACCGACCCAACGCAGTTCGACCCCGGCACTCCTACGACGTTTTCATTTCCCGGAAACCAGCCAGCACTCGGCACCCGTGCCGACCTCGAGCAAGCCGCGTTTGTGCAAGACACCATTCGGCTGGGAGATTGGACGGTGAGCGCCGGCCTTCGCTGGGATCACTATCAGCTTCTCGTGAATCAAAATTCGTTTAGCCCCCGCCTGACAATCGGGCGTTATTTTAAATCCGCTGATATGGTGCTTCACGCCTCGTACGATCGAATCTTCCAAACTCCGTCGTTCGAAAATATTCTGTTGTCGAACTCTCCCACAGTCGTCGTGCTCGATCCTCTCGTTCTGCGGCTGCCGGTGCTCCCGTCACACGGCGATTACTATGAAGTTGGAGTATCGAATGGGCTGTTCCAGCAGGTTCGCCTGGATGTAAATGTGTTCCGCCGCGCCGTGAATAATTATGCGGATGACGATCAATTGCTGAACACCGGGATCAGCTTTCCAATCGCATTCCGCAAGGCCATTCTTTACGGAGCGGAAGGCAAGCTCGAGCTCCCACATTTAGGCCATCTTTCTGGTTTTGTCAGTTATTCCTACATCGTCGGCAACGCCTGGTTCCCGGTCACTGGCGGGCTCTTCCTCGGCGATGATGCGACCAGCGCGACAACTCAACTCACCGGCCATTTCCCAGATTCACAGGATCAGCGCAATACGCTTCGTTTCCGATTTCGGTACCAGCTCGCATCCCGGCTTTGGTTGGCGGGTGGCGCAGATTATGGAAGCGGCCTTCCATTTGATTTTGATGGAACTTACCAGCAGGCTCTTGCTGAATACGGGCAAGCCGTGGTGGACCGCATCAATTTCGCCCGAGGACGAGTGAGGCCTTCACTCTCGATTGACGCGTCTGTCGGTACGGACGTTTACAAAACGGAACGTTTGAGCGTGCGGCTCCAAGCTGACGGTGAAAATCTAAACAACAGGCTCAACGTGATTGACTTCGGAGGCCTGTTCTCTGGAAACGCAATTGGCCCTTCCCGCAGTTATCTTCTCCGTTTGACAACCAACTTCTAATTCACAACCCGCCAACGAAAAATAAACCAGGAATCGTAGATGTCCAGTAAGAGGTAGGTTTGCGACGTCAGGCGGATTATTTTGAGCCTGAGGAGTTATCCGCGGAAACCCAAGTGCGTGCGAGCTCTCGCGTCATTTGCCATGCTGCGAGAGCCGAAACAATCACGAGCACGACCCCCAATCCATAGTGCCGCAGCAACAATTTGCCGACGCCAAAAAGCGCGGCATACACCATCACTGTGCCGAGGATCCAGCACCACAAATTGCGCCCGACATCATGCGTCCTCACTATCTCGGGCGCGAGCTCCGCAATCGGCTTCCAACCTGTCACGTCGGGCCGCACCTTCCTATAAAAAGCGATCAAAATTCCGTCCGGCTCTGGCGCCGTAACAAATGTCACCAGGATCCACACCAGCGAAGTCGCCAGAGTTGTCGTGAGCGCCGTCTTCGCGAAGATCACCGTCCCCGATCCCGTGAAAAATTCCGGCCGGCCCAAAACTGACAGCCACAGTCCCTGCCAGTTCAGCGCCACAGTGAACACTAACGCCGTCGTCATCGCCGAAATTTCGCTCCACGCATTGATCCGCCACCAATACCAGCGCAATAGGTAAACGCTCCCCGTCCCAGCCCCGAGCTGCAGTACCACCTGCCAGCCGCTGCGAATCGATACCAAATGCGCCGACACATATCCCGTCGCCGCAACCAGCAGCAGTGTCACCACCTGCGAAACATGAACGTAATGCCGCTCGCTTGCATTGCGCTTCATGAACCGCCGGTAGAAATCCTCAACCAGGTACGACGTGCCCCAATTCAACTGCGTCGCGATGGTAGACATGAACGCCGCAAGAAATCCCGCCAGAATAATGCCGCGAAACGCGTGCGGCACGTGCTCATTCACGATCATCATGTAACTGCTCTCCGGATTTTTCAGCCCCGGATAAAGCACGATCGCGGCAAGCCCCGTGAAGATCCATGGCCACGGCCGCAGCGCGTAATGCGCGATGTTGAACCACAGCACCGAATAAAGCCCCTGCCGCTCGTCGCGCGCGCTAAAAATTCGCTGCGCGACATATCCACCGCCCCCAGGTTCCGCGCCCGGATACCAGAAAGCCCACCACTGGAGCCCGAGATAAACGACGAAGGTAATCACCGGCAGCGTCCACAGCGCGTCGCTCGCGAATCCGCGGGAAAAATCAGGCAGAAATGCCAGCGGGTCGGACGCGCCATTCCCAGCCTGCAGCGCGCCAAGTTTTGAAATCATCGCGCCCATCCCGCCAGTCGCCACAACAGCGCAATACGCCACGCCAACCACAATCGCCATTTTCAATACGAATTGAAATAAATCCGTCCACAGAACTCCCCACAATCCGCCGAGCGACACGTAAATGCCGGTGAAGGGAATCAGGAAAAAAATGCAGATGATCAGAGCGCGCCCGTCCGTTCCGGAAAACACCGGACCAAATACAGAAGTCAGCGCGTTCGAGATGCCAGTCAGTAGGCGCCAGCCTTGCATCTCGGGACCAAGCGTTGTCCCCACGATTCCAATCATCGCCTTCGTTACCCAACCAAGGATCAAGCAATTCATCATCAACCCAAGATAAACAGCTCGAAATCCCCGCAAAAATGCCGCAGGCTTTCCGGCATAGCGCATTTCCGCGAACTGCACGTCGGTCATCAGACCCGAGCGCCGCCACAGCCGCGCGAATAAAAACACCGTCATCATTCCAGACAGCAGAAATGCCCACCACAGCCAGTTCCCGGCAATCCCCTGCGTGTAAACGAGCCCCGCAACGAGCAATGGCGTGTCCGCGGCAAACGTGGTCGCCACCATCGACGTTCCCGCGAGCCACCACGACACATTTCGCCCTGAAACAAAATAATCCTCAGTGGTATTTCCCGAACGCCGCCGAAAATACAAACCTAGAAGGAGAGTTATCGCCAGGTAGCCGAGAATCGCACACCAATCAAGCAGCGTGAACGCCATCGTGGCCCGAATTTATGGCACAGGTTAGCGAGCAGAAGCAATGCGAATCAGCCTGAACGCAGGATGGCACGCGTGAGCCCTTAAAGGGTTTTCAGCGTGCCCCCATCTTTGCGCAGCAAAAGTGGGTCTTCCATTCAATTTCTCGCGCAGAATGCATGTCGCCTCGTAGGGTCCTCATTCGCATCTCGCGATCTCGTCACACAGGCCGCTATCTAACAAGACAACTCGCTCCCATTCGACCTTGCTTGCTTCTCAATCGCCAGACTATATTCATCGCGGTCCGTCGCGCCAGACGACTCAACAGGAGGAGTCTATGTGGTGGACCAAGCATACCCATTCAACAACGCTCTCGTTTTCCCCAGCTTTTAATTCAACTGGCACAATCGATCGGCCCGATGCCGAACAAGATGCCGAGCCCGGCACCGAAGAGCTTCGGCATCCAAAATTTCGAGATCGGGCGCGTCCACCTCGGGCACGCTCAATTTTCAATACCTGGTCCGAATTTGAGGCCATGACGAACAGCGCAGGCAAATCAGATCTGCGCCTTGACGCCGTAGTCAAAGAGCCGATTTCGCTCAAGTGCCATCGCCTGACAATCGGACCCGATGCCAAAGCGACGGGTGAAATAAGCGCGCAGGAACTAATCGTCTATGGTGAGCTAGCCGGCAATCTTCAAGCGGTGGATCGAATTGAGATCAAGAACACCGGTTCCGTCGTCGGCGCGCTGACAACGCGGCACATCGTGATCGAAAACGGCGCATCCTTCAAAGGCACCGTCCAAATCGAGAGGAGAAAAAGGCCTCGCGGCGTGCCCGAGTTCTCAAACGCCGTCGGCCGATTACTATCGTTGCTGTGATTCAAAAGAAATGTAGCTCACCTCTTCAGAGGTGAGGCGGTTGCGATGCGCCCGTAGGGCCAAAGCACATGTTCCTTACCTCATACCCTAACTTCAGGGCCCGGAGGCTCCCGCCTCCGGGTCTTTACTCTCTCGCGCGTCTGTATCAAAAATTCGCGCGAACACGTGATTGTGCCGTTACGCGCCGATTTTGCGGAACAGCCAGAACAAACCTGCAGCAAGAACTATCGAAGTGGGAAGAGTTAGCACCCAAGCCATCAACAAATTTCGCACCGTGCCCCATTGCAACCCAGAATGATTCGCCGCCATCGTCCCCGCCACTCCCGATGACAGCACATGCGTCGTGCTGACAGGTAATCCGAACCAATCAGCCGCACCAATCGTAAACATCGCGGTAATCTCCGCCGCCGCGCCCTGCGCGTAGGTAAGGTGATCTTTCCCGATTTTTTCGCCGACGGTCACAACAATCCGCTTCCAACCAATCATCGTCCCGAGCCCGAGAGCCATCGCTACCGCAACTTTCACCCATCCTGGTATAAATTTCGTCGCATAGTCCACGTGCCTCTTATAATTCGCCAGCACGTCCGCATCGGCTGCCGAGAATACCGGCTGCTTCTTTTTCTGCATCAATCGCAGCGCTTCGCTCACCACGTACATATCATTCCGGAAGTTCCTCACCTTATCCTGCGGCACTAGCTTTAGGTCCTTGTAAATCGCCATTTCCGTGCCAATTCCATTCACGAGCTGCCGCAGCGCCAGCATAGTGTTCGGCGTGAACTCCTTCGTGCGGATATAGTCCGTCACTTCATCGCGCGCGTCGCCAATCACAGCCGTCGGCGAAACGTAATGTGACAACACCTCGGCAGTTTGCGTCGAAACTGCGACGAAATCCTGCGTCCGCTCATACGTCACCGCATGATTCATCGCGTAGGCAGTCGGCACCGTTCCGATCAGGATGAGCATGATCAAGCCCATTCCTTTTTGCCCGTCGTTCGAGCCGTGCGCAAAACTCACGCCCGTGCACGTCAGCACTAGCAGCGAGCGAATCCAGAACGGTGGCGGTTCGGTTCCTTTCGGCGCGACGTAAAGTTGTTTGTTCGGAATGAGCGCCTTGCAGAGAAGCAGCAACAAATACGCACCTGCGAAGCCTACCGCCGGAGATATCAGCAACGACTTGCCGATGTTCGCTGCCTGCGCCCAGTCCACTCCACTCGTTCCCGTCTTTACTGACATCAACTGATTCGCGATGCCGACTCCAATGATCGAACCGATCAACGTATGCGAGCTCGATGAGGGCAATCCGAACCACCATGTTCCGAGATTCCAAATAATCGCGGCGACGAGCAGCGCAAACACCATCGCGAATCCCGCGCTGCTGCCAACCTGCAGGATCAACTCCACCGGCAGCAGCGATACGATCGTGAAAGCCACAGCCCCGCTCGACACCAGCACTCCGATGAAGTTCCACATCCCGGACCAAACTACAGCTGTGTGCGGCTCAAGCGAGTACGTGTAAATCACGGTCGCCACGGCATTCGCTGTGTCGTGGAATCCGTTTACAAACTCGAAGCTAAGCGCGATCAGCAGCGCCCCGGCGAGCAGAAGATACGGAAGGATGCTAACGTTGTGAATCCCGGAAAGATCACCAATGAGATGGCGCCCCACATAGATGCAACCGATCACCAGCGCGACGCCGAAGATCATCACGCCGATCCGCCCCGGGCCGGCTCCTAATTTTGAATTGAGTACTGCGGATTCACTCGCCATCGGTAATTACCTCATTTGAAATGACTGCGGCGTCCCGCCGCTTCGTTCTGTAAGGATCGCGTTGCCGCGAAAAACTGCGGAGGCGCGAAAAGAGGTTCGAGAGATTTAGATTTAACTTTGTTCTTATCTTCAGGCGGTTGCTCAGCTGTCCGGCGCAACCGTACTATCGCTTTGTTAGAGCTTCGTTACAGCCACATGAACGGCCCGTCAATGCGGTTCGGTGTTCCGTCGTGACTCAGCCTTTCGGGTGCGCCCTTGCTTCAGCAGCGGGGCGGCCTTCAGTCCTGCGAAAGAAAGCCACCCTCGACGGGTTTCACTCTGAGCGAAAGGCGCCCTCACGCATGTCGCTTGTCATATTTTCTCTTGCCACGACGATTGAATGCCGAGCATCATATGTCTCTGCATGTCGCCAAATCGCCGATCCCGCGCCGGATTCACTTGAGCGGTCTCCCACTGAACGGCCGTGTAGCCGTCGTCTGAATCGCAGTCAATCAAGCAAACGCAAACCAACCGAATAAGCAGGTAACTCGAAGATGCCGCCATGAGCGCTGCACTTCGTTCTTCATCGAAAATAGGAGATTAACGATGAGAGAGTTCACGCGATCGACCGGAATTCTTGGTGCGTTCTTGATTTTGATGTTCACTTGGAAAGGATTTTCGGCCGAAACAAAGTCGACGGCGGCGCATTCAAGTCCCGCTGCCGAGATCACAGATTCGTCGCAGCGACGTTTTGAATTCACGTATCAAGTTCGCGTTCCAGATCTTCCTGCATCTCCTTCTCCGCTGCGAATTTGGATTCCTGTACCCACTTCTGACACCTGGCAAACGATTACGAGTCTCGCAATCGAAAGTCCGATCGCGCACCGGATCACAAAAGAGAACCAGTTTGGAAATAGCATGGCGTACTTCGACGTCAAGTTGGATCACGCGCGGCCGGCGTTCGACATCGCGATGCGCTTCACGGCGGTTCGCATGGAACATCGCGTGGATTTGAGCGATACAAAACCGAACGCAAATTCTCTGGCGCCGAGCGGAATTGAATTTGCGCGATTTCTGCAGCCCGATCACTTAGTGCCGATTGATGGCGTGATCGGAGAGCTTTCGAAAGAACATACTCAGGGTGCTGCGACACCAGAGGAGAAAGCGCGCAAGATTTACGAGTACGTCATCGCCACGATGCGATACGACAAGTCGGGAACCGGCTGGGGCCACGGCGACGCAATCTGGGCATGTACTGCCAAGCGCGGTAACTGCACGGATTTCCATTCGCTATTTGACGGAATGGCGCGCGCCACTGGGATTCCCGCGCGTTTCGAAATTGGATTTCCGCTGCCAATTGGAAAATCCCAGGACGAAATTTCCGGCTACCATTGCTGGACAGAATTTTATCTCAGAGGCGTCGGCTGGGTTCCGATTGATGCGTCGGAAGCCTGGAAGAATCCGGCGAAACACGATTATTTGTTCGGCGCAAACGATGCGAACCGTATTCAATTTTCAATGGGCCGCGATATTCGCTTGAATCCGTCGCAGCAATCGGATGCGTTGAACTATTTCGTTTATCCCTACGCCGAGCTGAACGGCAAGCCGTTCGATCAATTGCAATCGCACTTCGCATTTCAAGATTTGCCCGCGACGGAGCCGAGCGCCTCGGCAATCAACTCGTCAAAATGAGTCGAGTTGCAGAGGGAGAGGCCTCGCAACGCGTCGGGCTCGTAACGCCGGTCCCTTCGGCTAGGCTCGGGGTGAGCCTGCTTTTCGTCCGGCATCTCGAAATGTCGCTACTCACTTCTTCAATGGCTACGATGGATTAAATTTGTAGTAGCTTAAGTCTCGCCTCCATGCCACCACCGTCGCCGCCACCAACTCCGGTTCCCTACGACCAACTCCACGATCTTTGCTCGCAAGGCCGCTGGGACGACGCCATCATTCTCTTGCGGCAGTATGACGCAAGCGCCGCGGCAGAAGCCGTGATCGCGCTGCCGTTTGAAACGCAGCGCAAGTTATTTCGAAAGCTGCCCGTGGATTATGCCGCGGCGCTCATCGGCTTGTTTCCATATTTCCACGCCTACGTTCTCTTGCATTCGCGCCCGCCTGCCGAAATGCACGCCATCGTCGAAGGCATGGATCCCACCGAGCGCGATAATTTCCTCGATGCGCTGCCCGAAGAGGCCTGGCAAAGCCTGATGACCACTCTCGCGGCGACGCATGCGCCAGAAACACCACCCACCGAAGCACAGCCGCACGCTCATGCAACGCCAACCTCCGAAGTGCCCGCGCCGGCCGCGGCTCCTTCGAATCCACCGCGTACCGCGGCGGAGCGACATGCCGTCGAAGCGACGCAAGTGCTAGAGCCACTCGCGCCTTCCGAAACATCAGAGCCGATCATCGAGGCGCGTCAGATCGCAAAAAGCTACCAGCAGCCCGACGGCCCGGAAATTCAAGTCATCGCGCCGATTGATTTGTCGCTTGAGCCGAATACCATCCTCGCTGTTCTCGGACCTTCAGGCTCGGGCAAATCAACGCTGCTGCGAATGCTCTCCGGATTGTTGCAGCCATCGTCCGGAGAAGTTCTGTGGCACGGCGCGCCAGTTTCGAAATGCAGCCCGAATGTCGCAATCGTGTTCCAGAGCTTCGCGCTGTTTCCGTGGCTGACGGTGCTCGAAAATGTCGAAGCGCCCTTGCTGGCACGGGGACTGACGGCGCAAGAGCGCCGCAGCAAAGCGCTCAAGGCAATTTCTTCTGTCGGCCTCGCGAACTTTGAGACGGCATATCCAAAAGAGCTTTCCGGCGGGATGAAACAGCGCGTCGGCTTTGCGCGCGCGCTGGCTGTCGAGCCAGAAGTTCTCTTTATGGATGAACCATTCTCCGCGTTAGATGTGCTCACCGCGGAAAATCTGCGCGGCGAATTGATGGAACTCTGGCTCGCGCACAAAATTCCGACGCGAAGTATTTTCCTCGTCACTCACAATATCGAGGAAGCCGTGCTTCTCGCCGATCGCATCATCGTCCTCGGCAGAAATCCGGCCACGATTCGCGCCGACTTGCGCTTGCCATTGAAGCGGCCGCGCGATCGGAAGTCCGCCGCATTTCTTCTCTATGTTGATTACATCTACAAAGTCATCACGCAGCCGCAGCTTGAAGTTGCGCCGCCGGCGGTTCCGGCGAGTGGCGCGAGATTCGCTCCGCAAATGCTGCCGCACTCGCGGCCAGGTTCCGTCGGCGGCTTGCTCGAATTGCTGATCGATCGCGGCGGCGAGGAGGACATGTACCACATCGCCGAGGATTTACTGCTCGAGATCGACGACCTTCTTCCCATCATTGAAACCGCGGCGCTGCTCGGATTCGCGACGGTGCGAGAAGGCGACGTCGTGATCACCCAGCACGGAAGGGAATTCGCCGAGGCGGATATCGGCACGCGGAAAAAGTTGTTTCGCGAAGCAGCGCTTGCGCGCGTGGCATTGCTGCAGCAGATGAAAGCCGCGCTCGAGAAAAAATCAGACCATAAGATGCCGCTCGAATTCTTCCGTGACATTCTCGACGAGCATTTTACGGCGGAGGACGTACAGCGCCAGATTGAAACGGCGCTCAACTGGGGCCGGTACGCCGAAATTTTCAGATACGATTCGGGGACCGACGAAGTCTCGTTGTACGAAGCCGAGGCGCCAGCTGAGGCGCCCACCACATCCATTGAAAGCAGACCGCAAATCTGATGGCCGACAACTCCAGTCATCAACCTCTTTCTGGAATGCCGCTGTGGGGCAGGCTGCCTGTCGTCGTCCCGTCGGTGTTCCGAGAATTACCAATCGTGTTAGCGGCGGTCGCGGCCCTCTACGCCTTGCTGGCGATGACGCACGCGTGGATGTCGCCCGTCACCACCGGCGCGCAAATTCAACTCTCGCCCAGCGCTCTGCCGAAATATGCGATGTTCTCCCTTTTGCGCATCGCTATCGCGTACGCCGTAAGTTTGGCGTTCACCTTGGTTTACGGATACGTGGCCGCCTATAACGCGAAAGCGGAGCGAGTGCTCGTTCCGCTCCTCGATACGCTGCAATCCATTCCTGTGCTGAGTTTTTTGCCTCCGGTGATGGTGGCGATGGTTTCGCTCTTTCCAACCAAGCAACTGGGAGTTGAGCTGGGCTCGATTTTGCTGATTTTCACGGGGCAAGTCTGGAACATGACGTTCAGTTTTTATTCTTCGCTCAAAAGCATTCCGCGCGAGATGCGCGAAGTGGCCGAGGTCTATCGCTGGAGCTGGTGGCAGCGCTTCATCGAGATGGAGTTGCCGTTCTCGGCGATCGGGCTGGTGTGGAATTCGATGATGTCGGTGGCGGGCGGCTGGTTTTTTTTGATGGCCTGCGAGATGTTCGTCCTCGGCAGCCGCGATTTCCGCTTGCCGGGGCTTGGTTCTTATCTGCAGACCGCCGCGAATGCCGGAGACACGCGCGCAATTATTTGGGGCATCGCGGTGATGATCGGCGTTGTCGTACTGATTGACCAACTTGTCTGGCGGCCGGTGATTGCCTGGGCGCAGAAATTTAAGTTTGAGCAGGTGGAAGCGGTGGAAGCGCCGCGCTCTCCGATTCTCGAGCTGCTGCGAAGCTCGAGGCTTTTGCCGTTCATCGAACGGAACACGTTTGGACCATTCGTCGAGCGGACCAGCTTGTATTTTGCGAAACGGCGCGGCGAGGTACATGAAGATTCCCGATCGAGCACAGTTGGCAAGTGGATCGGAAGAATTGTGCTGATACTGCTGGTGCTCGGCATCGGATATGCGTTTGTCAGGATGACGGCGCTGCTGATGACGGTCAATGGTGGAGAATTGCGCAGAATCTTTTTGGGCGCTGGCGCGACATTTCTTCGCGTGGAACTGACGCTCGCACTTGCGGCGCTGTGGACGATTCCAGTCGGCGTTGCGCTCGGTCTGCATCCGCGATTGTCGGCCATTGCGCAGCCGATCGCTCAAGTCGCAGCGTCGGTGCCCGCTACGGCTCTTTTTCCCGTCATTCTGCTGATGCTGATTCGCGTGGGCGGGGGACTCGGGATCGGTTCCGTGGTGCTGCTGTTGCTGGGCACGCAGTGGTACATACTTTTCAATGTGATTGCGGGCGCGAGCGCGATTCCGACAGATTTGAAAGAAGTTTGCGATATTTTCCGATTCGGAAAGCTGGAGCGCTGGCGCGATTTGCTTTTGCCCGGGATTTTCCCGTACTTGATTACGGGCTTCGTCACCGCTTCGGGCGGGGCGTGGAATGCCAGCATCGTCGCGGAGTATTTTCATTTTCAGGGCAAGACGTTTTCGACGCTGGGGCTCGGTGCGGTGATCAGCAGCGCAACGGACGATGGGAATTTCCGGCTGTTGCTGGCGGCGACGGTGGTTCTGGCGGCGATGGTCGTTACCATCAATCGGCTGGTTTGGCGCCCGCTTTACGGGCTGGCTTCGACGAAATATAAGCTCGAATCGTGATTTTGTCGCGGTCTGATTGGCCTCCGAATGCCCTGCAATTCTGTCTCGATTAGAACTGACCTCCGTTGATTGTTTTGTTGGAGTTACGGCGATTTCTAATCGTTTGGGTGTCTCGATTAGAAATGCGTTTGCAGGCGACCGATTCGGCTTCCCGGATGACCTTGGCCTGGGGGTGCCAGGGTTGGCGGTCGAGCCCCGTGGGCGCGAACCCGGTGGCGCGACGTTGGGTTTTGGGTGGCATGCCGGATGCCGGACGAAGACCAGTCCGGGGCTACAGAACCGTTGCCGTTCTGGGCTTCCGGTCGGAGTCCGGGTGAGGAGAGCGGATGCCCGGCTGAAAGCCGGCCGCTACAATTGCCTGTATCGGCACCGAGGCTGGCGCCGCTTTAGTTCCCGAGTTGTCATGTCTGTACATGTTCACTAAAACGCTAGCAGAGGGGAATGGAGTGCGCAAGTGAGGGGCTCTGTGGATAGAGGCGCGTAGCTCGGGCGTGGACTACGTTTGCGAAGGCGGCTGTGGCGGCTGATTGATGCGGCGGATTATTCTCGTGAGTAACGGCTGCCCGGCTGAAGCCGGCCGCTACAATTGCCTTCGGTGAAGTGCGTGGTGGCGACGGCGTTCGTGGATGTAATGTCGATGTCGCCGAACGGAGTCGGGGACTATTTTAGGTCGCGGGCCGGATTAGAATCTGGTTGCGCGACGTATGGGTAAGTCAAAAACGCCGGCCCTTCGAGGCTCAGGGTAAACAAGATGCCGGCGCTACGAATGACATGGTGCCCTAAGGGCGGGATATTTAAAGGAGATGCAATGAGTGATATTTTGTCTGAGGTGCTGGGTGCGAATGCGAAATACAGCGCGGATTTTGGCGATCGAGCAAAACTAGCCGGTCCGCCGGCGAGGCGGTTCACGATTCTTACGTGTATGGATGCGCGGCTTGATCCGGCGAAGTTTGCGGGGCTGGCGGAGGGTGATGCGCACGTGATTCGCAACGCGGGCGGACGGGCGAGCGATGACGCGATTCGATCGCTGGTGATCAGTTACAAATTGCTGGGCACGCGCGAATTCTTCGTCATCCACCATACAGAGTGTGGGATGGGCTATTTCTCGAACGAGGTGATGCGCGGATTGCTGGCGTCGAGTTTGGAGACGGCCGAGCATACGCCGCAAGGATTTCGCGATGTAGGCAAAGGAGGCGGATCGCGCGCGGGAGAATATATCGAATGGCTGACGTTCAAAGAGCCGAAGCAGGCTGTGATTGATGATGTGACACGGATTCGATCGCACCCGTTGATTCCGAAGACTATTCCTGTTTATGGATTTATTTACGATGTGAAGACGGGGAAGTTGGTGGAGGTGGAGGGGGCGCGAGGGGCGGGGGCGGCGAGGTAAGGAAATCAGCGGCTGGTGTTGCGTCTCGCGACGATTTCGGCGACTGAGCGGTGATGCGATGGGTCGTTGGGGCGGCCTTCGTACTGATGGAGGATGTCCCAGCCTGTGAAATATGTTTCCAGCTCGCCGGGTTTTAGGCGGTGTTTGGTGGGTTCTTCGTTTGCTTCGGTGATGTGGGCGATTGCGAGGATGATTCCGTTTGGGGCGACGCCTTTTTTCGCGGGTTCGAAGAGATTGCGCTGGAGGTAGTAGCAGATCAGGATTAAGTCCCAGGCGTTTGGAGTGATTTGGAATTCGTTTTTTTCTAGATTGGCAACCGTTGCGGTTAGATTTGTTTCGAGTGCTGGTGGCGAACTTTCTGCTTGGATTCCGAGATTAGCGGCGCGGCGGAGTAGCGTTTCGATTGCTGTGGGGGAGCTATCTACTGCTGTGACTTTCCAGTTGTTCTGGGCTAGCCAGATTGCGTTGCGGCCGGTGCCGCAGGCGAGATCTAGCGCGCGGGCGGGGTTGAGGCGGCGCGCTGTTTCCGCTACGAGCGGAGTTGGCGCTGTGGCGAAATCTTCTTCGGGGCGTTCACGTTTGCGATAGCGTTGTTCCCACTGATTCGTTTCCATTTGGCTAACTCAATTCGATTTGAATACGCGCGACGAAAAGCCTCAGGTCTAACCCTTCCTTCGTCAGGGCTGGCGACCTGAGCTACATTATTGCCCACATTATTGCGGTTGCGTTGCTGCGGTCGGGGGGACTAGTTGCTTTAGGGTGGCTTCGACGCCGGCGGGCTTGAAGCCGAAGGGGCCGGGGGCGGATTTGTAGGCGATGCGGCCGTCGCGATCGACGACGTAGAGGCGATCGGGCCAGCCGGTGTAGGCGCGCTCGGTGGGGTTGTCGATTGTATCCACTACGGCGGGAAATTTGATGCCGAGTTTCACGACACAGAGTTGCCCGAGTTCGCTGCGCTCGTCGAAAGTTTTGGGGCTGGCGAAAAGGATGTGATCGTCGCGATTATCGGAATCCTGCCAGAGATCGGTCGTGTGCGCCTCGCGGATGTAAACGACGTAGAAGGCCGCGCGATCCTTGTATTCCTCGTAGAGTTTATTTAGGGCGGGAACCTCCCGCCGGAATGGCGGTCAAGTGTAGCTGCCGAAGACGAGGACGACGGGCTCCTGGCCGCGCACGGAGGACAGTTGGAAATGGCTCTTGTGGTCGGTGCTTTCGAGGGCGAAGTCGGGGGCGGCGTCGCCGACGTGGAGCGTTCCTTTGCGCGCGTCCATCCATAGGGGCTTGAGCGGGAAGACGATGAAGGCGTAATCGGGCACGTGGCGCATGGTGCGGGCGAAGAAGTCTGGGCCTTGGCACATGGCGAAGAAAAATGCGCCGGTAGCGGCGGCGTAGAGAATAACCAAGACGATCGCGGCGATTAGCAATTTTTTCATGGAAGAAGCCGCACGGCGCGCTTGCGCTCGGTGGCCTGATGGACGAACGCTACATGGGAAAGACGGCTGAGTCTCTAGTATTTTTGGAGTATCGAAAAAAAAGGGGCGCAGCCTTTTGAGAGCCGGCGCCCCTACAAATTGCGGATTAGTGCGCAGATCCCGCTACTGCAGCGGGTGCGAGTTTATGTATTTGCAGACGTCCTTGACGGAGTTGCTGAGCCATGCGGTGGATGTTGCGTATACGACCTGGCCGCCTTTCCTGAAAAGGACGAATTTGTAACCGTTTGGCCAGCCGACCGCCTCGAGCATGTAATCGGACTTCAGTGAATCGGAAACGACCGTAGCGTTGGAGCACTTGTCGTTCAGATTTTTTACGACGTCCGCGAGGGGTACGTTGGAGCGCGGCGACATAAAGATTCTGACCGGAACTTTCTGTGCATATGCGGGAATCGCGGATGCGGCGAATAATAGCAATAAGGCAATAGAGCTGAGCCGGAATGATTTCATGGTCTTATCCTCTCTTCGATCATGGGTATGGATATGGGGACCATCACTATTGGGACGAGTATTGGATTCAAATGGTTGCACATTACGGGTAGCAAGGTTCTTAGGAAGTCATCGGCAGGCGGCGATTAGGCTGTCTATTCGAGCGCCCATTTGAGCGGCGGGGCGGAATCGGAAAGAAGCGGCCCGTACGGGCGGCGTATTTGTCGTATTCGGAGCCGAAAATTTCGCGCAAGTGAGCTTCTTCGAGGCGGACGCGTTCGAGATTGACCCAGAGCCATCCGATGGCGAATCCCCACGCGAGAATGCTGGCGAGAGAGAGCGCGAACGCGATTCGCGCGGCGATGAGCGCGGCGTAGCGCGGATGGCGGACGTAGGCGTAAGGGCCGTCCTCGAGCACTTTTCGATTGTCGAGGTCGCCTTCAAATTGGCGCGAGAGGAAGCGGTCGGTCCAGATGAGCCACAAGGCGCTGAGGAAGTAGATTCCCAGGCCGATCGTTTGCAGGGCGGGCTGTTCGAGCGCGCGGACGAAGTGCCAGTGGCCATAGTCCATGTAGACGCTGATTTCAGCGACGCCGAAGACGCCAATCCAGAAGAGCATCAGCGAATCGTAGGTGGTGCCGACGGCCTCTTGCAGAACTTCGCGCGAGCGGAAAATCACGCGGTAGAACTGCATGGTGGCGTAAACCCAGATCAGGCTGATGGCCAGGAATCCACCCGAAAAAAAATCGAGGCGCGACCAAGGATGCGGTGAGTCCCACTGGCGCAAGCAGCAAAGCGCGGCGGCGGTGTAGAGAACGATGAAGAGCAGGGAAGTCGCGAATGCTTTCACGAGAAACTTTTGATGGGAACTGCGCTTGCCGACCGGGGAAAGTGATGTGCGTTCGCGAGGGAATGCGGAATCGCCTAGCATCTAGCGAGGATGTTATGCGGATAAGCGATTTGGGTCAAGGCTCAGAGTGGGGTGGAGCAGATAAGCGCAAAAGATTACAAAAGTGGCAATAGTTCCATTACGGTCGCACTACGTACGTAATTGTTCCCATATTCGCGTTGCTGCGATATACTCGCGGCGTTTAGGCCGCTTGGGGCCCGTCCTCGCATGTGAATCCTACAGTGAGCCAGGAAATCGAGTCCTGGAAGGGGAGTTCTATGAAGAAAGTCATGTTTCTGTTAAGCGTATCGCTATTCCTACTTGTTTCTACGTCGCGTGCCGCCACCCTCACGGTAGACGACGATAAAGTGCAATGCCCGATGGCGCAATATACGACGATTCAAGCGGCCGTTAACGCCGCGCAACCAGGAGACCTGATTCGCGTTTGCCCGGGGACTTATCCCGAGCAAGTGACGATAACGATGGCACTCACACTTCGCGCCGACAATGGGGTGCTCGTAAATCCGAGCACTACGCAGACTGTTACGGACGTCGCGGGGACTGAAGCGATCGCATACGTGTTTGCTGTGCAAGGCGCGAACGTGGATATCGAAGGTTTTATCGTTGACGGCTCGAACAACGGGCTGACGGAGTGCTCGCCGCGG
>Ga0209624_10000929_pt1 | contig 24572 bp, 22 predicted proteins | sample JacPinW_OM2H0_O1_FD_188565 | JGI IMG/M metagenome (GOLD analysis project Ga0209624, IMG submission 188565) | Forest soil microbial communities from Algoma, Ontario, Canada - Jack Pine, Ontario site 1_JW_OM2H0_O1 (SPAdes) (version 2) | ecosystem: Environmental > Terrestrial > Soil > Boreal...
TGATTTTTTCACGCCAATTGTGGACGACCCGTCGCTTTTCGGTCAGGTCGCCGCAGCGAATTCTCTCAGCGACGTTTATGCCATGGGTGGCCGCCCGATTTCTGCTCTCACCATCGTCGCGTTTCCAACCTCCGGGGCGCCGGAAGTTCTAGAAGAAATTCTCCGCGGCGGGCTTTTGAAAATGTCAGAGGCGGCCTGCACCGTGGTCGGCGGCCATTCCATTCGAGACGACGAGCTAAAGTTCGGTTATGCCATTACTGGCGTTATCCATCCCGAAAAAGTATGGAAAAACGTTGGCGCGCGATCTGGCGACGTTCTTCTGTTCACAAAATCTCTGGGAACCGGCGTGATTGCGACAGCGCTGAAGCAAGGCTCGGCAGTAGAATCTTGGGTTGCCGCAGCAACGGCATCGATGACGCGCTTGAACGGCGATGCCGCCGAAGCTTTGCATGAAGTGGAGTCTGCATCGAAACATGGCAGGCCGATACACGCAGTCACCGACGTCACCGGATTTGGGTTACTTGGCCACGCCAGAGAGATGGCCATCGGCAGCGGCGTTTCCATGAAGATCGATTATCACAAGATTTCGTATCTTCCTGGAGCTATCGAAGCTGCGCGCGGGCATTTTTTCTCCGGCGGCTTGAAGAACAATCGTGACTTTTGCGAAGGTTGCGTCGAATTCGCTCACAATGTGCCTGATGAATTTCGCGCGCTACTTTTCGATCCGCAAACATCCGGCGGCCTTCTTGTTTCAATAGCCCCGGATTCCGCCGATCAAGCGATCGCCGCGCTAAAGCGCTTCGACGTATCGGCGCAAGCCATTGGAGAAATTAGTTCGCGGCGCTCTCCTCTCATCGAAATCGCCTGACCCGCTTCAATCGTGTACACTTTTCTTCCCTTGAAACTTTTATGGATCCCATAACCCACGGAATCACCGGCGCGCTCTTAGGCAAAGGATATTTTGCGGACCGCAAAGGCCGAGTCGCGGTTTTCGCAGCGACTCTTGGCGCGCTATTCCCTGACGTCGATATCGTCGCCGAAATAGTTTCGCGCGATCCGCTTGCTATCGTGAAGTATCACCGCGGGATCACGCATTCTTTCGTTGGATTGCCATTTTTTGCCGCACTTCTTGCGTGGCTCACGGGCTGGATCGCCCGACGGCGTGGCATTAACACTCCTTCATGGGCCACGCTTACTTTAATTTACGGCATCGGAATCGCCAGCCACATCGTGCTCGACGGAATGACGTCTTTTGGCACGCGCATGTGGACTCCGATTTCGCAACAGCGCGTTTCCTGGGACCTTCTTTTCATAATCGATTTCAGCTTTTCCGCGATCGTGTTGCTGCCCCAAATTGCGGCGTGGATTTATCGCGATCGCGCAAAAAGTCGCCCACGCGCCACATGGATGTGGGTTCTTTTTTCTTCGGGAGCGGTACTGGCTTGGATGGCCGCCCGTGCAGCGGGATTTTCGTTCCATCTCTGGATCTTGGCGCTTTCGAGCGCACTCGTCGCTGCGTTGTTTTTTCTTCCAGCACTTGACGATTGGGGGTTTCGCGTCACGCGGTCTTCCTGGTGCAAGGCAGGAACGTACGCAATGATCGCTTATCTTTTCGCCTGTGGTGTTGCCCACCACGCCGCCATGCAGCGCGTAAAAGATTTCGCTTCGGCTAATAAGATTCAGATCGGTCGCATAGGCGCTCTCCCTCTCCCGCCGTCATTTCTTGATTGGGGCGGAGTAATTCGCACGGTCGATGGTGTCTATCAAGCCCGTTTTGATTTGCGAAACCCGGCGCCTCCGGATTTCCATTTCGCGTCTGACTCTCCGCCGGATCCATTCATTGCGCGCGCGTTGCAGGTTCCCGAGGTTCAATTATTCTGGCAGTTCGCACGCTTCCCTGTGATCCACAGCTCCGCGGAAGGCGCCGAACACATTGTCGATATCGGCGAAAATCGTTTCGTTAATACGCGGCGTAACAAGCCCCAACCTTTCACCTACCGCCTGATTTTCGACGATTCCGGCGATTTGCTCGAGCAAGGCTGGCAATCGGATGGCATGTTCTTGCGGCACATGCAAAAACTTTCACCTCGACGCAATGGAGAAACGCCATGAAGGTTCTGATATTCAGCGACATTCACGGAGATTTGCGCGCGTTGGAGAAAATCGCGAATCAGAAGGCTGATGTTTACATCGCCGCCGGGGATTTATCCAACTTTGGCAAGGGCCTCGATCGCTGTGGCGAAACCCTGAAGCCGCTGGGAAAAAGCGTTTGGGTCTTACCGGGAAATCACGAAACGCAAAGTGAGATCCATTCGTTCTGCGAGCATTATGGTTTCGTTGATTTCCATCGGAATGTGCGCCCGATCGAATCCGCGTCTGGCCTTACGCAATGGGCCGGCCTCGGCTACAGCAACATCACTCCGTTCAATACCCCGGGGGAATATTCCGAAGAAGAAATCGGCAAGGCTCTCGCCGACTTCGATGGGATCAAACCGATCTATCTCGTCGTACATTTTCCGCCGCTCAATACCACGCTCGACGAGTTCGCGCCCGGAAAACACGGTGGCAGCCCAACCCTTCGGGCATGGGTTACTGCCCAGCAGCCTGCCTACCTTTTTTGCGGACACATCCACGAAACCGCCGGCCGCTCTGACTGCATCGGACAAACACAGTGTTTCAACGTGGGGAAAGCCGGATACACACTTGAAATTTGATTGTATGGTTTTTCGTTACGAATTACTTCTTGTTGGCAGGATAAACCACAAGTTGACGCCGGTCCCCGGCGCCTTCGCTGGCCGTGCGCACACCTTGCGCGCCATTCAATTCCAAATGTATCAAACGCCGCTCGCGCGGTGACATCGGATTAAAACGAAAGGGCTGGCCCGTTTCCCGTACGCGTTGCGCGGCTACCCGCGCTGAAAGCTTCAATTCTTCCAACCGTTCCGTTCGATAGCCTCCGCAATCGAAACGCACGCGATCGTGCAGCCGAGGATCCAGCCGCAGCCAGCGATGCGCCACATGCTCAAGCGCCAATAGTAGTTCCGCGTTGCGCTCCAGCAAGAAATCCTGGTCCGCTCCTTGGAAGGCGACCACAATGTCCTTGTCCCCAGGACCGCCTGCCAGCGAACCTGGCATTGAAATCTCGTACTCGATGGCCAGTCCCATTTCACTCACGGCGAGATCGAGAAAGCGTTTCAGCTCCGCGGCCGCGCGTTCGTGGTCGAGGCGCGCTTCGGTTTGTGCGCGGTCCTTCGTATACGGCTTTTTCGCGTTTGTAACTCGTTCGTCAGGCATCGAGCGCTTTCTTTTTGAATTTGCTTCTGGATGGGAGTGGCTCGCTACGATTTAAATAAACCTGCTGGGCGATGCCGACCAGATTGCTCGTGAACATATACAAATTCAATCCGCTGGACAGGTTGAAAAAGAAAAAGCCGAACATGAGCGGCATCAGCGACATCATTTTCTGTTGCGCCGGATCCGTAGTGGTTTGTGGCGTCATTTTCGTCATTAGATACATCATGATGGCCATGCCGATCGGCAAAATATAATATGGATCCTTCGCCGAAAGATCATGTATCCAGCCGATCCAAGGCGCGTGTCGCAATTCAATCGCGCCGTTCAGCACGCGCCACAGCGCCCACCAGATCGGCATCTGGAAAAGCATCGGCAGGCAACTGCCCATGGGGTTGATGCCTTCCCGGCTGTAGATGGCCATTACTTCTTCATTCATTTTTTTCTTGCGCGGATCGGTCATCGAATATTTCTTGTACCGATCCTGAATCTGCCGGATTTCCGGCCCTACTTTCTGCATCTTCTGCATCGAACGCCAGCTCTTCATCTTCAGCGGAAACATGGCGAAATTGATGACCAGAGTAAGCAGGACGATGCACCAGCCATAATTCGGCACTTTCGTCTGAATGGTCTGCAGAATCCACAGCAAGGGTTTCGCGATAACCCCGGTCCAGCCAAAATTAATCAATTCCGCGAGCGGCGGCTTGGTTTTTTCCAGAATCTTCAGGTCTTTTGGACCCACGTAAAGGCGCGCTCGCAACGGCGCCGCAATGGTGGTTCCCGCTGCCATCTCAGCAATGGGCTCGCTGGCGGGCTTTCCGTCATCCACGATGCCGTGGTCTTGCGTCCAGTGCCACAGAGAAAGTTGCGCGCCGTCTGGTAAAAACGCCGCGGTGAAGAACTGGTCTTCAATACCCAGATATTCCATCGGCCCGTTCTGCAATGCCGGCTGGCTTTGGTTTCCAGATACGCCAAGCTTTTTGTACTGCAGCAATTCAAGCTTGTCGTTAAGCTTGTAATAAACGGTAACGAGCGAGGCCGCTTTGTACACCGCGCGGTCGCCGAACCCGCCGCGCCAGGCAAGCGCCGCGGGAATTGGATTGCCGTCGAGCAGGACGGAAACCTCCGCAGTCATCTCGTAGTTCATGCCGAAGATCAACTTCTTCGTGACGTCCAGATGGCCGTCGCTCCAATGGAATGTCACGTCGCCCGGCGCAGACAAATTGGGTTGATCCGGGGTCACTTCATACAACGCTGAATTGGCTTTGGCTTCGAGCTGCGCGTCGGAAAGAACCAGGGAGAATGGCCAACCAAGCTGCTGTGCCGCGGCGTTATTCACCAGGTCGAGTAAGTGCGGCGGCTTTTGATCGTCAGAATATTTTTTCAGTTTCCAACTTCGCACCACGCCGCCACGATTCGAAAACTCGACGACATAAAGCGGACTTTCAATCGCTATCAATTTCTCGTTTGCGGCTTCAATCTTCGCGGGGCTCGCGGCTGCGACTGCTTCGCTTACTTGTGCGGGCTTTCCAGCGCTCGCTGACGTGCTCGCCGGCGGTTGCGATGTCGCTGGTTGTGACGTCGTCTGCGCTGGCTGCGGCGGCGCGACGGGCGGCTTATAGAAATGTCCCCACGCAAAGAGAATTAGCAGCGCGACAACTACAAATACTACCGCGCGGATCTGGTCGCCCATCTCGTTCACAGAATTCGCTCCTTGTCTTGCTTACTCAGAACGTCTTCCGTGAAATGCGCGTTGAATGTCCAGTGGGTATTGCCAGCAGGAAGATTTGTGACGGGGATTCGGTTTACAGGAGTCTCACTGTCGTATGCGTCAGGCACCGGGTCAAATCCGCCCTTCGTAAAAGGACGGCAACGCCCCAGCCTTTTCAGCGCCAGCACGATTCCGCGGCGCGCTCCGTGGCGCGCAATAGCTTCCTGAGCATACTTCGAGCAGGAAGGATAAAACTTGCATGCTCCGCCAAAAAAATGCGAAAGGAAAATCCGATAAAATTGCACAAGAGCGAGGGAAAGCCAGGTTCCGAACGATCGCCTGCTGGTCCCCACGAAATTGGAACCGCGTGGTTCTACAGCTTGCGTGGGACCAACTTCACCAACTCGGCCGCCAGCGGAGAAAATTCCGCCGTCGCCGCCGTGCTGCGTGGATGAATCACAATATCCCATCCGGTGGCAATCTCCTGTCGATGCAATCGTAGAATTTCGCGAAGGCGGCGCCGGATTCGGTTGCGCCGGACCGCGTTACCCAGCGCCTTTTTTATGCTCCAGCCAAACCGGCTGAATTCGAGGCCATTGGGGCGTAGAAATATCGTGAACTCGCGGCTCGTCCGGCGGCGCCCTTCGCGATACACCACGTCATATTCCGAGCGGCGCACCAGGCGGCAATTCCGCGGAAGGTCCAGCCGCGGACTATCAGACGCGCGTGAGACTGTGGCGCCCCTTCTTGCGGCGTTGGGCCAGAACTTTCCTTCCACCTTGACTCTTCATGCGCTTGCGAAAGCCGTGCTTCTTGTGACGGCGGCGCACATGCGGTTGAAACGTGCGTTTCGGCAACGATCGTTCTCCTCTGCCTTAGGATTAATTCGATGTGAGCCGGTTGGGCGCTGCGGTACTGCAACTACCCCGCTTTCGCGCACGCGCCATCCCGCGCGGGCGCAAACGCATCGGAAGCGAATCTCTCACCCTGGCGAAACGAATAGTGTATTAGACCCGCGCTGTGCGGTCAAGAATTCGCGCTGATGATGGGAAAGGAATTTCGAGCTTCTTACAGAGGGAATTTGCGGCTTCGGAACAGAATGGCAGGCCCGGTCGCGAAACCGGACCTGCCAACTTCATGTCTTTCCACTCCTGGTTAGTGCTTCGGCTTCTCTTCAGGCTTGGTCGCTTCCTTCGGTGCCGCTTGGTGTTGAGCAGGAGCAGCCTTCGGCGCGGGTTCGTGCGTCGGTTGAGGCTTCGGCGCACTCTCGTGTTGAGGCTTTGGCGCAGCTTCATGCTCCGCCTTCGGTGCGGCTTCGTGCGCGGGCTGAGCCTTTGGCGCGGACTCGTGAGTTGCTTTCGGAGCGGCCTCATGCGTTGTAGCCTTAGGTGCTGCTTCCTTTTTCGGAGCAGCCTCATGCGTGGCCTTAGGCGCAGCTTCCGTCTTAGGCGCAGACTCGTGCGTAGCCTTGGGAGTAGCTTCCTTCTTTGGTGCAGACTCGTGCGCTGCAGCCTTAGGCGTGCTCTCGGTTTTGCGCGGAGTGCTTTCCTTTGCCGGCTTTTCGGTTTCCGTTTTAGGCGCAGCCGTATGTGTAGCTGTCTTCGGTTTGCTCTCCGTGCGCGCCGTGTTCTCCCCTGCAGCCGGCTTTGCCTTAGGAGTAGCGCTCTTGCCTTCAGAGGTTGCGCTAGCTTTATGTTCCGAGGTGGCCGAACGTGCCGGGGCCTTAGTGCTCTTAGCGGCGGTTCCGTTTGCTGGCTTTTCGCCTCGGGTGTTTGCTGCTGCACTCTTACTTGCAGCTCCTTTACCTGTCGCACCCTTATAAGGAGCTGCCGCCTTCGCAGGCACTACACCGGCGCCCTTGAACTCGCCCGGCTTCGCCGTTGCAGCTACAGCCGGCTTGCCGTGGTTCACGGAAGCATATTGACTCCGATCCTTAGCGGCCTCTTCCCGGTGCTGCGTCTGTACGGACGTCGCTGGTGTGTGCTGCTCGTGCGCATAAGTTTCTTCCTGTGCTGTTGGTCTCCGGCTAACACCGCCCGGACCGTTGAAGCTGGCGCGGCTGGTTGTGTTGTAATTGTTCACAACCGTCTTGGTATAAACGTTGTGAATCACCGTCACGTTCACGTTATTTACCGAGCGGTTGTAAAAGAAATGATCCCCTTCCCAACGCCCACCTTCATATCCTTCGCCGACATACCCGAATCCGTAGTTAACTCCGCCATAGAAACCAATGTGCGGTCCCCAATATCCGCCGTTCCACGCATACACTCCTTCGTTCCATCCCCAATATCCAGGCGTCCAGAGAAACCCGGGAGTCGGCGCCTCTACCCAAGTGCCAGGCACCCAATAATAATCGCCATCGTCATCGCTCCAAGACCAATAGCCGGGCGTCCATAAATAGCCGTCGCCTGGACAAATCGGTTGGACGTACACCGGCAGTGCAGGAGGAGCCACCGTGATGGAAACCGCCACCTGAGCATGCGCTACAGCAGGCGTGAATAACATCAGAGCCGCCAGAAACAGCCACAGAGCTGAGCGGAACGAACGCATCTTGTGCATGAGCATCACCTCGTTAAATTTTCTTCCAATTGCAACGTCTAAGCTATTTGGATACCGTGGAAATGGCCGTAGAAACTTAAGTTTTTAGTAACAACCTCTGATGCGTAAGATAGCTTGGGAAGGGTTCAGACGCGCTGTCGGACATGGTTTATCTGGCATGGAGGATAACCCGTTCACCCTACCCCATCAAGGGAAGATGCACGAGCCATGGCTTTTGATACACAGTTTCTAAGAGGGTTCTTATCTTCTCGGACGAAATTCCATCACGACATCCTCTTCGGCGCTGAGCGGCTGCCCATCCAGCAGCGTGACTGTGTAGCGCCACTCGCGAACGGCTCGCACAACTCGTGGGATTAATGATGCCGGCCCGCTGATCGCTCTTACATCCACCACGTCTCCGCCTTTTCCGATCGTTGCCCGCACTTTCACCGTTCCGCCGGTATCGCCGCCACCCGCGGGCGCCACGGGGTCGACGTGATAAATCAGCACTCCCGCTTGCAATCGCGCGGGACGATGGGCTGATGCCGGGCCCGGCAAAGCTGGCACCAGAACAAAACGCTGCGCGCTGATGGCCAACGCTCCCGAAGCACTTATCGCTACTTCCGGGAACGCCAGCCGAAAAGGACCGCTTTTTTCATCCGGAGGAGTTACCAGGATTGGACTTCGCACTTCGCTGTAGGGCTTATCCACCGTCGTTTCATAATCGCTCTGCTGGTTGCCATTCGCCGGACTCTGAGGCCGCGTCCTTGTTTCAGGGATCGCGGGCTTGTATGGCGGCGGACCAGGCGTGAGATCTTTGCTGATGTCAGTCGAACTTTTTCTTGAATCGCTCGACGAGGTGGCGTTTGAAGGCACGCCGTCATTCTCAGTCTCTTCAACTGGATTGTCCGCGGGCGGGTTCAGATCATTCCGGGTCTTCGGCGTTTCGGACGGATAGCTGTGTGGATCCTTTGGTGGTTGTACAGCCGCCGCGCCATGAGAGACGCCGGGCAAGTCGCTGGTTGAAGTATTAGACGGCACATCTGAGGAAGAATTCGACGATTCTGGTTTCGGCCCGCCCTTTGTCACGTCATTTGTATTGCCGGAATTTTTCCCCGAAACCGCTGGCGCCGCTTCGTCACCACCATTCAATTTCAACAGTCTTTTTATCGATCCGTTGCCCAACACCAGACCAGCAACAAAAAATATTGCAGCAACTAAAATGCCCAGGCCTGCGAGCAGTGGCAAGCTGCTGCGCTTACGAACTCTTTCGGCAGCCTGTTGGCTTGCAGATTGCGTGGCGGCGGGCCCACGGCCCCAGTCAAATTGCTGCCTCCAATCTGTTTCTTGAGGATAAGTAAATGTAGGCAGCGCCCACTCGCCAGGAATTTTTTCTTTCGCTGGGACTGGTTCATTTGGTTTATCTTGAAGAACTTGGCGTTCCTCGTCTCCAGGATCAGCCGGCGGCGTAGATGTATCGCCGTCGGGAAAGCGACGATCTTGTTCCAACGAGGAATACGCCGCTTCGAATTGCGCCACTGCGTTTTCACTTATATCTACATCTTCCGCTCCGAGAGTTTCGTCAGCGCGGTCGACGATCCAGCGTCGGCGCGGAAACACAATGGTGTCAGCCCATTCGTCGGCCGGAGCTGGCGCGTCGCTCGCGACATCTGCAGCAGATGAAACCAGCTCGGCATCCGCCCCTACCGAGCGCGGAACGCCCTCAGTGTTCCCAGTACTCGGTTCAATGATTGGCTCAGCACCCAAATCTTCGCGAACCGATTGAGGTGTCGGAATATCTTCCAAAAACTCTCCGGGATCCTGCCCTACGCGCTTTTCGACGTCGCGCTCGACTTCCGTTTCTGTCCAGTCGTGCGAGCTTGCTTTTTGCAAATGCAAAGTACTTTCTGACGGAAACATCGCTGCAAATCTTGCCTCGTCAGCATCGCTCAGCACTTCCAGCTTGCGTGGCATCATTCGATTCTGGCGAATGGGGGGAGTCGAATTTTCCAGGGGCTGTTTACTGTTCTTGGCAAGGTAACTAATTCCCTGCTCAATTTCATCGGCGGCGACCTGCGAGTTAATCCAGTGCCGAATCCTTTCCCGATCAACCTCGGTGATGCCCTCAAAAGAAATCCCCGCAGCCTTCTTCGAATCGCCGACCCAGGCTACTCGTCCGCTGGTTTCGATCCGGCCTGGAACTTTAGGAAGTTGAAACCGGATAGTCGGGAAGTAATCGGCGAAAAGCATCCCAGCCGCGGTAATCGCCAGGCCGCCCTCGCTGATATTTAGGGCGATCCCGCCATTGCCATCCCCCAGGTCAATGTAGGTCACCAGCGGTGAATTGCTACGCGGACATGCTCGACGATCGCGCCTTTCCGAGAGATTTTCAAAGAGGTCTTTAATACTTTCCCGAGTACTTAACATCCCCACACCCCTCGCTTCCTATTCGAGCCAGCTGGGAGTTCGCTCGGACGAATCGTGAAAACACGCTATTTTACTTTTTCCGCACCGATACGACCTGCGTTAAGCGCCTTACTTCTTGAACAAAAATACCTTACGACTCGGAATCAGCGAATGTCCGTTGTCAAGTAGACAGCGCGATTCGCATGCCACACGGGGATTACTAACCCACCTACGGCAAATAAGTCGCGGATCACGCGGGTTAAATGAGGGCTCGTAAAGGATGCTGCAACAACCGGTTGCACCGGGTGTTTCTTTTCCGGGAAGCGAGCAATAAGACCTTACGCAGTCTGGAGGTAGATACTCGAAGCCTTGCTACTGATACAGCTCAAGCTCCTCGGTAGCCTCGTCATACACCTGCCGGACGATCGGCGTCGCAAAGTTGCCGTCGAATTCTGCGTTCAGGTTCGCATCGTCATGCGTAAACTTCGGTCGTATGGTGTCGAACTTCACGAACTTTCGCGTTTCTTCCAGCGTCATCCCGCGCCGCAAAGCTTCGTGCACCTGATCGGTCACTGATTCCAGAGATTCCCTAACGAGCTGTAAATATTTCTTGTCGTGTTGAGCCTCTCCATGACCTGGGATAATCACGTCAGCGTCCAGCCGTTCCAACGTCTTTAGGCTTTCGATCCATGAACGAGGATGGGAATCCGCGCCAAACGGCACCGGCGCAGTTAGCAGATCGCCGGCCAGAAGGATTTTCTCTTTAGGCAAATACACTGCGGAGTCTCCCGCGGTGTTCCCCACGAAATGCATCACTCGAAACTCTCGCCCTCCGTGGTACAGCGTAATCTTATTGTCATAGGTGAGAGTTGGCAGCACCGGATGCATTCCTTCGTATTCCGCCATGAACGCTTTCTCTTTTCGAAAAGTGTCTTCAATGTCGCGGCGATCCTTTTCGGCCAGCGGCTTTCCATCCGAACCTTTCCCCGTGCGCAACTGCTCTTCCATATCTTTATTCGCAGGAGCAACAATGGCCAGCAGAGTCTTCCCGTAAACGTTCATCGTATTTTCCATCAGCCGTCGCGTTTCCGCGCTCGCAATGATTTCTACGTTGGGAAATTCTTTGGCATACACTTCGTTGCCATCCCAGTGGTCCGGATGCCAGTGCGAATTCACCACATAGCGCACCGGTTTGTCCGTGATTTTGCGAATTTCCGCAAGCACTGCACGCGCCGAGGATGGCAGCACATTCGTATCAAAAACCAACACATCGTGCTCGTTCACCACCACGATAGAGTTGCCGTCAACCTCGAGCGGGTCCTGGTCCGGAGAAATAAATAGGAATATTCCTTCCGCGATCGCAATTTTTTGCGGCCCGGTCTTTACGTCCTCGACCCCGCTCGGAACCCCGCGATTAGCGACTCTAGCCGCCGCGACGTCAGGCGCGAAAAATCCCAGCCCAGCGGATCCAACCACCAGGACAATTACAATCGCGGAGCTAACTATCCGAATTTTCATACTGCCTCCAGGACACGTTCGTGGACCCTTAGACGGCTGGCAGAATTGAATGTAAGCGCTAGGCTGCGTATGCGGGCAACTTGCCGTGCGACCGAAGAACCCGCTCCCTAGATTCTCGTCCCGCAGTGTGCTAGTGTTTTTTGTGATCAAGATAGAGAAATAAACTCACCAGACGCTATTCTTGGGAGCAATGCGTAGCGAGAAGTCAGTCTGACGGTTCATCTGTCCCAATAGCGGTGGTCATGCCCGAGAATCAACATGTTTGAAACGCTCACCGACAAACTCCAACGCGCCTTCAAGAATCTCCGCGGCCAGGGAAAGCTAACCGGCGAGCACCTCGACGCAGGCCTGGCAGAGATTCGCGAAGCCTTGCTGGAAGGTGACGTCAACGTCGGAGTGGCCGACGAGTTCATCACCCACGTTCGCGAAAAAGCTGCCGGCTCAGAAGTGCTCTTGCAACTTTCGCCGGAGCAACAAGTCGTAAAAATTGTGCGCGACGAATTGGGCGAATTGCTCGGCCGCGAAGCAAAACCGCAATACAGTTCCAAGCCTCCATCCGTCTGGCTGATTGTCGGCTTGCAAGGTTCCGGCAAAACTACCTCTACTGGAAAAATGGGCAAGTGGCTCGGCGAACATGGCCATCGTCCCCTGGTCGTTTCTACTGACGTGTATCGCCCCGCGGCGCGCGAGCAGCTCGCCCAAGTTGCCAAAGCAACCGGAACCCCGCTCTGGCCCGGCACCGGCACGGATAAGCCCCTGGAAATTGTTCGCGGCGCAATGCGCGAAGCAAAACTTTCTGCCTGCGACGTGATCTTAGTGGACACCGCCGGCCGCTTACACATTGACGATGAGCTGATGAAAGAGCTCTCCGACCTGAAGCGCGAATTGAATCCTTCCGAAGTGCTCTTCGTCGCCGACGCCATGATCGGGCAAGATGCTGTGCGTTCGGCCGGCGAATTCCACAAGCGCCTAGGCATCACCGGAGTCGTGCTCACGAAGATGGACGGTGACGCCCGTGGCGGCGCTGCGCTTTCCATCCGCAAAGTAACCGGCGCGCCCGTAAAGTTCGTCGGAGTCGGCGAAAAATATGACGCCCTCGAACCGTTTCTCCCCGACCGCGTAGTGTCGCGCATTCTCGGCATGGGCGACGTTCTGGGCCTGATCGAAAAAGTCGAGAAGCACGTTGACGAAAAAAAAGCGCGCGAGCTCGAACGCAAGTTGCGCGAAGACGATTTCACGCTGGAAGATTTCCGCGACCAGTTGCGCCAAATCCGAAAAATGGGCTCGCTCGAATCGATTATGGGCATGTTGCCGAAAATCGGCCCGTTCGCCAATCTTCCTAAGAATCCTGAAATCGACGAGAAGCGCCTGGGCTCCGTGGAAGCCATCATTAATTCCATGACCGCCAAGGAGCGCGCAAATTCTAATTTGATTGATGGCAAGCGCCGCAAACGCATCGCGCTCGGTAGCGGCACGTCGGTGCAGGAAGTAAATCAAGTGCTGAAGCAATACGCCGACATGCGCAAGATGATGAAGCAGTACGGCAACTACGCCAAAACTAAAATGCGCGGCATAGGCAAATTCGCCGGCCTGAAATAAAGTCTGGGGATTAAACATGATTGTTCGAACCTGGCGCGGCAGCACGTCACTCTCGAATCAGCCGGTGTACGTCGAGCATTTCGAAAAGAACGTGCTCCCTGAGCTTCGGGAGATAAAAGGCTTCCTGGGCGCATCGTTGTTAAGACGGAATCTTTCCGGCGAAGCAGAAGTATTCGTGCTCACAAAGTGGACTTCCATGGACGCGATCCAAATGTTTGCCGGTAGTGATGTAGAAAGGGCAGTGGTCGCGCCGGAGGCTGCTGCGGTGCTCATCGAGTACGATCGCACGGTTAGTCACTACGAAGTCGTGCACGAGGTAAATCCGGCGGGTTAGTCAGGCTCAGGAGTAGAGAGCACAGCAATCTATGCCGATTGTCATCGACAACGTGCTGAACGAAATTCGCTCGATAGCGGCGAGCGGCAACGATCGCGTCGCAAAGGCAAAGCGCCTTGCCGAGCGCATCCAGGTGCTAGGACAGTATCGCTGGGTCGGCATTTACGATGTGGGCGCCGAGTTCGTCTCCATCATCTCCTGGAGCGGCCCGAGCGCACCCGAATATCCCGAGTTTCCGTTAAGCAAGGGCCTCACCGCCTCCGCCATCGAGCAGAAGAAGACGGTAGTTGTAGGTGATGTCCGCAACGATCCGCGATACCTCACCGCCTTCGGTAACACGCTCTCTGAGATTATCGTCCCAGTGCTCGCTCCCGGGGGCGAACGCGTGATAGGAACCGTGGACGTGGAAAGCGAGCACGCCAACGCCTTTTCAGAGCGCGACCAGCAAATGATCGAGCACTGCGCCCAAGCCGCTCTGCCTCTGTGGCTGCTAAGATAAAGCCCGCGCCCAGATACCGATTGGTGAAAGCCTGTGGCTCCGCTATAATGGTTCGGTTTGGCATAGGAGGATTTTCGCTGTGTTAATGATTCGGTTATCTCGGATTGGCAAGAAAAAGCGCCCATTTTATCGCGTGGTCGTGACGGAGAAGACACGTCCGCGTAACGGACGCTTCGTGGAGATCGTGGGTACTTACGACCCGCTGCAGAAGCCCGCGGCGATCACCTTGGACCACGACCGCGTTAATTACTGGCTTGGCAAGGGCGCACAGCCCAGCGACACCGTCCGCAGTTTTTTAAGAAACCGGAAACCTGCCTAAGGCGTCTCACCCCACAGTAAATCTATAGGCCCGTACATGCTCCAGCGAAGCTTTCTGCTGAGCTCAAGATACTGTGGAGGATGCGATGAAGGCACTTGTAGAAGATATCGCCAAGGCCCTGGTAGATCATCCGGAAGACGTTGTGGTGAAATCGGTGGAAGGCGAACAAGTCACCGTGCTGGAATTGCGCGTTCATCCTGACGATTTGGGAAAAGTAATCGGGCGGCAGGGACGCACGGCCAAATCCATTCGTACTCTGTTGGGCGCGGCGGGAATGAAATTGAAGAAACGTTTTACGCTGGAAATCCTCGAGTAGTGGCTGCAGAACAATCGCCGAGAGCGGACCGCGTTACCGTAGCGCGCGTTCTGCGCCCACACGGAGTCCGCGGAGAAGTAGCCGCCGAAATCCTCACCGATTTTCCCGAGCGTCTCACCCGACTGAAATCCGCTGAACTCTGGAACGAAAAAACTGGCGCTGCGAAACCGGTCGCCATCCGTAAGTGCTGGCTATCTCACAGCCGCGGCGGCCAAGCAATCTTCCACTTCGAAAATTCCGCCTCGGTTCCCGACGCCAAGAAACTCGTAGGTTTGGAAGTTCAAATTCCCCTGGCCGAACGTGTAGCTTTGCCACACGGAAGTTATTATGTGACTGATTTGATCGGCTGCGAGGTTGTCGAGAAAAATGGCCCATCAATCGGACGGGTCCGCGATGTCCAATTTACAGGCGAAGGCGCTGCCAGGAATCCGATTCTGGTAGTGGATTCCGCGCGCGGCGAACTTCTCATCCCCTTAGCGCAGGAAATTTGCGAGCGGGTTGACACTGAAGCTCGCCGCATTGAAGTAGCTCTCCCCGAAGGTCTCCACGATTTGAACAGCAAGTAACCAGCATGTGTTTGCGGTAGGATTAGCAGCGATGCGTTTTGACCTCATCACGATTTTCCCGGAGTTTTTCGGCGGCCCGCTCGATTACGGAATCGTGCGGCGCGCGCGCGAAGCGAAACTCATCGAAACGCACATTCACGATTTGCGCGATTTCACCCACGATCGTCATCGTACAGTGGACGATCGACCTTTCGGCGGCGGCGAAGGGATGGTGATGAAGCCCGAACCGCTATTTGAAGCAGTGGAATCCCTGTTGGGCGAGAACAGCGCCGCAGCGCCGCCAGCCGAAACCGCGATTGTTTTGCTATCCGCCGCGGGAAAAATGTTCACTCAAGAAATGGCTCGACGTTTTGCGAAACTCCAACGAATCGTCCTGATCTGTGGACGCTATGAAGGCGTAGACGAGCGCGTCGCGGAACATCTTGCCACCGACGAAATCTCCATCGGCGATTTCGTTCTTTCCGGCGGCGAACTCCCTGCCGCAATGGTTTTGGATGCGGTGACGCGGTTAATTCCCGGCGCTCTCGGCAACGAAGATTCAGTCGTAAATGAATCTTTCAGCTCGGAAGAAAACGAGGATCGTGCGCCGCACGTCCGGGCGGGCGGCCAAGGCGCACCCCTGGAAGGAGAGTGTCGCACGGGTGATGAGGTGCGAGCCATGAACCGTGGCATTCTCGACTACCCGCATTACACGCGTCCGCCGAGCTTCCGCGGATGGGACGTACCGGAGGTTTTACTCGGCGGCAACCACGAAGAGATTCGCCGCTGGCGCCGCAAGCGCGCACTGGAAAAAACTCAGCGTAACCGGCCGGAACTGCTCAACGACGCCGCGTTAAATGCGGAAGATCGAGCCTTTTTGCGAGAGCCAAAGGCATCGGCAAAAAGTTAATGAGAGTATTCTCACCCACGGAGCGGCCAAAGCCATGGCTGACCGAAAAGCGGACGTTCGTCGCAGATGGGCCTTACCATTCGTCTTCGTAGAATGGACCTTCGAATGGGCCGCCTCTATCCGAAATAAAAGGTTCGGAACATCCACCGGCGACGTCAACTGAACTAAATTTTCTCGCTTGGCACGATGGTGGCAAGCTCCCGATAGCGGCACAGCGCGTTCGCAAGCTGCATCTGCCGTGGGCTGTGGCACTCCGGCTCAAACAGCCGAGGGTTCCCGACTACAATCACATTCGACATTGCACGCGAAGTGGCCACATTCAAGCGGTTCAAGCTGTAAAGAAATTCCATTCCGCGCGGCGCGTCCTCGGGCGAAGAAGTCGTCAACGAATAAATCACTACGGGTGCTTCCAATCCCTGAAATTTGTCCACCGTCCCAATCTGCATCTTCGGTAGCCGCGCCGACAAATCCGCTACCTGCGCGTTATAGGGAGCCACAATCAAAATATCCTTTTCCTCCAACTGTCGGACATTGCCCGCGCTCCGGAACCATCGCACTTCGGGCGTCAACAAACTCTTAACGATCCGCTCCACAATTTCGACTTCCTCCGCGCACGAGTTCCGGTTTCCGTTATGTTCCACCGGAACGAACCACAACCCCGCTCCATTCATCCAACGGTGTCCTTCCAAAGTCCGGTTTTGAGTGAACGCTCTGGCGTGGAGTTTGTCCTCATAGAACGCTTCCGAAGTAAAACGACAGATCGTCGGATGCAATCTCTTCGTTTCGTCAATAAACAAGCCCAAAGCCTCTGGCATTGTCCGTTGTCTTCCCAACTTGCGATCCGTCAGGACGTGTTCGAGCCCGGATAGTTCCGCACCCGGGGGGTGCGATCCCTTGCCAGGGCGGGAAAGCTGTTGCGGATCGCCGATAAGTACAACGCTTTTCGCCGCCTGCGAGATCGCGAGCACCTCTGCCAAGGAAACCTGGCTTGCCTCATCTACGAACAGGACGTCAACCGAATTCGCATACTCTTGTCGAGCCCAAAGCCACGACGTGCCTCCCACCACGTCGATGAGTTTCTCGTTGAGATGTTTCAGCGGAGTTACATTGTTGGTCGCTATAGTTACTCCATCCGCCTCGCGTTCCTTACCATCCGACTTGTGCATACAACGAACTAAGCCGGAGCCTTCGTCCAAAATAGTCTTGAGCACGTGATGAATAACATTGTGACTAAGCGCCGAAACTCCAACTCGCTTACCGTGTTTTCTTACCAAGTCTTCGATCACCTGCGCAGCGCTTCTAGTCTTGCCCGAACCTGGAGGACCTTGCACCGAAAGCAGAGAAAAATCCAACGCTGTAACGATACGGCTAAGGCTGGCGCTAAACTCCTCAGCATTACTTAGCGCGAGAGTTTCAGGCTCGGCGAGCCTAGGAGCTCTTCGCAATAACAGGTCTCTTCCCGCGCGCCAATCGCCAGGAGCATCAATGCCGTTGTCCCGGACCCAACTGCCAAGGCGATACAACGAATCGCGCTGCGCTTTTGGGTTGCGATACGGTTCTCTTACAAAAATTGAAGTAGGATGAAACCCAAGTGCGTCTCCGGCTTTTTCGATCTCGACTATCCGGGAGAGAATATTAAGTCCCACTACGGTGCCTATCCGTCGGTCTCGATGGTGCGCCTCCTTGCCCGCACGTACGGTCGTCTCCTGATTCGAGAAGGAATATCGGTCGACAATTTTCCCAGCTGAGGACTGGATACTTTCTATCCAAACCAATCCTGCTATTGCATCATCTTCTTCTAACAAAGCCGCGTCGTCCATTCCTCGAAGTTCGAAATACTTCCCCGTGGCGGCCTTGCTTTCTCTGCGATGCCAATCCAGAACGTTGGCGAGCAGCCATGTCGCCTGCTCTTCTTCCGTCCGGTCTTCCGCATCTTGCGGAATCCCCTCCGCGAGTTCACCAGCCAATGCGGCAACTCTCTTTTGCCACTCACTGAGCTCCTCAGAAGCCTCTTCGTCCCTATCGATAAATCGGGGTATGCATATTCCTCGATCAACCAACCTCCGTCGTTCCTGCTCTAACCAATCCTGCAACTTCGATGTCGAGAAGCAATCCTCGCTGTTGTATCCCTCCATCGTTGTGCGGAGCTCTCCTGGTAGGTCTACAAGCGCTCCTTCGAGCTGAAGGCGATGCTCCATATATCGCATCGCCGCGCGCGACGTTTCTAGTGGTGTCTTTCGTTCAAAACCGTAAAATGCCTCCAACTTCTTTAGCGAATATTCTTCAACGCTTGCCCGAACTCCTTGCTTGAATGCTTGGTGCAGGTCCACCAACACGCCCGCTCGAAGCATGCGATCTATTTCGTCTTCCCGCGTCGCGTACATTCCCATCAAACGCTTCAGCGTTCCCGGCTCATAGGCACCAAAGTGGTACGCATGCATTCGCGGATTCGCGTCCCGGCGCCGCATGATTTCGTCCACCAACCACTGGAAGCTCCTCTTCTCCTCCTCGCGGTTCAATGCCCAACGCTTTTCGTAGCTCAATTCGCCGTCCACATTCTTAAATGCGAATCCGAACAAATATTGCAACCCCGATTCGCCAACGAACGGATCGCCTTCCAGATCCACAAATACATCGTCCACGGAAGGTTCTGGCAACCTGCAAAAACCCATTCCGTCCGCAACCGGCAAAAGCGCCTCATGCACTAGCTTTTTCTCTGAGCGGCCCGTCACCTGCACGCGGGCCTGCTCACGCACACGGCCGATTCCTTCTCTGGAACCATGCTTAGGCCGTTCCTTTAACGGTATCGGCAGCACAGCCAGTTTCCCCATCGTCTCGATATTCCATTCTTCCAATTGGTTCCGTTGCTGGCGGCGAATTCCGGCTACCAAGGAAAGATGATCGTCGCCGCGCCGCTGTGCATCGCACTCGCGAAACCAACGGCATACATCGCAATGTGTGCAGGGTTCCGGATAACTTTCCAGGTTCTCCACACTATCGCTGGCATTTTCGAGTCGTGCTTTCACATATCGGTAGTACGCGGAATATTCTGCAACGCGATAGGGTTCCGCTTCAAAATTCTTGCCCGTTGGAATCACGTACATGAAGTCCGGCGTCTGACCCTGAATCTCGCCCAGCAAAGCTGAATACAAAGCAAGTTGAAGAATGGTTGCGGCTTTGGTGTCTCGCGCCAACTTGCAGTCAAAAACCTCGTACGACCAATCGCCCAAGCGGCTCGGCTTCGCTACCCTTGCCAGCACGTCCGGCCGTCCAAACCAACGCCCGACAGCCAGGCTACCCTGCGCGATCACTTCAACGCCCCGTTCCATGGCCGCTAGTGTTTCAGCGAGCGCCTTACCTTCGTCCTTAATCTCTCGCAAGTCTGCAAACGACAATCCTTTATCTCGGAGAAACTGCAAATAGGCGGCCTCGTGTCGCAATCCCAATTGTTGAATGACCACAAGGTCGGGTGAGTTCCACTCCGGCGCACTGCGATCGCCGCGCGCGACGCTTAAATCCAGCGAAGTAAGATGACCACAAGCCAGGTGATTGCTGAGGTCGGTGGCGGAAAGTCGGATTTGTTCTAAAGTAGCTCGCATATAACTATCACAGAACCCAATCGTACCAATAACTTTGGGTTGAACCTATCCTCGTTCTTGACCGCCTTTGCGTGGGCCAGTAAGCTACTAGTTTCCATCGGAGAACAAATAGCCACATGGAGACCGTTCAAATCACTTTGCCGGACGGCGCGACTCGCGAAGTGCCGCGCGGCACTACCGCAGCGGAAATTGCGCGCCAAATTTCGCCGCGACTGGCCAAGGAAGCCCTGGTTGCGCGCGCTGACGGCGAGTTGGTAGATCTCTCGCGGCCCCTGGAAAACAACGCGAAGCTTTCTATTCTGACCGCCAAGGATCCCGACGCGGTGCAAGTTTTCCGCCACTCAGCTGCGCACCTGCTGGCCGCGGCGGTGATGGAATTGTATCCTGACGTAAAACTCGGTATCGGACCGCCGATCGATAACGGCTTCTTCTACGAATTCGTCCGCGAAGAGCCTTTCACCAGCGAAGACCTGGAAAAAATCGAAGCGAAGATGCACGAGCTCGCCGCAAAAGACATTCCCAACGAACGCAAAATGATTCCGAAACCGGAAGCGCTCGAGCTTTATCGCCAGAGCAATCAGGAATTCAAATGCGAGTTGGTGGACGAAAAGGCCACCGAGCCTTTGGTTTCGTTTTACACCACCGGAAAATTCCTGGATTTCTGCCGCGGGCCGCACATTCCCTCCACCGGTCGCATCAAGGCATTCAAATTAATGAACGTGGCCGGCGCGTATTGGAAGGGCCAGGAAGGCAACGCGCAGATGCAGCGGATTTACGGCGCTTGCTTTGTGGAACAAAAGGAGCTGGACGAATATCTCCACAAGCTCGAAGAAGCCAAGCGCCGCGATCACCGCAAGCTGGGCCAGGAACTCGATCTTTTCAGCATTCAGGAAGAAGCCGGGCCGGGCTTGATTTTTTGGCATCCCAAAGGCGGCATCATTCGCCGTCAGATGGAAGATTGGCAGCGCGACGAACTCACCAAGCGTGGCTACGACTTGGTTTTTACTCCCCATGTGATGCGCCTGGATTTGTGGAAGACCAGCGGCCACGCAAATTTCTATCGCGAAAATATGTTCACTCCGATCGAAATTGAAAAGGCCGATTACCAGGTGAAGCCTATGAATTGTCCGGGACACATTTTGATTTACAAGTCCCGGCTGCGCAGTTACCGCGAACTGCCTGTGCGTCTGGCTGAGCTTGGCACCGTGTATCGCTACGAACGCTCAGGCGTGCTGCATGGTTTGCTGCGCGTGCGCGGCTTCACGCAAGATGATGCGCACATTTTTTGCATGCCGGAGCAAATCGAAAAGGAAGTAGAAGACTGTATCAAGTTCGCCTGGGAAGCGCTGCGCGTTTTCGGATTCGATCGCTACGAAGTGGAACTTTCCGGCGGCGACGCTTCGCGTCCGCAGGATTATGCTGGCACTCCGGAAGACTGGGAAAAAGCGGAAGCGGCACTCGTCAACACTCTGAAGCGCATGAACGTTCCCTACAAATACATTTCCGGTGAAGCCGCATTTTACGGCCCGAAGATCGACGTGAAGCTTGTGGACGCCATCGGGCGTCCCTGGCAGCTCACCACCGTGCAGTTTGATTTCAATTTACCGAAGCGGTTTGAACTGGAATATGTAGGCGAAGACGGTTCGCGGCATCAGCCTCTGATGGTGCATCGCGCTCTATTCGGCTCGATCGAACGGTTTTTCGGAGTGTTGATCGAACATTACGCGGGCGCGTTTCCCGCCTGGCTTGCGCCGGTGCAAGCTACCGTGCTGCCTGTGAGCGGAAAATTTATCGAGTACGCGGAAAAAGTAAAGAATCATCTTAAAGACGCGGGTTTCCGCGTGCACTTGGACGACCGCAACGAAAAGTTGCAAGCGAAGATTCGCGACGCGCAAATCGAAAAAATTCCCTACATGCTGATTATCGGCGGCAAGGAAGCGGAAGCCGGCAGCGTCGCGGTACGCCATCGCTCAAAAGGCGACCTGGGCCCGCGCCCGCTAGAACAATTCGTCACCGACCTACGCGCCGAAATCGATTCCCGCCAAATTCTCTAACGCGCGCTTTTTCTGGTATTTTTGACGTGGACGCCGAGGCCTTTTTTTACATCCTTCGTGGCCGAGCCGAAGCAACGAGCCGGAGTAGTTCCCCAAGCCTTCCTGAACATGGATATGAAGGCGCTCGGTGTACTGTAACCAGCTTCCATTGCGGCGTGCGTGACTTTGGCTCCCTCTGCGAGCAGACGCATCGCCTGCATCAGTCGAAGTTGCTGACGCCATTTGCCGAAGGTCATTCCCGTTTCGTCCTGGAAGCGTCTCTCGATCGTGCGTTTGCCTGCGCCAATTTCTTTGCAGATCTCCGTAAGCGTACGTTGGTCACCCGGGCCAGCAAGTAGCACGCCAGCAACTCGCAGCGCTCGCGGGTCTGAAGGATTTGGAAGCTGCAAAGCAACCGTCTGAATAGTTTCTAACTGGTCCAGGATGAGGGCAATCAGATGCCGCTGCCGCTCGTTTCTTTTGTTGAGGGCTGCGAGCATGCAGGCATGGAGAATCAGTTCCCGCAGTAGCGCCGACACGTTTACCACGCAACAACTCCGCGGCAGAGTCTTCGCCAAGCGCGGCCGAAGATAGAGAGTCCGCATCGATACCATCCCTGACATGGTGATGGTGTGCGGAAGTTTTGCGGGAATCCAAACTGCGCGGTCGGTAGGCACCACCCAAGCGCTATCGAGCGCTCGCACAGTCATTACGCCGCGAGATGCATACACCACTTGATCGCGATCGTGGAAATGTAACGGGATGACGTAGCCTGCTGAATACTCACGACTCAGCGTCGCAATCGCTGAGTGGCCCGCCGCGACGGGATGAAATTTTGCCATTTGACGCTTTCGGGACATTCATTGTCACAATATCGAAAGAACGCAATGCCTTCAACAACTATTCTCTTAGCTCAACTTGATTGAGTTGGTTAGCCACGAGGCCTTTAGAAAATGAACAGAATCCATCACTGGTACTGCCAGTCGTCGTCATGGAAACGAAGGGTTGATAACGAGCTTCTGCCTCTGGCGCTCGCTTGCACAACTCTGGACGAGCCGGCGCTCGAGATCGGGCCTGGACCGGGCGTCACCACGGACTATCTGAGCGCGAGGATTCGCTCCTTGACCGCGCTCGAGCGCGATCCACTCCTAGCGAAAAAACTCCGCGAGCGGTTTAGTAGCACCAACGTGCGAGTAATCGAAGGAGACGCCACCGCGATGCCGTTCGAAAGCGGCTCTTTCCGCACCGTATTTTGTTTCACCATGTTGCATCACGTGCCGTCCCCCGAATTGCAAGATCGCGTAATCGCGGAAGCGTTCCGCGTGCTCGCCCCCGGGGGCGTATTCGTAGGGACCGACAGCCGAATGAGTTTGCGCATGAAGCTTTTTCATTTGTTCGACACTATGGTGATCGTGGAGCCGGAGACCTTCCGCGAACGGCTCCGGCACGCGGGTTTCAGGGATGCCCGGATTCAGGTTTCCGGACGCGCGTTTCGCTTCTGCGCAGCACGGTCGTAAATCCAGGGTGGCAAGCAAGGAGGAAAAGATGAGTGATCCGCGAATTTCGCTGTGGTTCAGATCGTTCCTGTTTATCGTCGTCGTAGCGTGCTCCTGCGTAGCGGCGTCGTCCGCGCTCGGTGCGACCGGATCCGAAGCGTGCTCCGCAAACCCGGAAAGTCGGCAGATGGATTTTTGGTTGGGCGACTGGACGGTGACATATCCGGGGATGCCGGGTAGCGCCAACAGCAAAGTCTATGTCGAACTCGATAAATGCCTGATCGTAGAAAGCTGGGATGGTGGCAAGGGCCACAAGGGCGAGAACATGTTTGCTTACAGCGATGATGATAAGAGCTGGCACGGAATGTTCGCGGATAATCAGGGACGCGTGCACGTTTTCGAAGGAAAGGTGGCGAATGGCGCAGGGGAATTTACCGGGCCCAGCCGCGGCTCGAACGGAGAAAAGGTTTTAAACAGAATTAAAATAGTTCGCGTGAATGCGAATAGGGTGGAGCAGTCATGGGAGAAATCGCTGGATAATGGCGCGACTTGGGCCGTCGAATTTCATGGAGAATACACGCGCAAGAATCCGTGATTGCCGGGTTCACTGCAAAGATGTGCTAGTCACCGGCGGAGAACTTTTTATTTCCGGTTTTTAAGCCGATTTCGCAGTGATAGACTTCTCGCATGATCAATGGAGCGCATGTCCTGCTTTACAGTCCCGATGCTGAGGCCGACAGGAACTTCTTCAGAGATGTCTTGAACTTGAAGTCAGTTGATGCAGGACACGGTTGGTTGATCTTTGCGCTTCCTCCCGCGGAAGTGGCCGTTCATCCCGCTGAGCAGAGCAATCGGAAAGACGCGCACGCGATGCTCGGCGCAGAGCTTTATTTCATGTGCGACGACCTCCAGGCCACCATAAAAATGCTGAAAGGCAAGAACGTGACTTGCGCGCCAGTCAGCGAAGAGCGTTGGGGAGCAAAAACAACCCTGCGTTTGCCTAGTGGCGGAGAAGTCGGCCTTTACCAGCCTAAACATCCGGTGGCGTACAACCTCAACTCCAAGTAATCCTCGTGCGCCTGCATCGCCCTGGAATACGGCCTGAGGACGCTGAATACTTTCAATTTTGTGGGTTGCGGCAGGAGCCGTCAGCCGTGCTATACTTTTTGACCCGCGCCTCCAAATAGGGATTTCTGCCATTGGGTAGCGAGGGAAAGCGGGCCGCGAACATGATTTCGCTAGTCCGGGAGGTGGGTTTATCGCAGAACGTGGTGGGAGTAGCGCACTCAAAGTAAACGAGCGAATTCGCGCTCGAGAAGTTCGCGTGGTGGACGAAGACGGAAATCAGCTCGGTGTGATGACCTTATTCGACGCGATGAAGACGGCTCGAGAGGCCGGTCTGGATGTGGTGGAGATATCGCCGAACGCGGTGCCGCCCGTTTGCAAGATCGTCGATTA
>Ga0209624_10000930_pt1 | contig 24554 bp, 26 predicted proteins | sample JacPinW_OM2H0_O1_FD_188565 | JGI IMG/M metagenome (GOLD analysis project Ga0209624, IMG submission 188565) | Forest soil microbial communities from Algoma, Ontario, Canada - Jack Pine, Ontario site 1_JW_OM2H0_O1 (SPAdes) (version 2) | ecosystem: Environmental > Terrestrial > Soil > Boreal...
CTCCGTCTATCTTAATTGAAAGTCGTTTCATAGGGCTGCCAGAGCCGAGGCGGGGCTGGAGCGAAGGCGTCGGGGGAGCAGAATCTTGTCGAGTGAAGCCGAAGTCGCAACGGTTTTGGCCGATCAGACATGTATTGAGAAGCTGGCGCAGCTATTTCCCGGTGTCTCGCCGGTCCGGATACCCGTCTGCCTGACAACCGCGGTTGCCGGGGACAGGCAGCTGCAGGAGCACACTGTGATTGAGTTCGGTACGGCGCATGAAGTTCTGTTCGCCTCGAGTTTGCCGCTGGAATTCGAGGACCAAGTGCGACTGGTGAATTCTGATGGCTCGCTCGACGCTCGCGCGACCGTAGTGGCCGTGCGCTATCACAGCCGCGGCAAAGCCGTCGCGGTGCGCTTCGTGAACGAAGTCGGAAATTGGATTATCAAACCATGACTCCAAAAACAACAACGAACACGACGATCAACCCTCCGTTCTCGGCAGACAGCACGAACAAACTGGCTCCGGCGGACTCAACCGCGCAATGGCAAGAAGCGCGGCTGGTGTACCCGATCTACGCCGCGCTCGCCACGCAATTTGATCTCGCGCCGTTGCCCTACGCGCCGGGCGCACTCCCGCCTGAGAAACCTTCGCGCGAAACGTTCGACGGCGACCTGAAGTGGCTCGCTGCGCTTGACGAAAAGGTGCTCGCGTATCAAATCCGCCAGCTCCCATCGCAGATTCTAAACGGGAGCGAAGCGGGCATGCGCGCTTTGATCCACCGGCAACTGAGGAAGATGGACAAGACAAATGCCGACCGCGACAAGATTGATTTGCTCCTGGTGCAGTATTTCGTGATGTGTGCGCCGGTGGATCTTCTCCACAAGGAGGTCACGCTCGGAGACGTAGCAAATGTTCTCGGGCCGGTTCTGGTTGAGGCCGATGCGACTCCGCTGGAATGGTGCGAGCCGCTTGAAAAGATTCTTGAGAAAACGAAAAACTGCCATAGCCTGCGCGACATGATGGAGGACGGGCTTCTGGAACAAGGTCGCATGCTGAAGGATGCGGCGGGCCCTATGTTCTACGATCCCGCAGCGCTTGTGGCTTTCTGCCGGTTCAACTTCCTGCTAAGGCGTGCTTTCATACGGATGCTGCACGCAGACTTGAGCGCGGTGCGGGAAGCGGTTGACCTGCTCGAAGCTAAGGGCGTAAAGACGGTGGACTGTCGCAGGGCCGGCTTCTCCGCAGCGGAAACAACGATGCAGCTTCGCTACTTCTGCGAGAACTGGCGGCAGCCCTTCCAGAAGGATTATACGGAAAACTCGGTCCGGCACGCGTTCGAGCAACTCCTGGCACTTCGCGCCGACCTGGAGGAAGCCGTCGGACGAAAACAGTCCGGCACGAAATCTGATTCCGCAACTGCCCTGAATGTCGCGCCCGAGCCTGTCGCACATCAGGAAGACGCCATGCTGGCGATGATGAACACGACTCCCAACGACATGCGGAACGCTCCTGCCATCCAGGCTCCGGAACCGAAAAGACAAGAACAACCGGACGAGGATTGGGTGGAAGAGAAACCACAGGACGCTCCGGTCCTCGCCGGTGCCGCCGCACGGCAGCCGGCAAAGCCGGTCGCAGAAGCACCTCCCGCCCCTACCGCCGCAGCGGAAGCAGAGAAGTGCCTGGAAGCCATCTGGGAACAGTTGATTGCCGCGCCGCCTTCGCGCGGGCGCTCGATGTCGACCGTGGTCTTGCAGGATACCAAAGTGCTGCTGTCGTCGTGGGAGGTGGCCGCGTTCGTCGAGAAGGGCAGTCAGGAGTCGGAAGACCTGAGGCGCGCCGTCGTAGCGCGTGCGCTGCTCGCGCTGGCGGCCAGCAAGAGGAAGCGTTCGGGCGAGGAAAGTGCCCTTGCGTCCGCTCTCGTGCTGGCGCGCACGGAGGTGTCTTATTTCCAGGGTCGCATCGAGCAAGCCAAGCAGGCAAAGAACGTCGAGGCTGCTGTTAATCTCGGCATCAGTACCAAGCGCCTGCTCTCATGCATTGAAGAAGCAGAGACTCTTCAATCTTAAACCACGCGAAGGAGTTGTAGAAACCTTGAGTGCCTCGAGCGTCGTGATTGTCTCGGACGACCCAAATTTCGCGCGTACGCTGACGGCACGCTGGCAGTCGGAGCGGCATGTTCCGGAAATCGCGCTCGTCACGAGCAGCGTCTGGCATCCCGCAAGTGCTTCGAACTACGATCTGGTCATCGTCGGACCGGTGCCTAATGGAGACCCTGCGCCGATTCTTGCTGCGGTAAGCGGCTCGCCCCGCACGGCGGCCATTTTTTTCGCCGAACAGGAAAGGAACATTCCCGCCCTCCACGCAGAACACCCGCATCTGCTGATCGTTCCGCGGCAGGACGGCTGGGCGGGCACCTTGATCCTTGTTTCGATCGAAGCGCTGCGGCGTGTCGAAGCCGTCCGCCGGGCTCAGCGAGCCGAGGGGCTGGCACTTGCGTCGCAGGGACAGGCAACGCTGGGGCGTTACATGCTGGAAATGCGCCCGGGCGTGAACGATGCGCTGACATCCGTCTTGGGCAATGCCGACTTTCTCCTGCTGGAACCCGGACAGGCCCCAGGCGAGAGCCGGGAGCAAATTCAGACCATTCATGAGATGGCCTTGCGTCTGAACGAAATCATGCAGCGATTCTCATCTCTGGCGACCGAAATGAGGGTCGGTGAGATGGAATCTCAAGATGAGACCGAAACCGCGTTCCATCGCCTCGTTACTCCCTAGGGAAGCCTCAGGGCGTTTCCGTAAACCATTGGAACTACATCCGGTTGCAAATCAGACGCATTGCGGAAATCCGGCGAGACGGGTGGCTAGGGAGTTGCAATTCTTTGTCCGGGGAGTTGAGTGCGGAGGTGTGCAAGTGGTGATGAAGATCTTGGTGGTGGATGACTCGCAGGCAGAAATTCGCCTGCTGCAATCGGTTTTACAGCAGGCCGGGTTTCATTCGGTGGCTACTTCCGATCCGACGAAGGTCGAGGAAAAGATCGAGGAAGAGCGGCCTAACGTAATTTTGCTCGACGTCGTGATGCCGCTTCGCAACGGCTTTCAGGTATGCCGCGACCTCAAGAGTCAGGAAACATACGCGAAGATTCCGGTGATTCTGGTGACCTCGAAGACGGCGCCAAGCGACCGGTACTGGGGCGAGCAACAGGGCGCAAACGGTTACGTCGCGAAGCCGTTTACGCCCGATGAATTGATCAGCGCCGTGAAGAGGTTCGCCTGATGGCGATGGAGCCTGAATACGCCGGGTTATCGGTGGGACTCGACAATGGCGAATTCCTGGAAAGCGAATCATCGCCAGAGGAGCGCCGGCCAGAGCGGCAGTACTGTGTGTTTCGCGCGGGGCGGGAGCGATTCTGCCTCAATGTGCTTGAAGTTGAGGAAGTGGTGGATTGGCCTATCGTGACGCGGATTCCACTCGCTCCTGCGTTCCTAATGGGCGTTTTCAATTTGCGCGGCACGATCGTGCCTCTGATGGATATCGCGTTTACTGAAGGCCGCCGGCCAGGATTGCTGCCCAAGCACGTGGTAGTCGCCGCGATCAAGGGCGACGCGCAGCGCGAGGATTTGCGGGTCGGCATAGCCGCCGATGAAGTGATCGGAACTTTCTCGGCCGCCGAGGAAGCACTGCTTGACCAAGCTCCGGCAGAGGTACCGCACTGCCGAGGAATGCTGCGGCACGAAGACCGGCTGGCGCTGGTGGTGGACCTCAGGCGCCTGACCGAGGTATTTCCCGTGCCGGTGATATGAGGCGGTTGGGTTTCCGTATCGGATTACGTGAGACAGGTCTCACAATTTTGGAAGGTTCCTGTGGTTCGATGAGCCTGCAAGTTCCTGGGAGGAAGTCATGAAAGCTCGTTTGAGTTCAACAATCTGGTTGCTGGTGTTCGGGACGGGCGTTGCGCTTTTTGGAGTTCTCGGCCTCGCCTACCACGCCGGCAAGGAATCGGGTGGCCTATCCCTGCTCGATGCACCTTCGCTCCCGGCCGGCGCAAGCGGAGCCCTGCTCGCCGCCATCGTCCTGGCCGTGGCTGCCGCACTGCTGGTGATGTTTGTGCTGAGCAAACGGGTGATTACACCGGTGAGCGAACTCGCGAAATTCTCCGAACGCCTGGTGGCTGGCGACGCTCGCGCCCGCGCGGAGTTCGATAGCGATGACGAGTTCGGACAAATCGCTGAGAATTTGAATCGCAGCGCCGCAAAGGTGGCTCACGCTGTGACCAACCAGCAAGCGCAGGATTCGCTCCAGCGAAGTATCACCGACCTGCTAAACACCATCAACCAGGTGGCACGCGGCGACCTGACCATCCGAGGCAAGGTCACCAACGACGCACTGGGTAACGTGGTCGATTCGGTGAACTTCATGCTCGACAACTTCACGAAAGTTCTCGAGCGCGTCCGCAAGGCCGCGATTGACGTCAGCACCAGCGCCAACCAGATTCTTGAGGCGGCGGACGACATGACCGCCGGAGCCACGCAACAGGACCAGGAAATCACCAACACCTCATCGGCTGTCGAGGAACTTACCGTCTCGATGAAACAGGTGTCGAACAACGCAGAAGCAAGCGCCGAGGCAGCCCGCCGGGCGCTTGATGCCGCAGAACAAGGCAACCGCGCGGTGAGCGATACGCTCGAAGGCATGCAGCGCATTCGCGCCTCAGTGCAGGCCACGGCAAAAAAGATCAAGTCACTTGGCGACCGTTCACTTGAGATTTCAGAAATCATCAACGTAATCAACGACATCACAGAACAGACTAACCTGCTCGCCCTCAACGCCGCGATCGAAGCGGCCCGCGCCGGGGAAGCCGGCCGCGGTTTCGCCGTGGTCGCCGATGAAGTCCGCAAATTGGCTGAACACTCCCGCAGCGCGACGAAAGATATTGCTGCGCTCATCAAGGCCATTCAGGCCGAGACGAACGAAGCGGTCGTCGTCATGGAGGAGGGCACCCGCGAAGTGGAGGTTGGAGCAGGACTTGCCGACCAGGCGGGTAAGGCACTGGAAGCAATCTCAAGCGTCGTGCGGCAGTCCGCGGAACTCGTGCAGGAAATCTCACTCGCCTCGAAGCAGCAGGTGCGAGGCACCGAAGGCGTCGCGAACGCCATGCAGATCATCTCCGGTATTACTAGGCAGACGACCCAGGGCGCCAAGCAAACCGCCGGAACGGTCGGCAACATGGTGAAGCTGTCGGAGCAGCTGAACGAAGCGCTCGCGCAGTTCCGCTCGCAGTCGGCGCGGGCCGGCGAACCAGCGGCTGCAAAGGAAGAGATGCGATCGAATGTGCCGGTGGGGGCGAACCGCTAGCGGCAAACTGCCAACCGGCGGTCGCCCGCCGGAGCTGAACGCCGAACATGAAACAGCATCCAGTCACGGCCGCGCGGCTCACCGAGCCAGAGCTCGATCAGATCCGAACGCTGATCGAGACTCGCTCGGCGATACTGTTCGATTCCTCCCGCGAGCGTTTTTTCTCGACGCGCGTACGGGAGTTCCTGGAGGAAAAAGGCCTGGCCAGTGGCGGCGAACTGTTGGGCGTGGTGCGCGGATCGAGCGTCGAGTACGAGGCCTTGCTTGAAACGTTGCTGACGCAGGAGACGTCGTTTTTTCGCTATCCGGCGGTTTACGACGCGCTCGAGGCGAAAATCCTTCCGGACGTGCAGGAGCGCAAGTTCTGGGAAAATCCGCGGACGCTGCGGGTCTGGAGTGCGGGCTGTTCGACGGGTGAGGAACCGTACTCGATCGCGATCACGGTGAGTGAGGCGCTGAAATTCGCGGAGGCTTGGGAGATCGAAATTCTGGCCACAGACATCAGTCGGCGGGCGCTGCGCCATGCCGAACGAGGCGTCTATCCCAAGCGCAGCTTGCAGGAAATGCCGCTGGGCCAGGTGGAGAACTACTTCACGGCGACAAAGCACGGATTTCAAGTGAAGCCGCGCATCCGGCGGATGATTTCCTTCGTTCAGATGAATCTGGTCGAATCGGTATACGTCGGCAAGATCGACTGCATCTTCTGCATGAACGTGCTGATGTACTTTTCCGAGGAGCGTCGGCTTGCAATCCTGCGCCGCTTTTACGAGGCGCTCGAGCCCGGCGGCTATTTCCTGCTGGGACATGCTGAAACGCTGACGAATGCCCCGGTGAAATTCGAGCCCGTTGTACTCGGGGATTGCCGCATCTATCGCAAACCGGGCACGCTCGGGGCGCGCCGCGCGCCTGCGGTGGTGGAGGGAGCCCTGTGAACGGGCCCAATCAGGAATCGATCGAACTGTTCCTCCAGGAGGCTTCCGACAACCTCCAGTACCTGCGGGAGTACTCCGGACTTTTGCAGGAGTCTGAGACCAAGCCGGAGGACCTTGAAAAGCTCTACATCGCCTCGCACACCTTGGCGGGGACGTCGGCCAGCTACGGCTTTCCCGACTTTTCCGAAGTAGCGGCGAAAATGGCGCACATCTTTCATTACGCAATGAATGCGGCACTCACTCCCGACATGCACGGCCCGCTCACCGAATTCCTGTCTGACGCGATTTCCGTGCTCGAGTTCGACCTGCTCCAAATCAGCTCGAGCGGCGCGGAGACCTCCGGGGACATCGCGGCGTTCAAGCAGCGTTACGCATTCGCGTTTCCCATCGTTCCGGCTGCGGATACGGAATCCGACCGGGCTGCTGACTCGCTGGGTGCGGGGGAAGCCATCCCCGCCGTTTTCCCTGCCGTTTCGTTCGTTGAGCGCCTTCCGCAGGATGGCGAAGTCCCCGACGAAGTTCTTGAGTTCTTCATTCCCGAAGCCGAGGAACATCTGCAGGCAGTCACCGAATGCCTGCTGGCACTCGAAGGGCATCCCAACGCGGACGAGATTCACCGCCTGTTCCGTGCGATGCACACCGTAAAAGGCTCGGCCGCCCAGGTCGGCCTGCATCGGCTGTCGGCCGTGGCTCATCGCGTGGAAGACCTAATCGGGCGATTGCGCGACGGCGCATTGCAACCCAGCGCTGAGATCGTGGACCTTTTCTTGCAGTCCGTAGATGTCCTCAAGCAATTCCTCCACCGTCAGTGGCCAAGCGATGCCGCAATGGTCGCCGCAGTCGATCCGCTTCTTGCTCGCATCGCGGAACTCGCACCCGAAGAAGCGATCGAACTGGCCTCGGAGCAGCCCGACGCCGAGAGTCGCGAATCAGAAGGCACGTTCGGCGCGAAAGCGCCGGCGGGGGAAGCGGTCCCGGTTGCAGCTACCGCGCGTTCGGCTGCGGCGCAGGTTTTACCGCAGGCCAAATCCGTGCGCATTTCACTTGAGTGGCTCGATCGCATGATGAACGCAGTCGGCGAACTCGTTATCAACCGCACCCGGATGCTGGGCCGACTCACTGAACTAGCGAAGCTCGTTGAGGTCTTGCAATTCTCGAAGACACGCCTGGCGGGCAAGGTTTCCGACTTTCAGGAGAAGCACGAGTTCAGCCGTATCTCCGGCACCCTGGCGCCCGCTGGCCAGCCGCTGCAGAAAGATACGTTCCGGGGACGCATGAACGCCCTTGCACCCCTTACGACCAACGACCTGCTGGAGTTCAGCGACCTGGAAATGGACCGATACGACGACGTCAACATCCTATCGCGTTCACTGACTGAAATCTCTGCGGACGTCACCGAGGTCCTTACGCAACTCGAGGGATTCATGGGCCGCGTGGATTCCGACATCGACGAATTCACGAAGCTCGCGCACCACCTGCAGGATGAAATCACCGCGGCGCGTATGGTGCCGATCGGTAATCTCTATACACGACTTTCCCGCACAGTCCGCGACGCCGTGAAGTCCGCCGGAAAGCCGGTGGAACTTGCACTCGAAGGCGCGGAGACCGAACTCGACAACAATATCGTCCAGCACATTTCCGATCCTCTGATTCATCTGGTGCGCAATGCCGTGGCGCACGGAATCGAAGATCCCGAAACGCGCCGCCACGCGGGGAAGCCCGAAAAAGGACGCATCGCCGTTCGCGCCTACCACCGCGGCAATCACATCTTCATCGAGGTCGAAGACGATGGCCGCGGCATCGACTATGAAAGTGTTTGTCAGAGCCTTGTGGATTCCGGCGCGATGTCTTCGATCGCTGCATCTGAGCTTACCGAGCGCGAGCTTCGCGAGTTCCTTTTCCGCCCCGGGTTCTCGACCGCTTCTTCCATGTCCGAACTGGCCGGCCGGGGAGTCGGCCTCGACGTAGTACGCGCCAACGTTCACGCACTCAACGGTGAAATCGAAGTTCGCTCCGAAAAGGGCCGCGGTGCGTGCTTTACCGTGAAAGTGCCTCTCACGTTGATCATCTCGCAGGCGCTTTTCATCCGGTGCGGCACATCGGTATTCGCGTTTCCACTGGCCGTGGTGGACGAAATTCGGCGCCTGCGTCCGGAGGAGATCGAGGATGTGGGCGGGAAGCTCCTGACGCGGGTGCGCGACGTGGTTACCGAGGTCGTGCGACTCGATCTGCAGCTCGCTCTGCCGCCCCTTGAACCTCTCAACGGATACTTCCACATGGTGATCGTGAAGGTGGCGGGGCGCCAGGTGGGTGTCGTGGTCGAGGAAGTGCTTGGCAAGGACGAGATCGTCATTAAGAACCTGGGCGATTACCTGCGCCGCGTGAAGCTGTTTCCGGGCACCACCATTGCTTCCGACGGCAGCCTGATCCTGCTCATCGATTTGAATCGGCTTGTTTCGGCGGACACCGCCGACCGCCACGCCCTGCCGGCTTCCTCGCCTGCCGCACGGGTATTTGCTCCGGGAGCCGAAGCGGTCGCCGCCGGCAGCATACCCGCAGAGGCGGTGGACGCAATTGAAAATGATCGCGTCGTTGTGGTCGCGGACGATTCCATCAGCGTGCGGAAATTCGTAGGCCGAATGCTCGAAAAGGCCGGCTACCGCGTCAAGCTCGCGTCCGATGGCCTGGAAGCGTCCGAGGTCGTCGCCCAAGTTGGCTGCCATCTCGTCGTCACCGACCTCGAGATGCCGCGGATGAATGGCTACGAGCTGATGGCCCATTTGCGGCAGAATCCCGCTACGCGCAAGATTCCCGTGCTCGTAGTGACCTCCCGCGCCGGAGCCAAACATCGCGATCGCGCCATGAAGGAAGGCGCGTCGGGGTTCCTGACCAAGCCGGTGCAGGAAGATCAGCTGATTGAAACCGTGGAGAAGCTCATCGGCTCGGAGACGTCGCATGGGCGGCCCGCGGTCCGCGTGCCGGTACGGCAGAGTTGAGATGACCAAGACGCCCGACAAGAAAATCCGTGTGCTCGTGGTGGATGACTCCGCCTTCATGTGCAAGGTGCTGCAGGAGATCATCAACTCCGATCCTCAGCTCGAGGTTGTGGGCCAGGGTCGCGACGGGCGGGACGGAGTCGCGCTCGCCGAATCGCTGCGGCCCGACGTCATCACCATGGACATCAACATGCCGCACGTCGATGGCTTGCAGGCGACCGAGCAGATCATGACCCAGCATCCGCGCCCGATTTTGATCGTGAGCTCGGAATCGCGAGAAGGCGCCGCGAGCACGCTGAAGGCGCTTGAGCTCGGCGCGATCGATTTCGTTCCCAAACCTTCAAGTGGTATCGACCTCGACATGAAAACCGTGCGCGAGGAATTGACGCGCAAGCTTAAGCTGGCTGCCAAGGTCCGGGTGATTCGCACCGCATCGCGCTCAAGGGCCAACGCGCCTCCGGCCCCGGCGCACACTGCCTCCGATTTTTCCGGAGCGGCTGCCGCAGCCGTCCAGAACGGCGGGAAAATTCCGATGGTGGTGATCGCGGCATCCACCGGCGGCCCGGCCGCGGTGATGCGGGTCGTGTCGGGTCTGCCGAAAGATCTTCCGGCAGCCGTATTCCTGGTGCTGCATATGCCGGCGCCATTTACCAAGCAATTCACCATGCAGCTGGCGGAAGTGACTTCGCTTCCTGTAAAGGAAGCGGAAAACGCGGAGTCGCCCTTGCCAGGGACGATCTACCTCTGCCCGGGCTCGCACCACCTGCGGCTCTCGTTCGGGGGAAAGATCTCACTCGATCCCGGCCCGCGCATCGAGGGCTACCGTCCCTGTGCTGACGTCGCGCTTGAAAGCGTTGCGGCCTATGCGCGCGCGATGACCGTCGGCGTCGTTCTCACCGGCATGGGCAATGATGCGGCAAAAGGCGTGAAGGTAGTGAAGGCGGCCGGGGGCTACATTCTGGCTCAGGACGAAGCGACGTCCGTAATTTTCGGCATGCCCGCTGAAGCGATCCAGACCGGAGCTGTAGACGAGGTGCTTCCGCTTGACAGTATCAGCGGAGCAATCGAAAAGCGCGTCGCGAAATTGTGCCGCCTTGTCCCGGTGGCCACCCGATGAAACCCGCAAACGAACGCGGCGGGAAGTCCGGGCGCGAACGCCAGCCGGAAACGGTCGTCCTGTTCTTGGTGGCGAATCAGATGTTTGCAATCGCGGCGGACAATGTGCAGGAGATTCGCAGCACAGACGGTTTGGCAGGCTCGGCCAACGAGATCGAGAATCCGGAGTTGCCCAAAGTTCGGCACTCGATCGAGCGGGGTCGCAGAACGTACTACGTGGTGAATGCCGGAACGCATTTCGGCCTGCCCGTGACGCGCCCCTCACTCGTCCTGATTCTGCGCCAGTTTCGGGCGGCTCTGCTGGTCGATCGCATCGACCGGATGGCCGAAATCACCGCAGTGTACCCGCTCCCGCTTGGGTTTAGCGGCGACGAGCGCCGCTGGTACCGCGGCCTGGCATACCTGGACGACTCTGTGATCCCCGTGGTGGAACCAACCGGGTTTCTCACGCCCGAGGAATTTCAACGGTTGGACCGGGCTTCCGCAGCGGCTGCCTTGCAGCGGGAGACCGAAGCGGCGGTGCAAACGTGAGTGCGACCGAGAACGCGCACGGCAGCTCGTTCGTCCTGCTTCAGGTCGGCAACAGTCGCGTCGCGCTGCCTGCGGGTCTGGTGGCGGAGCTCGCGCCACCCGTGCGGCTCCACGTATTTCCACACACCTCGAAGCTGATCGCTGGCGTGATCGTTCGCCGCGGACGAATTGTACCTGTTTACGAGGCGGGAGTTGCGCTGGGCGGCAGAAGGGCCTCGTCTCAGCGGTTCTATCTGATTGCGCGATGGCAGATCGGCAGCGCGGACGAGCTGGGTGCGATTCCGGTAAACGGGGAATGCGAGCTGGCCACCGGCGAAATGCAGCCGCCGGCGATGAACTGTCCGGCATATGTAGCCGGAACGCTGGCGGTCGGTGAGGATTCGTTCGACGTATTGAATCTGGAAGCATTCACCTCGATCTGCTTCCCTATCGCAGGCGGATCGCTCAATGCGGAGTCGCTATCATGAACGCGCCCGCAACCCTGCCGAGGATCCTGTTGATTGACAGCAATGTCTATTTCGCGAAGCGGCTGGGCGATGCGCTGGCCCAGCAGGGATTCGAGGTTGTTCCGAGCACGCAGGCGACCTATGCACTCACGATGCTGGAATGGAACGCGCCCGCAGCGATTGTGTGCGCCACCAACCTTCGCGAGATGGGCGCTTACGAGATGGCTCCGATTCTTCGCGCGGATCCAAAGACTTCATCGATCCCGCTGATCGCGGTCGGCAGCGGGGGGGCCCAGGCGCTGCTGGAAGCGTATCGCGCCGGCTGTGACGATTATGTGGATCGTCGCCTGCCGCCGGCCGATATCGCTGCGCACGTGAGGAGCTTTCTCGTCAGCCGCCAGGACGGCTTTCAGCCCACCCAGATGCTTTCAAGCGCGGAGACCGCGCTGAGTGGCAACCTCTCGCATCTGGATCTTCCCGGCGTGATGCAAATGCTCGGCCAGGCTCACCAAACCGGCGCACTACACATCAACGCGGCGGACATTGACGGGATTATATTCTTCGAAGGCGGAGAAATCTTCCACGCCGAATGCGGCTTGTACTTCGGGGACGAAGCCGTCACGCAGATCGTGAAAACTTGCCAAGGCGCCGCTGCGGGCGTTTACAAGTTTGTTTATGGTGCCACCGCCGCGCAGCGTACCGTGCTCAGGTCGGCCACGGATTTGCTCCTCGATGCCATGCGCGAATTTGACGAAGATCAGCGCGAGGCAGAACAAAGCCACGCAGAAAAGGAGTCGTCATGAGCGATACCGGAACCCTCACGGCAGCTCGCGTTCCAACAGTCTATTTCATTGACGATAGCGCGACGATGCGCGAAGTGATCAAGATCGCCTTCCGCAAGGAAAACATTCACGTGGTCACCTGCGCGGATGCCGTGACGGCGTTGTCGCAATTTGGCGAGATGGCGCCCGACGCCGTCATCACCGACGTAATCATGCCGGATCAAGACGGCTACCAGGTCTGCCAGTTCATCAAGCAGCATGAAAAGTTTGGTCACACGCCCGTGATCCTGATGTCCGGAGTCGTGAACCGCAGTGTTGCCGAAAAAGCGATGGCCGTAAAAGCAGACGAACTGATCCGCAAGCCATTTCAGCCGCAGGATCTGATCGCTCGTGTGAAAAATCTGCTAAACCCGAAATCCGCCCTCAGTAGCGCCTCCGATGATTCGACGGGCGACGGGGCAGAAGCGTCCCGCAGCTCAACGCAGTCACTTTCCGGATTGTTCACCGCGAGCCCGGCGCCTGCGGCTTCAGTGATCCCTGCCGCACCCCGAACAGCCAGTCCGCCCGTAATGACCGCAACGCCGAAGGCGACCGCCCCTGCACTCTCTGTCCCTTCACCAGCTCAGGTGATGCGTCCAGCGACGGCGGCGACCCTGACAGCGCCCACACCCACAGAGATGCAAAAACTGCGCAATGAAATTCGTCGGCTTGAGCTTTTCGTCAAGAAGCTGCAAGCCGAACTCGAGGCCGAGCACAAGTATTGCGAGGCTCTCGAAGCTCATTTCAAGGCGCTTCAAGAATCCGAGTAGGGAGCGCTGCCCAGGATACCGACCTCCAGATTCGCCGGCAGCACCGTGTTGCTCGTGTGAAACTGGTTTGTGCGGCCGCTTGACCCTCATTGGCAGACACTCTAATCTGAATTTGCCCCTCTCAGGTAGACCGTCAAAGTTCGTCTAGGCGCAGTGTTTTGGAGGTTGGATGGGGCGCCGCAGCGAACATCGCACGCTTATTTCCTGTCCGGTCGTGGTGCACGGATTTGATTTGAATGGAACCCCGTTTTCCGTTCCAGCCGAGACGTTCGATATCAGCTTGTCCGGCGCTTCCGTTACAGGTCTGAACGACCTCACCAAGGTCGGAGCCAAGATCGAGATCGAGTACAAAGCTCAGAAGGCCTGGTATCGCGTGGAGTGGGTCGGAATGCGAGGGGCAACCAACGCCGGACGCGTTGGCGTCCACTGCCTCGGTCTCAGCAAGTACATCTGGGGCGTTCCGCCCAATGAACGCGGAACGGACACCTTCGAACCGTCGAGTGCCGGAACCTTCCCGGCGCAATCCGCTTCGGCGGCCGCCACGTATTCGGGACCTGCTTCTTACAGCGGTCAGGAGAATCGACAATTTGCGCGTCACAGCTATCGTATCGAAACACAAATAAGGATCGATGAAAGCTCGATTGGCATTGCTGGGACGGTCACAGACGTCTCCCTCGGCGGATGCTATGTGGAAATGTTGTCCCCGTTGCCTGTGGATACGGCGATTCATTTGTCCCTGAACATAGGTGGTTCGACTCTGCACGTATCGGGAAAGGTTTGTTCGTCGCAAATGACACTCGGGATGGGGGTGTCGTTCACGGGAATGGGACCAGAGGATTTCGAGAAGCTTTGGCGCTTTGCTCCTCCTTCGGCCAGCGACCCATGTCCTTCGAAACCGCTGCCGATCCACCACTCGTCGCTCCTCGAAAACGGTGCGCCGCAATCGGCTCTGCGTTCCGGCGTGAGGCAGGAATCCCGGCACCCGGATTTCCCGACCGCCGCCGAAGCGCTCGCTTCGCTTGTCCGTCTTTTGGTGCGCAAGCAAATCCTCACGCGGGGGGAACTCGCCGAAGAGCTTGAGAAATCGACGATCGTCAAATGACGCTTGAAGCGTGCAGGCTTGACTCCGGAACTCGCATCAATCAAGTCCGCTCGAGTGCAAGAACTCGTGCGCCACTTCGCTGGTGTCGCGACCCTCACCTGCCACCGCGTAGTTCATCTTCTGCATCTGCGCGTCGGAGATTTTTCCAGCCAGGCCCGCGATAGCTACGCGCACTTCCGGATGGCGTGCCAGAGTGTCTTCCCGCACAACCGGAACGGCTTCATAGGGCGGAAAGTAGCGCCTGTCATCGCGCAGAATTACCAAATCGCGGGCCGCGAGCAATCCGTCGGTCGAGTTTCCGGCAACGAGGTCAACCTGTTTGTCCAGCAAGGCGCGATAGAGCAGGCCAAGATCCAGAATTCGCGGCTGCGCAGAGAACTGCAAACCGTATGCCCGCGAGAGGCCGGGATACCCGTCCGGGCGCTCCATGAACTCGTAGCCAAAGCCAGCGCGCCACCCACGCGTGTATGGGGCCGCATCCGTAAGACTGGCAAGGTGCAGCCTGCGGGCGTCCTCGCCGCGTACGACAATCGCAAATGTATTGTTGAACCCAAGCGAAGACAGCACGTCGAGGCCGAAACGCTTGCTGTACTCGGACTGTACCTTTTGAAATACGGCGGCAGGATCGGCTTCGATCGAGTCGTGCAGGATTGCCGTCAGTGCCGTGCCGGTGTATTCGACGTAGGTGTCAATGCGGCCGGCAAGCAGAGCCTGTTGGCAGATGTAGCTGCCAGCGAGATAGAAGCGTCGCTCGACGCGCAGGTGGGTGCGGGCTTCCAGGCGTTGCGCCAGAATTTCTCCCAGGAGAGCCTGCTCCGGAAAATTCTTCGAGCCGACAACGATGGTGTCCCGGCTGCGGCCGCTGCAGCCGATCAATAACTCCACCAAGACAAGAATCACAGCGACACCTAGCGACCGACGGCGGGCATTCATCGAAATGTCACCGCGCGGGCCGCAAGCGGCGTTCGAGCACGCTGAGGCAAAAGTCGGCCAGCAGCGCGAGTGCGGCTGCGGGAATTGCGCCTGCGAGAATCAATTGATTATTCACCATTGCGAGACCGCGAAAGATAAATTCCCCCAGGCCCCCGGCGCCGACCGCGGCTGCAATTGTGGCGACGCCAATCGTCAGCACCGTTGCGACACGGATGCCCGCAAGGACGGTCGAAAGCGAGAGCGGAAGTTCCACTTGGAACAGTACCTGGCGCGCGGTCATGCCCATGCCGCGTGCAGCTTCGCGGACGGCGGGGTCCACTCCGGTGATTCCGGCAGCGGTGTTCCGAATAATGGGTAGCAAGGCATAGAGAGTGAGCGCGGTGATGGCGACACGGTCGGCTCGGTCGCCGAGCCAAGGCGCCGGAAGCAAGAAACCAAGCAGCGCGAGGCTCGGAATTGTTTCCGCGATATTGGCAGCCCCCAGAATCGGCTTGGAAAGCCACGGCCGCCGGGCCACCACAATTCCGAGCGGAACACCGATACCAATGGCCAGCAGCATCGTTGCACCAACAAGCCAGACGTGCTCTGCCGTCGCCTGCAGGATTTCGCCGCCATGCTGCGAAAAAAAGCCGATTCCTGTCATTAGCCCCCCTCGAATTCTTGCAAGGCGTGCAGCTGCTCGACATAGGCGGCCGCGACGGGCTCGTGGGATTGAAGAAATTCCTTCGGCGAATACAATCCGTTGACCCCTCCGTTTTCGACCAAGCCGATTCGCGTGCCAAGAAGCAAGGCCTCGCTGGTGTCGTGCGTGACAATGACAATCGTTTTCTTCAGGCGCTGCTGAAGAGCGAGGAATTCCCGGCGAAGATCCATGCGAGTGAGCGGATCGAGAGCCCCAAATGGCTCGTCCATCAGCAAAATGGGCGGATCGGCGGCAAGAGCTCGAGCAACGCCGATTCTCTGGCGCTGTCCGCCGGACAGTTCATGCGGGTAGCGACGCAGGAATTGTCCCGAATCGAGCCCAACGAGTGCGAGTAATTCCTGCGACCGCACGCGAATACGCTCGGCGGCCCAGCCTTCGAGGCGCGGAACAAGAGAAATATTCTGTTCGACGGTGTAGTGGGGAAACAGCCCGGTGTCCTGAATTACGTAGCCAATGTGGCGGCGCAGCGTGATGGGGTCCCAGTCCAATGTGGATCGGCCCTCGATGATCACTTGGCCGTCGGTCGGCTCAAGGAGGCGGTTGATGAGCTTGAGCGAGGTCGTCTTTCCGGCGCCGCTGCGACCGAGCAGAATCAACGTCTCACCACGCCAGACCGTGAAGCTGGCGTCGTGCAGAAGGACCTGGCCGCTCGGCAGACGGTAGCCGGCGCCGCGGAATTCAATGATGGCTTCAGTGCCCGCGGCCGTTGGAGCGCTCATGTGGAGGAGTCCTTCTCAAGGAATAGCCGGATTTCTCCCAGAACGCGTGACAGCATAGCCTGTGTGAGCTTGCCGGTGAACGTATTTTGCTGGCTTGGGTGATAGGAAACGAACAGCCGCGGTAGATCGCCAGGAAGCGCGTAACTTGCGCCGTGGCCGAACGGATAGGCGGCGACACTCCGGATTTCACCGCGGCTCTTCAGCGTCCCCAGATAGGCGCGCATGGCGATTCCTCCCAAAGCGAGCAGAGCGCGCGGGCGGAGGATTTCGAGTTCGCGTTCCAGATACGGGCGGCAGTTCGATAGTTCCGATGGCAACGGTTTGTTCGCAGGCGGAGCACAGCGAAGCGTGGCGGCCATGTAAGCGTTCTTCAAAGCAAGTCCGTCTTGGCGGTGCGACGAGAGTGCCTGATTGGCAAAGCCGGCGCGCTCGAGCGCCTCGTAAAGAAAATCTCCCGAGCGATCGCCGGTGAACATGCGGCCTGTGCGATTTGCGCCGTGTGCCGCAGGAGCCAGACCAAGAATCAGGAGCTTCCCGCATACATCCCCAAAGCCCGGAACGGGCTTGCCCCAATATTCCCAGCTTCGAAACGCCAGACGTTTTTCACGCGCGACTCTTTCGCGGTAGCGCACCAGGCGCGGGCACGCACGGCACTGGACGATCTGTTCATTCAGCTTTTCAAGCGCGTTCAATCGTCCCCCGCCATGCCGCCAGTGCCGAGCAATTTATTTCGGAACCTTATTGCTCCGTCGTGGCTCTAAAGATTGTAGGCATTGTGCACGCAGCTAGGTTAGCACCCGCCAAGGGTAGTGCAAGGGCGCTCGCCTCCGAACCCGGCGGTGGCTTTGCACTTCGGCTGATTTCTTCTAGGATGGTTAATCGAGAACGCTGTGAAAGCGGTAGGAGCCGATGGTTAACGCACGCGAAAAAATCGTGGTTGTGGAGGCAGATGCCGCCAGCCGCGACCTGCTGCTAGCGGCGCTTGAAAGCGCTGGCTATGAAGTCCACGCATTTGCGACGGCGCGCGAAGGGCTCGAGGCCGCGCGTCAGCCGGGCACCGACTTACTGGTGCTGGACGCGGCCGTGGCCGATGCGAACGCATTCAGCGCCCACGAGATTGTTGCGACAATCCGTGGTTCGGCGGTGACCGAGGGAATTCGCGTGATTGTGCTGACCCGCGCCGGAGCCAGCGAGCGGGCCGCGGGACTCGACCTCGGCGCCGACGACGCAATTTCTCGGCCCTGGGACGGGGTGGAACTGCTGGCTCGGGTGCGGGCGCAATTGCGCGTACTCCGCGCCGATCGGCAGCTCTTGGAAAAGATGCGCCTGGCCGAGGAAGGCCAGCAGATCGCCCACACGGCGTTTGATGCGCTGGCGATCACTGAGAAAATGAGCAGCGACGCGGTGTCACTGAATCGCCGTTTGAAAATGGGACTGGCCGGCGTGTTCGCAATCGCGCTGGTGATGGCTGGAACGTATTTTCTTTTTGCCCGTAGCGCACAAAAGGACCTGCGCAGCACCACCACGACGATCGCAAGGCTGGAACGCGGGTTCGTGCACCAGCAGGATTTGATAGCCGAGGCACGCCGATTGCGCGGCGCCCAGGGCGCAAGCGGCACGGCGTCAGGCGACAAGGATGAGCTGCAAAAGCAGGCGGCCGACCTGCAGGCTAAGATGGCGGGCGCGGGCTCGGACGCAGCAGGAGAGCTCCGAAAAGAGCTCGACGAGACGAATTCCCGGCTGAAACGTATCGAGCAGGAGGGCGATTCTGCCCAAAACGTGATTCGCACGGATGTGGATAGTGTGTGCTTGCTGCACGTCGCGGTGGCGTTCCGCAATCAGCAGAGCGGCGAACGGCTTCGCTATGCCGGACTGAACCAACAGGGCGAACCGCTGCAGGATAGTGAAGGAAATCCGGTCCTGACGCTGCAGGGGAGCGGACCCGAAGTTCGAGTGGATGTGTTCGGCACCGGCTTTCCGGCGGGCCCGGAGGGACGGATCGTGACGAACAGGCACGTCGCGCAGCCCTGGTGGGATAACGACGAGCTGAGCGAGCTTACGAACCAGGGTTTTACCGCTGAAATATCGTCCATCCACGCATATTTTCCGGGCGATCCCCGCGCATTCGTTACCGAGATTGAACAGATTTCGAAGGACGCCGACCTGGCCACAATGCGGATCAAGATGCAGGACCTGAAACGCCCTGTACTTACGATTGATCCCGGCAAGGGAGCGGCGGTTACCGGCGAGCCAGTCGTATTGATGGGCTACGCGACAGGACTCGCGGCAATTCTGGCCCGCACGGATGAGGATACGGCGCAACAAATCATGTCCCACAGCGGCACTGACGTCTCGCAGGTCTTGGACGAACTCGCGCGCCGCAACTTGATTCACCCGCTGATTACACAGGGCCATATCGGAGATATTTTGCCGGACAAGATCGTATTCGATGCGCAGACCACCTCCGGCGGCTCCGGCGGGCCGCTGTTCAACAAGGACGGAAAAGTCATCGGCGTCACGTTCGCCGTCCTGAAGGGTTTTGGCGGCTCCAATTTCGGAATTCCCATCCGCTTTTCGGAGCCGCTGCTCGCCCCCGCACCAACTCACGCCTCAAATTGACACCTCGCCAGGGCGCGGCTAGCATGAGAGAAGCAGCCTCCGATCAGGGTAAACTTGCGAACGCGCCTTGCGTCGCCGGGGGACGGCGGGCACCTCTTGTTATGGAAATCAGCTCACAACAGAAGACAATCCTGGACCGGATTGTCGAAGCACGGCGTGGCTCCATCGCGCACCGGAAACGCGTCTTGCCGGATGTGGCGCTGAGGATGGCTGTCGACAAGAACGAGCCGCCGCGAGATTTTGCGGCCGCGCTTGCGCGCGATGGATACAATGTGATCGCGGAACTGAAGAAGGCGTCTCCTTCTAAGGGAATACTTCGACAGGACTACTCGCCTGCAACGTTGGCGGCGGGCTTGGCGGCTGCGGGAGCCGCGGCCCTTTCCGTGCTGACCGAAGAGGAGTTCTTTCTCGGATCGCTAGCGGATCTAAAGGCTGCAAAGAAAGCGGCTGACATTCCCGTCTTGCGGAAGGACTTCATCGTGGATGCCTGGCAAGTTTGGGAGGCGCGGGCGGCTGGAGCCGATGCGTTCCTGCTGATTGCGGCGATTCTAGAGGACAAGACTCTGTGCGAATTGCTGGAACTCGGGCGCTCGTTGAAGATGGAGCCGCTAGTGGAAGTGCACTCGCGCGAAGAACTCAACCGGGCAATCGCCGCCGGGGCCAGCATCATCGGCGTAAACAATCGCGATCTGCGGACTTTCAAAGTTCGGATCGAGACTTCGCTTGAGCTGATTGACGATGTTCCCGAGCGGTGCATCGCCGTGAGCGAGTCGGGCCTGCGCACCCATGAGGATCTATGCCGGCTGCGAAGCGCGGGATTCGATGCGTTCCTGGTGGGCGAGCATCTGATGAAGGAGGCCGACCCGGGCGAACCACTGCGGGCTTTGATCGGAGCAGCCGGCGCGGGCCACACGGCTGCGTGACGCCAATGGTCAAGGTAAAAATCTGCGGGATTACGAATTGGACGGACGCAAAGCACGCCATCCAGGACGGAGCAGACCTGCTGGGCTTCAATTTCTACAAGGCCAGTCCGCGTTATGTGACGCCGGCAAAGGCGCGGCGGATGGTTCGGCGGCTGCCAAAAGGGATTTCCGCCGTGGGTATTTTCGTGAACGAATCAGAACGGAAGATGCTTCACATCGCGCGGACGGTGGGGCTCGACCATCTCCAACTGAGCGGTGAGGAGTCACCGGCGACGGTTGCACGGCTGGGGCGCACGGTCGAGGTGATTAAGGCGGTGAGGGTTCGGAAGCCCTTTCGGGAGTCTCAGCTCGCGGCATTCGGGCGCGCCAGCGCGATCCTGCTCGATGGCTTCGACCGCCGCGCTCGCGGAGGTACGGGCAAGACATTTGATTGGCAGATTGCGCGCCGTGCGAAACGCCACGGGCGCATTTTTCTGGCAGGCGGATTGACACCGGAAAATGTTGCCGAGGCAATCCGCGCGGCGCGACCGTATGCGGTGGATGTATGCAGCGGCGTGGAGGCGAGACCCGGGAAAAAAGACCCTGAACGAATGAAGAGCTTGATGCGTGCCGTGAAGGCCACCGGAAAGAAGGCAGTGCGATGAGCTCGACGGCAAATGTGGTGCGGGAGCGCGGTCGCTACGGGCCGTATGGTGGCCGGTACGTCCCGGAGACCCTGATGGCGCCGCTGGAAGAGCTTGAGCGCGTTTATTCAGAGGCCCGCGCGGATTTGGGCTTTCGGGCTGAACTGGATTCTCTGCTGCACAATTTCGCCGGGCGGCCCACGCCGCTTCAGTTTGCTTCGCGACTCTCAGCACAATTGGGCGGCGCGCGCATTTATCTGAAGCGCGAGGACCTGCTGCACACCGGCGCGCACAAGATCAACAATTGTCTTGGGCAGGGCCTCCTGGCGGTGCGGATGGGAAAGAAGCGAGTGATTGCGGAGACCGGTGCGGGGCAGCACGGTGTCGCGACCGCTACGGTTGCGGCGCGGCTCGGGCTGACGTGCACGGTGTACATGGGCACCGAGGACATGAAGCGGCAGCAGTTGAACGTGAATCGCATGCGGCTGTTGGGTGCCGAAGTCATCGGCGTTGACGCAGGCAGCAGGACACTGAAAGATGCCATCAATGAAGCGATGCGCGACTGGGTGACCAACGTCCAAACTTCGCATTATTTGCTTGGGTCGGTGCTGGGAGCGCATCCGTATCCGATGATCGTGCGCGATTTCCAGAAAATAATCGGTGAAGAAGCACGCGAGCAGATCCTGCGCGCCGAAAACCGACTGCCGGATCATTTATTCGCATGCGTTGGCGGGGGCTCGAATTCCATTGGGCTCTTCCACGCTTTCCTGGAGGACCCAAGCGTCAAGATGGTGGGCGTCGAAGCGGGCGGGCGAGGAAAATCTCTCGGCGAGCACGCGGCTCGGCTTGCGGCGGCGGAAGGATTCGTAGGCGGACGGCCGGGGGTGCTTCAGGGTACATACACGTTCGTGTTGCAAACCTCCGACGGGCAGATCGCCACCACGCACTCCGTATCGGCCGGGCTTGATTATGCGGCTGTCGGCCCGGAGCACGCATGGCTCGCCGAACAGGGCCGCGCAGAGTATACGGCGGTCATGGACGACGAAGCGATCGCGGCGGCAAAGATGCTGGCGCGGACCGAAGGAATTATTCCAGCGCTTGAATCCGCGCACGCGATTGCAGAACTGGTGAGGCGCGCGCCGAAAATGAACAAGGATGAGATCGTCATTCTGAATGTTTCCGGCCGCGGCGACAAAGACATGGACACTCTCTCCCGCTATGTCTGACGCAGCCATTCCCAGCTCGACTTCTGCGGCGCCCACGTCTGGTAGCAAGACCGAGGGGCGGATCGGGCGGCGTTTTCGCGAGCTTGCTCACGCTGGTGAGCTAGGCCTGATCGCGTTCATCACAGCCGGCGACCCCTCACTTGATGCGACCGCAAACATCGTGCTGGCCGCCGCGGGGGCCGGCGCAGATGTGATCGAGCTGGGCGTTCCGTTCAGCGACCCGGTTGCCGACGGCCCGACGATTCAGCGCTCAAGCGAACGCGCGGTGCGAAACGGCACGACGCTCGCGGGAGTAATCGATCTTGTACGCCACCTCCGCAAGCACACCGAGGTTCCACTGGTGCTCTTCAGTTATTTCAATCCGATCCTGCAAATGGGCATCAAGAAGTTCGCCGATGCGGCAAGTGCGGCCGGGGCGGACGGCGTCCTGGCTACGGATTTGACACCGGAGGAAGCGGGCGAATACCGGACCGTGTTGCATGCCCGTGCCCTGGACACGATTTTTCTCGTGGCACCGACATCCACCGACACTCGCATTGCCCTGATCGCGGAATGCTCAACCGGATTCTTATATCTGATTTCGCGGACTGGAGTGACGGGCGAGCGCGCGTCGCTCCCCGACGATCTGCCGGCGCTGGCGCGTCGCGTACGGCGTTTCACGAAGCTCCCGCTCGCGGTCGGCTTCGGCATTTCGTCACCCGAACACGTGTCGCTACTCGGAGGCATCGCCGACGCGGCGGTCGTCGGGTCGGCTCTGGTAGCCGAAATCGAGAAGGCTGCGACGGCGAAGGCGGCCGCGAGCGCCGTGGGGGAACGAATTGGCGCGCTCAAACGCGCCGCGCGCGCTGGAATCAGCAGGCGAAGCGCATAGCGAAGCCCGAGCGCGCCGCGGGATGTCCACTGAATTGTAGTAAACTCCGGGCTTCCGCAGCTGCATTGGAGGGACGAGACTCGATGGACAAGCGCGTGGCGAATGCCGAGGCGGTCATCGGCCGTGTGAAGGACGGCGCGGTGATCCTAATGGGCGCCTTTGGCACCTGCGGCGTGCCGGAAAACCTAATCAACGCGCTGATCCGCCAAGGCACAAAAAACCTAACCGTGGCATCGAACAACCCGGGGACGGACGGTTACGGCATTGGCGCACTAATCGAAAATCGACAGGTGAAAAAACTGATAGCAAGTTACGTGGGTAGCAATAAGTTCTTTGAGAAGCTCGCGCTGAATAACGAGATCGAGATGGAACTGAATCCGCAGGGAACCCTGGCCGAGAGGATGCGCGCGGCTGGAGCGGGAATCCCGGCGTTCTTCACACCTACCGGCTATGGCACGATGGTCGCCGAAGGCAAGGAAGTCCGCGAGTTCAACGGCCGGCCGCACGTTCTGGTCCCGGCGCTGCGGGGCGATTTCGCATTCGTGAAGGCGTGGAAGGGCGATCGCTGGGGAAATCTGGTCTACCGCAAGACCGCACGCAACTTCAACCCGGTGGTGGCCACGGCGGCGAACTACGTGATGGCCGAGGTTGAGGAAATGGTTGAGCTGGGGCAGTTGAATCCGGATGGCATTCACACACCTGGAGTTTTTGTGGATGCGATCTTCCAGGGAACAAGATATTTAAAGCCGGTCGAGCCCGGCCCAAAGCGAAAGCGGGGGACATAGTGTCGCCTCAAATGGACAAGCGCGAATTCATCGCTCGGCGCGTGGCGCAGGAAATGCGCGATGGCTTCTATGTCAACCTCGGTATCGGTATCCCCACACTGATTCCAAATTATCTTCCCGAGGGCATCGAGGTGATCCTGCAATCCGAGAATGGCATGCTCGGCATTGGTCCGTATCCTTACGAAGGCGAAGACGACCCGGACTTGATCAATGCAGGCAAGGAGCCAGTCACGGAAATTCCCGGCTGCTGTTATTTCTCGAGCGCCGATTCGTTCGCCATGATTCGCGGCGGGCACATTGACCTGAGCGTGCTGGGAGCCCTGCAGGTTGATGAAAAAGGAACGCTCGCAAACTGGGGCGTCCCCGGAAAAATGTTGAAGGGCATGGGGGGCGCCATGGACCTGGTGGCGGGCACCAAACGCGTGATCATCGCCATGGAGCACGCGACCAAGGACGGCGGTCTGAAAATCATGAAAAAGTGCTCGCTGCCGCTGACGGGCGTCGAGGTGGTGGACCTGATCGTGACCGATCTCGCGGTGATTGAAGTGACACCAAGGGGGCTGGTTCTACGCGAAGTGGCACCGGGCGTGACGCCGGAAGCAGTGCAGAAGTTGACCGAACCTACGCTTCTGCGCGCATCCGATTTAAAGACCATCTCAGTCTGATTTCGGCATCAGGACATTTACTAGGAGAACCGATGCAGCCCCATTCGATCGTCGTCGTAAGCTTGCACAGCCCCAAAGAAAGGGTTTGGGGCGAGTTGTTCGATATATCCAACGCCGGGGTTACGATGCGAGGTATCGATCTGGGCTCGTTTGACGATTTCGTCATCCAGGTGTTGCACCCTGAGGGCGACCGAATCGGATTGCCGACTCTGTTTTTCCCTATGGTTCGGATCGAGCGGATTGCGCTGGACGAAGCGCGTGGCTCGATTCCTTCACTGGCCGAAGTGTTCGAGAAGAAGGTGGGGCGCTCACTAGCCGAGTATCTCGCGCAGTTTATCTGATGCACCGCCCGCGGAAGTTCGCGCGGGAAGGCCGGAAAGAGAATGAAAAACCGCATCTTTACGGTTCCGAACGAGCTGACGTTTCTGCGCCTCGCA
>Ga0209624_10000931_pt1 | contig 24541 bp, 23 predicted proteins | sample JacPinW_OM2H0_O1_FD_188565 | JGI IMG/M metagenome (GOLD analysis project Ga0209624, IMG submission 188565) | Forest soil microbial communities from Algoma, Ontario, Canada - Jack Pine, Ontario site 1_JW_OM2H0_O1 (SPAdes) (version 2) | ecosystem: Environmental > Terrestrial > Soil > Boreal...
GTCATACCGTCTGCTGAAGTCGCTCGAAACGAATGCGCCTCCGAAGAATCGCGAAGAAGAAGCCGCCAGAGCAAGAGCTCGCTCCGCCGAAAGATTTGGCGCTCAAGGCTGAACGGGTAAAATCCCCATTGCAGAATCGCCCTAACCTCTAACGTTTAAATCTCGAATCCCGCTAATCTGGGACTAAAGACGATTCCCTGCCGCTTTGCGGGTGCCGGACGGTTACTGGTTCGCGCTGTACTATTGCCACCGACGTTCTCCGGACAGAAGATAAAGTGATGTAGCAGCGCCTCGGCGAGGGTGCCGGGGAGTGGGGTGGGTCTGCGTACGCGCGGGGCGAACATCGTTTACCGCCAGTGACCCAGTTGAGGCAGAGGGTGAAGCTGTAAACTCCTTCGACTGTGTGAAAACGAATGGCTGATTCCGGACAAATCGCGCAAGCAACCGCGCTTGAAATCGCGGTCACGGTGCAAGGGTCGAAGACCGTGGAGGGCACCGACCAGCGAGAGCTATTTACGGAAACGACCAAGACCATACTCGTCTCCGAGCATGGCGCGGTACTGAAATTGAACGCCAGAATTTCGCCGGGGCAATGCGTGTTTCTTCGAAACGACCAGTCGGGCAAAGAAATTCTGTGCAAAGTGGTGGAGTCGCACCAAGCCGGCGAAACGGGCTACACCGACCTGGAATTCACCGTTTCCGAGCCGAAGTTTTGGGATGTCCCCGCTGAACAGCCCGCAATTCCTACGCAGAAGCTAGAGGCGCCGAAAGAAATTGAAGTGTCGGCCGTGCGTCCGGCAGCGATAGAGATTATGGGCTCGGCCGAGCCGGCGCCGACTAGCGAAGAAACCCCTACGACATTTGCGGAGACTGCAAACGCGGCGCCCGCTTCCGCCTTACCTGAATCCGCGGAGGCACTGCCCAAGCTGCCGAATCGCGCGGACGGAAAAGACGCCAAAGACCCGATCTCCGATTGGGACGAAGAGAAGGATGCGCAGCTGATGGCCGTGTTGGCTGCGATGGACGGTAAATCGAAACCTCAGCGGACCGCGCCAAAAGAAACAAAAGACCCAGCGCAACAGGCCGCGGCAGCTACTGGCCAGCAAGAAAGTAAGGCGGGCAGGAAGGCCGCAAGCGAGGCATCAGCGTCGTCGTCAGCGTCCGCGATTCGCAATATTCGCGAATGGGGGGCGAGGCAAAATCCGATTTACGTCGGGGTCGCTGCGGCCGTCCTTGTGGCGGCGGTGCTGGGCTTCGGCTGGCACGCGAAAAGTGGCTCTTCGCCTCGCAAGATTAATCCGCCGCCGGCAGTCGCTGCGCAACCAGCGCCGCAACCGGTCGCGGCACCACCATCGCAAACGCTTGCCGCGGCTGCCGCTGCTGCGGTCAACAACGTGCCATCGCCGTCGGCCCAACAGGCGCAGAAGATTCAGTCGTCAACCGGAACACCAAATCCCGACGATTCAGCGGCACAAGGTTCCGAACCGACAGCCATCGACCCTGAGCCAGTGCCGACAGCAACGGAACACGCGGTGCATCGAAAGGCGGAAGAGCCCAGCGAATCAAAGACGATTCCTGCGAAAATTGTGTCGCAGACTCAGCCATCTCTTCCCCCCTGGGCGACGGGGCTTGACGCCGACCCTGTGGTGCAAGTTGAGGTGTCGATCGACGAAAAAGGTAACGTAGTGGAAACCAAAGCGGTGTCCGGTCCACGCCTGCTGCAAGCTTCGGCGCAAAGAGCGGTGGGTATTTGGATTTTTGAACCGGCCCTATCAGACGGGAAACCGATCGCTTCACACATGGTCGTTACCGTCGAGTTTCAGAAAACCTCCGAGGGAACCAACTAGTCCGTTTTTTTTCAGAAGATCCCGAATCGCTCAATACAAAATTGGATTTTTCATCCCTTGATGGCGTAGAAGTGTAGTTATGTGTGGCAGAGGAAACTTTAATCCGGTGGACGCTCAATGAACGGACCTTTAGTGAACCTGCGGAGGCTTTCCGCGAAGTTTTTTAGTTCGGGCTTCTCTCTGCTTTGCGCCGCTAGTTTCTTGCTGGTTTGCGCGTTTTTGCCATCCGTCGCTGCGCAAACGTGCGGCTCGCAGCGTGTTGCAGTTCAAGTGCTGGGCTCCGGGGGCCCGGAATTGCAAGACAAGCGTGCGTCAAGCAGCTATTTGGTGTGGGAAGACGGGCAAGCGAAAGCGTTAATCGACGCGGGCGGAGGAAGCGCTCTGCGGTTCGGCGAGAGTGGCGCGCAGATGTCGCGACTCGATGTGATTTTCTTCAGTCATTTTCACGTCGATCATAGTGGCGATTTTTCCGCGCTGATCAAATCTTCCTGGTTTGAAGACCGCAAGACTCCGTTGCCGATCTACGGGCCGGTCGGAAATGATTTCATGCCCTCCACTACGGAGTTTGTTTCGGATTTGTTCGGAGACAAACACGGTGCTTATCGTTACCTCAGTGAACTCTTGATTCCGGGAGAAGAAGGCAGTTACTTGATGCAGCCGCACGATGTCCCGGCGAGTTCAACTCCAGTAAATATATTTCACAATGGCGACCTGGCTGCGTCTGCTGTGAGCGTGATTCACGGAGGTGTTCCGGCGCTGGCCTGGAGGATTGAAGCGCGAGGCAAAGTGATCGTTTTTAGCGGAGACACCAACGGGGAAGGCGCAGGCTTGGTGCAATTGGCGACGAATGCTGATTTGTTCATTGCGCACAATGCCGTGCCGGAAGGTGTAACGGGAGTCGAGAGGCGATTGCACATGCCTCCTTCGGTGATCGGGCAAATTGCCGCCGACGCCCACGTGAAAAAGTTGGTTCTTTCTCATCGCATGTTGCGTACGCTGGGGAAAGAAAGCCAGACGGAATCTGAGATCAGGAAACGATATGTGGGCCCTCTTCAATTTGCTAACGATCTCGACTGCTTCCCTGTCAAATAGTGTGGGAGTGGCGCGGGATTGGATTCAATGTAAGCGAGGCTAATATGAGCGAAACAGAGTGGAATGAATTGCAAGCCGAGAGCAATGGCGGAGAGATCGAGCGGTTCCGCGCGAAAAGTGGAGCTGTCGGTGCGGTGGCGTTCGGCGCGTTGGCTTTGGGTGCGTTGGCTGTTGGCGCCGTGGCCATTGGGCGTCTTGTCATTGGGCGATTTAGAGTCCGCGATGCGCGGATTCGCAGCCTGGAGATTGGTGACTTGAAGGTGAAACGGCTCCATGTAGGTGAGCTTGTGGTTACGGAAACGCTCATCACGCCAGGCGACGGCAGCCCCATCGATTAAAGCCTCAGCTCGAAACAACTGCTAGGCTTTTTTCACAAGGGAGCTGGCCTGTAGCCGCGGAAAAGAGCATGACTGGCTTGGCTGGATTTCTATATACTTCGCCAACATATTGAGTTTGGAGGTAACTCCATGTCTTCCGCTGCGCAACCTCTTTCCGCTCCTGAGAAAAACAAACAATTAGTTCTTCGCTGGTTTGATGAAGTGTGGAATCAGGGCCGGCGGGAAACCATCTTTGAACTCTTTCCTGAAGGCAGCCACCTGTACGACGGGGCTGCGAAACTGTCGGGGCCGGACGAATTCTGCCGTTTTTATGACGGCCTGCGCGCTGACTTCTCGGACTTCCGCTTCAGCCCAATCGTTTCCCTCGCTGAAGGTGATCTCGTCGGCGTGCACTGGTCTGCGGAGTTTCGCCAAACAGTCACGGGCAAGCCAGTAAAAATCACCGGGACCTCGCTTGTGCGCGTCCAGAACGGCGTGTTCACTGAAGCATGGCAAAACTGGGACAGCGCCGGTCTGGCCGCTCAGCTCACCGGCCAAACCGCCGCCTCCTTGTTCTAAATTCATTTAACGCCGGTGGTGAATAGCGATTTATTCAGCGATGTTTGGAGTGAGCCGCGATTGTGCATGTCTGAAGTAAGTCGGCGCGGGAGACCTTCGGCCTGAAAGTCAAAATCTAGGAAGGAGTTTGTTTCGCCCCGACTGCTATGAGCCGCCAGGCAAATAGCGCACTCACCAAAGACATGGCCGCGCAGATTAACATTACGAGGCGGAATCCGAACACGAACGATTGGTCGATAGCGTCGGTTATTTTTGTCGCCGTCGGCGGTTCGATTCCAGCTGGAACGGTAAGAGCAGCGAGTTTAGTTTCGTTCGACTGCAGGTTCTGAACAGTATCCGGAGATAACTGCAAGCCTGCCACACCACGGTTGAAATGAGAGCTGAACGCGCTCACCATCACGATCCCCAGAATGGCGACCGAAAGTAAGCCTGCCACTCGCGCAACCGCGTTATTGATGCCGGACGCAGTGCCCGCGCGGTTCTGGTCCACAGCGCTCATCACAACCGTAGTCAAAGGCGCTACGCTCACCGCCATTCCCAGGCCCAGCACCATAAACCCTGGAAAAAATGTGGTCCAGTAGCTTCCGCTTGTAGAAGGGACGGCGCAGAGAAGAAATCCAGTGGCTGCAATTACAGGACCAACCATGAGCGGGAGTTTGGCGCCATAGCGCGCGACCAGCCCACCGGACCAACGCGAAAGCAAGAACATGAGGAAAATAAACGGGAGAGCCGCGGCACCGGCGGCCGTGGCCGAATAATGCTGTACTTGGATTAGATTCAAAGGATATAGGAAGAAGAAAATTCCAAGAGCCGCATAGAGGAAAAGCGTAAGCAAGTTGGCCCCGCTGAAATTGCGTGAACGAAATAGCTTAAGCGGCACAATCGGCGACTCGACGCGGGACTCAAGGTAAATAAATGCGGCAAGAAACACGCACCCTGCAGCCAGCGTTCCCCACACCAAAGGATTGCCCCAACCGAAATTCGAGGATTCAACGAATCCGTAAGTCAGGCCTGCCAGGCCTAGCGTTGCGAGCAGCGCACCGGTCCAATCCACGGTTTTCAACTCCGGGTTCTTACTTTCCGGAACGCGCCAGAGCGCAAGAACGATCACCGCGGCGGCCATGGGCAAATTGATGAAAAACGCCCACCGCCAGGAAGCGTGCTCAATCAGCCAGCCGCCCAGAACCGGCCCTAACGCCGTGGTCATCGCGGTGAATCCCGACCAAGTTCCGATGGCCCTGCCGCGTTCTTTCTCACTGAAGGATGCGCTGATGATCGACAAACTTCCCGGCACGAGGAACGCAGCGCCGATTCCCTGAACGGCTCGCGCAATCACAAGTTGGTGGATGTTGGGAGCGAGGCCGCATCGCGCAGACGCAATTGCAAAAAGTGCTACGCCGGACAGAAACATTCGCCTGCGGCCAAATAAATCGCCCATTGAGCCGCCCACCAGAATCAGCGCGCTCAAGAACAGAGCGTAGCCTTCGACGACCCACTGCATGTCGATTACGGTGCCGCCGAGATTTTTCTGGAGCGCGGGCAAAGCGACATTTACCACCGTGCCGTCGATAAACGCCATGCTGGATCCGAGGATGGCTACGGCCAGAATCCACGGTTCGGCGTTTGTTGCGTGGGGAGCGGCAGCGCTCCCTGCCTTGATTGCAGCCTCATCACAAGGTGCCTTCATAAAATGGTTTGGAGGAGAAACAATCTCGCAGCTGCAAACCTCGAAGTAGGCAGTCTACTTCGTGTCAGCGCGAATGGCCCAGCAACATTATGTTAGAACGCGTAGGTTATTTCAGGGGTGGAGCGGGGACGATGGGCAGGCGCCGCGGCTCGCCATGGAACCCGCGGATTTCAATCTCGTCGAGCAGGAGCGATGGCGCAGTGACTGTGCTAGGAATGCCGCCTTGGGCTGAACCGAAAGCTCCCAGAGCTGTGCCGGCGAAACCGCCAGCCGGATTTTGCATGTAGGTCGTTACCGTGCTATCTCCGCCCACGCCGAGGATATTTCGCATGGAGCGCAGGGTCAGTCCTTCGATATGGCCGCCGCGAACCATTTCTTCGCGGCCATCTGCAACATACACGCGGTAGACAGTCAACGGCATGCGCTCGCCGCTCGAAAGCCCGCCGGCGATCGATCCGATGAAATCGTTAAAATCTTCCTGGCGGATGGAAGATAGCGCGGGATTGTCCATGCGCTTTATTTCCAGGCACCATTTGTGGCCATCTTTTTGGCAAGCATCGAGAAACCTCTTTTTCAGCGCGTCGGCATCGAGTGAATCGCTGCTCTGGAAAATCAGGTTGCTGGGAAGCGGCATCGTGTCGGAAAGATTCGCGGAACGGGCATGGCCATTTGATTTTTGGAAATCGGGCCCTGGCCGGCGCGACATCAGCAAGTTCCTCAAAGTTCCGTTATCGACAAGGGTGACGCGCTCGGCCGGCACTCCTTCATCATCTACCGCGTAATTCCCGAGCAGCACTTTTCCCTGAAAATCCTTCAGCGTGGGATCGTCAACAAGCGTCACGTTCGCGGGGAGCACGCGCGTGCCCACCCGTCCTGACCATTCGCTGCGGCCGCCAAAACGCTCCATGACAGCGTCGAATGAGGAGCCCATGGAAAGCGGAGGCCGCGCGCCTGACAATGACGGAGCGAGAGCCTGCGCCAGCACCGAGCCGGCCGCAGGCGCGTCGAAGAGCACCGGGCCGGTATAATCCGGAACCAGCGGGCTTGCGCGCAACTCCATCAGCTCGGTTCCAGCGTGCGCTAAAGATTTATTCAGCTCTTCAGGACTTGGCAGGTCCGCTGGACGCGCCACGTACAACGAATAAAAATTGTGCAACGGCATGCCGTCGTCAGCCTGGGTGTCCAAAGCTGCTTCAACCGCGGCGAGGGTTCGCGTGGTTCGCAGAGTGGTGCCTTCGCTGTTCATCAGATAGTAGGTGACGTACACCATGTAGTAGTTCACGCGCGAACCATTCAGCTGCGGAAAATCTTTTAGACCTTCCGAGGCTTTGCGCGCTTCTTCTTCCCAGTTGCGTGAAGTCCAGTCAGGCTCGACGCGCGGATCGATCTGCTGATTGGGCGTAGCCTTCGAGAAATCGTCAATCTCGGGAGGTTTGGTGAGGCTGCGCAGAAACGCTTGCTTTAACGACATCTGCGTGGCGGCTTGTTTGTAGGCCTGGTCCGTGGCCAGCCACAAATCCTGGCGCAGCGAATTGTAGTCGTGGTCGATTCCGACCTGGCCGGTGGAACCGAGAAATCCCTGAAATCCGTCTTCACTGATGAAATTCGAGCTATCCAGGTGATAGTCGCCCACGCGAACATCCACGCTCATGATGCGGTTGCGAGAAGTGGAGCTGTTGACCAGAGAACCGAAAGACGCGGTGACCGTGCGCACGTCCAAATCCATCAAGCGGTATTCCAGGTAGAAAGGCTTGCTAACTCCGGGAATCTGCAGCCGCGTTCGAGCACGTTCCATTTCGTCGTGCATGGCGTGGAGCGTTTGGTCGCTTTCACTGGGCGGCACAGCTGCTTGGGCCGCGGTTGAAACTGGAATAACAGGCGTCACCGGGACATGATGAGCTGTGGTGCCTGCAAACAAAGGAAACGCGAACGCCGCAATCAAAGCAATTACTGAAAATTTCTTCACGGCTGTTGTCCCTTTGATTGCGTGTTATTTTCCGCGATTTTGTCCGCGCCCGGATAATGACCATCGGGGTCGTGCGCCGGCGGCGGAAGGATGGGCGGCTTGTCCGTGGAGGTTTCTTTTTTCTGCACTTCCATTTCGGAAATCAAAATGGCAGGCGCGACCGCGGACACCGGAACGGAGCCGGACTCTGCTCCGCAGTAGCCGTTGAAAATATCGGGCGTGTCGCCGGTGGCCACGATTTTTGTTAACGAAACGAGTGGCGTGCCCACGATATCGACGCCGCGAACCAGTTGATCCGGGCGGCCATCCGGGAAAACTTTGTAAACCACCAGCGGTAGCACCTGGAATGCTTGCGGCTGAGCGCGGCCGGTGAAGGTAAAGCCTCCGGCGATATCGTCTATGAGCAGACCAAAGGGTTTTCCTTGCGCCTTCACGAGCTCGACGAGTTTGGCTCTTAGTTGTGCGTCCGTCATCGTCTTCGAGCTCGAGACGATCAAGTTTCCCTGGCGCGCGACCGGCACAAATCCGAGCTGCCGGCGTCCGTGGCCGTTTGACTCCGGAATCGTCACTAGCGGCGAGCGCGACATCAGGAAAGTCTTCAACACACCGTGATCCACCAGCGAAACGTTCTCGCCGGGCACGCCTTCATCGTCGAAAGCGTAATTGCCCAGCAACATTTGTCCGTGGAAAGCAGCCTCGGTGGGATCGTCCTTGATCGAAATAAAATCCGGCAAAATTTGTTCGCCGACTTTGCTGGTAAAAGTTTGGCCTTCGTTTATGTCTTTCTGCCGGAATCCTTCGGCGCGATGGCCGAACACTTCGTGGAAGAAAACGGCGGCAGCGCGGCCGGTCAAAAGCGCGGGGCCGGCATAAGGCTCAACCAGCGGCGCTTTGTCCAGAGCTTCGGTTTCAGCGATCATGGTCTGGATGCGATCGAAAACCACTTTATCGGTGGGAGCGTCTTTGGTATCCAGCCAGTCGAAGTTCGCGTAGCGGTTAATGTCCATCCCGTCGGGCGCTTTGCTTTGAACGTAAAGTTCCAGGCGGTAATGCACCTGGCCAAAGGCTAGCTTGGTGCCTTCGGTGTTCACTTGGTATTGATTCATGCCCAGCGCGGTAAACGTAGCAATGGAATTCAGCACCGCGGGCGACTTGCTGAACTGAGCGGTGTATTTCCGTACGCGCGCTTCCCAGGGCGTGCGATCCACCTTGATTTCCACATGGGCGCCAATCGAGACGTGCGCTTTCTCGCGCGAAAAATCCGGTGCGTTTCCTTCTGCCGTTTGTACTTGAACCTGCTGGCTGGTCTCAACCTTGATCAGCGCCTCGGTGGCCGCGCGATATTGCCGGTCGGTCTCGCGCCAGATTTCGCGGCGCAGCACGTCAATATCGTTGTCCAGCGCCATAGTGGTGCCGGGACTCGTCCAACTTGGCTGGCGTTCGCCCAGCTTATGCGTGTCATCGAGTTGATAAGTTCCCACCCTGGTTTGGACCTCGAGCCAGCGTGCTCGATTCTGGGTGCTTGAGAGCAGCGCGCCGTTCGAGCCGGAAACCTCGGAATATTGGCGGTCCGCGACGGTATAGCTGATGAAATAATCGGGCGGCTCGGACTTTGAAATACCTGCCATCGAGCGATCGAGTTCTTGTTGCATGGCTGATAGAACCGGTGGGGCGGTGGTTGACGCCGGTTTCGCGTCGCCGGCCACGCAGGACCACGCCGTCACCAGGATTGCTGCGGCGATAAATATAGTTGGAGTCTTCAGTTTAGTTTTCATCGTTGCACAAAGCCTTACAGTTTAAGATAGGATGCCTCGAATCCAAAATGAAAAGCCGCTCGATGGACAAACCCGGCGCGGGAACGATAATACGGCACAAGGAGACTTAGATGCGCGCCATGGTCGTTAGGAAGTACGGAGCACCTGAAGTTTTTGAGGCTCGCGAGGTGCCCGATCCGCAACCTAAAGCGGGTGAAGCTCTGATCCGCGTGAAAGCGATCGGCATAAACTTTGCCGACCTTCTGCAGCGCATGGGGATTTACCCCGGAACCCCCAAGCCGCCATTTGTTCCGGGCATGGAAATTGCCGGTGTGGTGGAGAAAGTGGCTGACGGCGGCAAGTCGACAGAAAGCGAGCCGCTGAGGGTTGGCGAAGCAGTTGCTGCGTTCACGCAATTCAACGCTTACGCGCACTGGGTAGCGGTTCCGGCGCGCCAAGTGTACCGCCTTCCCGCGGGGATGCCGTTTGACGACGCAGCCGCTATCCCGGTGAATTATTTGACCGCGTACCACTCGATGTTTGCGATGGGCAATCTTCAGCCCGGAGACCGTATCTTGGTCCACGGAGCGGCCGGCGGCGTAGGCATAGCCGCGGTACAACTTGCTAAAGCGCGCGGGCTCGTGGTGTTCGGCACGGCAGGTCCGGCCAAGCAGGAATACCTTCGAAAAACCGGCGTCGATCATGCCATCGACTACGAGAAAAGCGATTTCGTCGAGGTGGTTCGCAAATTCGCGCCGGACGGAATCGAAATGGTGATGGACCCGATTGGCGGAAAATCCTTTTCGCGAAGTTATAAGTGCCTGGGCGCCACCGGCCGCCTGGTGGTTTACGGCCTTTCCGCCGCTGCCGGGCCTGGCGGAAAAAGGAGCTTGGCGCGTGGACTGAGCGCATTGGCCCAAACGCCCCGGTTCCATCCGCTGAAGCTCATGAGTGCGAACATTTCCGTGATTGGCGTGAACCTTGGACGCATGCAGACTCGCGGTCCTCAGCTGAGCGCCGAGCTGGACGAGATTTTTCGCTTGTACGCCGCGGGCAAGATCAAGCCGGTAATCGGCAAGACTTTTCCGCTGGCGGAAGCGGCGGCGGCGCACACCTACATCCAGGAACGAAAAAATATCGGCAAAGTCGTTTTGACCGTGAAATGATCGGAGCATCAATTGGTAACAGCGGGTCCCGGCTTGGCGAAGAGTGATTCATCTAATTTGGGATTCAGCCGAACGTTCTGGATCGTCGATTCGAAAAATTTTGCGCCATCGCGATAGGTGACTGTGGAAAACGCGAACACACGCCCATCGACCGTGCGATAGTCGCTCCAGCGCTGTTCGTTATCCGACTTGCCTTGCCCGCCCGCTGATTGAAACCGCGCCGCCGAAAGCAGGTGCGTTGCAGGATCGAAATAAAGCTTCAGCGGACCAAACGGGCCATCGATAGAGACGCCCAGAGTCTTCTTTCCGTCAATTTCCGCTTCGCCTATGAATTGCCCGTTCATTTTTCCGGCAAGCACCTGCTCGTAAATTCCCCATCCGCCGCCAAAAAGAGAAATCCCGCGCTTGAATTCTGAAATCACAGGCGTGGTGTCGCGCGTGCTATCGGAAAATTGCAGCCAGGCAGAAGTTCCATCGCACACTTGAATTACCGACTGACCACCGTAATTTACTTCTCCGTGGGAACGATCGGGATAAGCGACCATCCATTTCACGGCGAGCGAGGTATCGCCCTGCGGGGTGATGACTTTGCCGCTTTCATCGATTGCAAGTGTATTGATCGAACTAAGTTTTTCGCCGCCCGCAGCTTTGGCAGCTTCCAGCAGAACTTCGCTTCCTCGCTTGGCCGAATCGGCCGTGTTCGCCGCGGCTTGAGACTCTTGAGTCCCGGACGCTAACGTCGCCGATATTGTTATGAGACAGAAAATTACACTGAGTTGGTTCCACTTCGTCATGTTGGGATTGCTCCTGTTTAATTGTATTTAGACGTGCCGCGCGCGAAAAGGGATTGCGCGCAGTCGGCACGGCCTTTTGTGCCTTGCCGAACGAGTTTATTGCTTGTATGGAACTTGTTTCTCCACAAGGTATTGCGCGATATGTGTATGCCGTAAAATCGAATCACGAGGGCCTCATGAAAAGTATGGCTGGAATTCTGGTGGCGGTTGTGATTTCCCTGCTTGTTTATAAATATTACTTCGGGAAGGCGCAGTCGGACGGCGCCGGGACGCCCGCGCAGACCATCAATATTGTCGGCGTGAAGAACGACTTAATCGCCATAGCGCAAGCGGAACGTGCTTACCAGGCCGAGCATGGCACTTACGCAGGGTTGGACGACCTCACTTCAAACGGCGCAGTAACGTTCGAAAAAAGAGGCCGCCAAGGCTACACATATGAAATCCAAAACCCGGCCGGCGGATTTCGCGTGGTCGCACATTGTCCGGCCGCCACGAATCCCGGTTGCGTCGATTACTTCATCGATCAGAGCATGGAAGTTCAGGTCGCCCAGTAATCAGGCCAACACGTTCGACATATTCTCCACGCTGCTACTCCGCTGCCGTTCCTCACATAAATCGACGGAACATCCGAAAGCCTCGCTGCGTACCTTGCATGAAGTTCAAAGGGTTGGGAAAAAAGGAGGCTTCTTATGGAACCGATCGGATTAGTTGCAGTCGTGCTGGCATTCTCGGTGCCGCTGGCCGCCATTTATGCCTGGTATCGCGTTCGAAAACTGAGGACGGAAGAGCGTCTAGCAGCCATTGCCAAGGGAGTTCAGGTTCCGATCGCGGAAGAATTGCCGCCGCACGCACGTTCCCGGCACGCGGCAATTTTGTTGATCGCGGGAGGGCTGGGTTACGCGGTGACCTTTATGTTGCTGTCGAGATTTGACGCGGAGGCGAAGCAGGCAGCGTTCTTCGGCATCATTCCCATTTCAATCGGGATTGGCTACTTTATCGACGCGGTGCTGGTGCGGCGCGAACTTCTCCCCTAGAGTGACCGCAGTTTTCACGCGCATTGCCGCGCGAATTATTGCGTCCGGCCAGAGGCTGGATTAGGGGCGCGTTTCTGGTCCGCGACGGTTACCCCTGCCTCGGCGTAATCGGTCGCCGGCAAATCGACGAACGTCACCTGAATGTTTTCGCGCTTGGCATTTCCATCTTCTATCAAAACTTGCGTAATGCGCTCGGCCAGTTTGCGTTTTTGCTCAGGAGTGCGTCCGGCCACCCAGGTCACTTGCACGTATGGCACAAAAACCTCCTCACTATTTCGTCTATATTCTACCGGGAAATCTCGTTCGAAGGAAAATGCTCCCTGCAGGTTAGCAAGAAGCCGCACCATTATCCCAGTGCGGCGGAGCTATTTGCCTGAAGCCCTGGGGACGGTAATTTCGTACCGCAGTGCGGACAGTTCGACCAGCCGCGCTCCACGCCACGCCCGCAATTCGGGCAGGTAGCTTGCAGCGACGTGCCGCAATGTGGACAGAAAACAAATCCTGACGGAACATCCCGAGAGCAACCGGGGCAGGGCCTCGGCATGGGTTTGCGCAAGATAAAATAAAGGATGATGCCGATGCCGTCCGGAATGAAAATCGCCAGCAGCGTCCACATCACGTAGGGCATCCCGCGCCGCTTCGCATCGCCGTAGACGTAGCCCACGAGCAACACCCATACGAGCATGAAGAGACCAATGCCAAAGGCAAACAGGATTTGCCCTATTGGATTCCATTGGCGCATGTGCCGATCACCCGGCACTGCAACCGTGAACAAAAGGATGCTAATACAGAGATAACCGACCACTGCGAGAATCCATGCAACCCGCGGGATCACCCGCAACTGATTGTTAAATCCGCTCATGCCAAACTCCTCTCGCGCCGCTGCTGAAGTGACAAAAACACGGCCGCTGCGCCACCCGTCATCCAAACAACTGTCGTAACGATTGCGAATCCCAGCCAAGCATGGTTCAAACCGGGATCCAGCATGCCTAGCAATCCGCCGGTGACGAATCGCACCACCGGCCAGCTAATCAACGTCAGCGCCCAAGCAAACAAAATCACGCCCATCATCACAATTCTGTGCCAGCGATGTTCCGCTTCTTCCGCAAGCCGCACGGCCGCCTGTGCTCGCGCGCGCTCCACAATCAAAGGCCGGGGCTGAGGCGTTGGCAAGCGGCGCATTCCTGTTGCAAGCAGACGCCAGTTCTCCAGCTCAGCGGAACAACCCGCACAGGTTCGTATGTGATTCATTACCTGCTCCTCTTCCTCGCGGGTCAGAGCATCGGCTGCCGACAAAGCCAACAGTTCGCGGATTTTCTCGTGGTCGCTCATTGCCATACTTCCCCCGGATAATTTGTTTCCAGCGTTTTTCGCAAGCGATCGAGCGCGCGACGCAACCGCGTCTTCACGGTGGAAAGCGGTATGTCGATCACGTCGGCGATTTCTTCCAGTTTCATCTCTTCCTCGAATCGCAGAGTTAGAACTTCGCGATGCGCTACCGGTAAAAGCTCAAGCGCCTGAGCCAGACGGCCGGTGCGCTCGCGCTCCATTATTCCATCGAGCACCGGACGTTCAGCCGACGCCAAACGGGTGGCTGCAGATTCTCCCGGCATCCCGGCGATCGGTTCGTCCAAACTTTCCGGGCGGATACGGCGCAAATGGTCGAACGCCAGATTTCGCGCCACGGTGAAAAGCCAAGCTTCGAAATTGCGCTTCGAATCATATTGCCGGATCTTTTCCGCCACGCGTACCCAAGTCTGCTGAAAGAGATCTTCCGCCTCCGCCGGTTCGCGAACCAGACGCAGCAAATAGCGGTAGAGGCGATTTTGATAGCGTGCCAACAACGCGGAAAGCGCGTCCAGGTCTCCGCGCTGAAGCTGGGCTACTTCGCTTTCGAGCCCCACACGCCCCTCCCACATAATGGCTGCGCTGCCTATCATATCCATACTACGGACGAGCTCCGGAAAAAGACTCAGTCCGAGTGCGACGAAACAGGGGTGCAAATGCCCTGCTATCAGCAGGCTTCGCTGCGGCGTGTGTTAGAATGTTTCTACAGTGCTGAAGATTCTTCAGGATCTGCTCGAATTGCAGGCCGTGGATATGCGTCTTCAAGACGTCCACGCCCGTCTGGCGGCCTTTCCCAAGAAAATCGCGGAGGCCGAAGCGCGAACGGCCGCAGCCAAAGCCGAACTCGAAAAAAGCAAAGCCGCCCAACTTGCCACCGTAAAAGACCGCAAGAGATACGAGCTCGACGTGGAGGGATGGAAAGAAAAAGTCCGCAAGTACAAAGATCAAACCTCACAGATAAAAACGAACGAAGCCTATAAAGCTCTGCAGCACGAAGTGCAAATGGCCGAAGAACAGATCGCCAAAGCGGAAGATCGTTTGCTGGAACAGATGGTTTCCGGCGAAGAATACGACCGCCGTATTAAAGTTTCCGAAAAAGCGCTGAAGGAAGTGGAAGAAATTGTTCGCGGCGAGCGCTCCAAAATCGAAGCCGAAAAAGCCGAAGACGACAAAAGCCTGGCGGAATTAGACATTAAACGCGCTGCAATCGTTCCCCGTATTCCCGAGAAGATGATGGACCATTACGATCGCATCGTGAGAAAACATCACGGCGTGGCGCTGGCCGAAGTTCGCGACGAAAAATGCACCGCTTGCGGAATGCGCGTGCGGCCGCACGTTTTCCAGGAAATGCGGCGAGCGAACAGCGAGGAAATGTTTCACTGCGAGACTTGCACGCGTATTCTTTATTACTACGAACCGACGTCTTCGGCGGCCGCAGCTTCGGCCGCCACGCCTTCTGCTCCCACCGGCTCTCTTTCCAATGAAACCTAAGTTCCGAATTTCTTACCACTCTTTCCGCAAGGACGGTCGGTAATGAAAGGCGGGTTTAAGTCCTCCAAGCCTGCGGCCCCCGCCAGCGCGCGATTATTCGCCGACGCGCATGCAGCTACGCCGCCCCCCAGCGTGCACGTCGCTAATATCGACGGCGCGTCGCGCGGAAATCCCGGCCCAGCGTCCTACGCCGTAGTTTTGCGCGATCCTTCCGGAAAAATTGCTCTCGAGTTGGGAAAAAATATCGGACTCGCAACCAACAACGTTGCCGAGTATTACGCGCTGCTCGCCGCGCTCGATTACGCCACCTCTCACGACATTCGTGCTTTGCGGATTCGCAGCGATTCCGAGCTTCTCGTTCGCCAAATGCAGGGGCGCTACAAAGTGAAAAGTCCGGACCTAAAGCCGCTCCATGAGCGCGCAGCCAAACTGGCGCGGCAAATTCAATACTTCGTGATCGAACACGTCCGCCGAGAACTAAATTCTGACGCCGACGCGCTTGCCAACATCGCGCTCGACCAAGCTAGTGAACGTCGCACGGTGAAATCAGAGACGGCGAAACAGGTTCAGGCCTTGCAAGGCGATTCACGATTTTCGGCAGCTAAAGGATCCGCCGAACTTCCGCGAACTTCGAACTCAGCGCGGTCGCCGCTGAAAATTCACGCACGTTTTCAAAATGGTGTTTTCGTTCCAAACGAGCCGCTCGACCTCCCGGAAGGCAGCGAAGTCACGTTGGATGTCCGCAAGTAACTGACTGGAAACTGTTTACGCAAGGGATTTGTCACTGCCACTTTGCATAGTTTGGTACCAAAGCTCTATTGTTCCACCTCCTCTAGGTCTATAACCTCGATTCTGCTCGACCAAACCTGTGACTCCATTGCTCGAAAAGCTTCCGACCATTCTGGTGCTCGCCGTTCTGGTGGGCATTTTTCTTTCTCTGCGTAAACACGCGCCTTCCGCTCGCATTCGCCTCTGGACCTACGCCTGGGCCTTCATTTTCCTGCACTTCTTCATTCAAGCTTTTGAAACTCACACCGGCACGTTGGAAACAATCATCGAGTCCATAGATATCGCCGCTCTGGAGCTTTCCGGAGTAGTTTTTGTCACCTCCATGATTCAAGCGGTCGAGATCACATCGAAACGCCGGAGCCTGCTGGCGTTACTGGGAATTCCCGTAGCCTTCCACGCAGTTGCGGCCAGCTTCAATTGGCACATTCCTGTGACGATGTCCGTGGCTCTCGCCGTTATCTTTTTCGGTGGCGCCATCTTCGCGCTCCTGGCTCGTCCGCGCCCGCAGCGATTTAACATCGGCGTAGCTGTGGTTCTAACTGCCGCGGGCGTTTGGGCCGTTCACGACCAATTGCATGGCAGCGCCGACTTAGGCATCACCGCGATCCTCACACTCTCCTTTGGATTATGCGGTCTGCTTTTCTGGAAACGCTACCCGCGAGCTTCATCCGGAGTAATCGCTGTGTCCGGAGGATTTCTGGCATGGGGCGCGGTCTTCCCGCTCGGCGCGGCCTTCGATCACTTCTGGCCCAAGCTGCAGATGAATCCGGAAATTTGGAACGTCCCGAAATATTTCGTGGCCTTTGGAATGGTGCTCACGCTGTTGGAAGATAAGTCGCGCATCGTGGAACAATCCAGCGCACGCGAGCACGCCGAAAACTTGCTGCTCCAGCGCCTTTCGCATATCACCTCACGCTTGCTGGCGGGAAAAGATCCAGCCGCGCTCTGCAACGAAGTTGCCGTCGCCGTTACCGACGCCAGCAGTTTCAGCAAGGCCGCTTTGTTGCTCGCCACCGAAGAGCGTTCCTTTCACCTTGCCGGCGCCAATGGCTTTTCGATCGAGGAAACCAACGCGCTCGAAGAGCGGGCACGCGTTCTTACAATCGAACAGTTAAAAAACACCTGCGACCACGCGCCAAAACTGGGAAGCAATTCGTATCGCGTAGCCGATCCTCACAACGAAGTCCTGATCCCGCTGATTTCATGGCGAGGTTCCTACGTCGGCTGTCTATTCCTACGCCATGAAAATGCAGCTGCCGACCCTGACGTGTCCGAAATGGTGAAGCTTGAAGTTCTGGCTTCCGATCTTGCCGTCACCATCGAAAACACGCGCTTGCATCATCAGTTGGTACGCGCGGAGAAATTAGCCGCGCTCGGGCAGCTGGTCGCCGGCGTCGCGCACGAATTGAACAATCCCCTCACTGGAATCATCGGCTACTCGGAACTGCTGGCGGAAGAAGTTCAAGGCGAAAAGGTCGTCAAACGCTTGCAAAAACTCGGAGTCGAAGCTCACCGGATGAAACGCATCGTGGATGGCTTGCTGCGCTTTGCCCGCCAAAATAATCCCGCGACGCGTGCTGCCGACCTCGATGGAGCTTTGCGCGACGTGATCCAGCTCCGGGAATACCACCTGCGCAAGATGGGCATCAAAGTCGAGTTGCATGTGGATGCGAAGCTGCCGCCCATCGCTATCGGTGAAGACGAACTGAAACAGGTGCTGCTCAATCTTTTGAACAACTCGATGGACGCGGTGGAAGACAGTGCGCAGCGCTTCATTCAGATTCGCGCCTCCCGGCACCAAAACACCGTTGTTATTCAGTTTGAGGATTCAGGCCCAGGCTTTGTGGATTTGAACCGCGCGTTCGACCCGTTTTTTACGACCAAGCCGGTGGGAAAAGGTACCGGACTTGGCCTTAGCATTTGCTACGGTATCGCGCAGGAATGCGGCGGCGAAATCGTCATCACGAACAAGCAGCCTTACGGCGCCAGCGTGGTGCTGGAACTTCCCGTCGCGCTTTCGGCCGCGCAACCTCTAGCCGCTCTTTCAATTTAGCTCCGCTCGACCGGAACTTCAGGCCGACACGGTTTTCTCTTGGGGCTCTTTCAATACGTAGGAACGATATAGCGTGTCGCGTTGTGCGGGGATGTAGCCGGCGTCAGAAATAATCCGGCGAAGCTCGGCTTCGTTCGTGCGGTTGCGCACGCCGGCGGCGTACACAACATTTTCTTCAATTAGTATGCTGCCTACATCATCGGCGCCGAATTGCAAACCGACCTGGCAGATTTTTATTCCGGGCGTCAGCCAGCTCGACTGAATGTGGTCGATATTGTCGAGATATAGCCGGCTAATCGCCAGCGTTTTCAAATAATCGAATGCCGTGGCCTCCGGAATCTTCTTGCCCAGTGGAGTATTTTCCGGCGCAAAAATCCAGGGAATGAACGCAGTAAACCCGCCGGTATCTTCCTGGATGCGCCGCAGCAATTCTAAATGGTTCACACGGTGCCGCGCTTCTTCTCCGCAACCGAACATCATGGTCGCCGTCGTGCGCATGCCCAGTGAGTGCGCCGCGCGGTGCACTTCCACCCATTCTTCCGAGCGGCATTTCAAACGCGAAATGCGCGCGCGAATTTCGTCGTCCAGAATTTCAGCTCCGCCGCCCGGGATGGAATCCAAGCCGGCGTCGCGCAGCCGCGCAATCGTGTCGCGCAGCGAAAGTCCGGAAACTTCAGCGATGCAGGTTATCTCCGGCGCTGAAAAGCAGTGCAGATGAACGTGGGGATAGCGCTCCTTGATCGACCGAAGCATATTTTCGTAAAACTCGATGCGCAGGTCCGGATGCAAGCCGCCCTGCATCAGCACGCCAGTGCCGCCCAACTCGATCATCTCCTCGATTTTTTCGTAGATGGTTTCCAGCGGCAGGATGTAGCCGTCTTTCGCGCCGAGCGGCCGGTAAAAAGCGCAGAACGAACAATACTCCGTGCAGAAATTCGTGTAGTTAATGTTGCGATCGATCTGATAGGTGGCCACGCGCGAATCCGTTTTTTTGCGGCGGATTTCATTTGCAGCCATCCCGATCCCGATCAAGTCGTCGGAGTTGAAAAGATCCAGCGCTTCTTGTTGTGAAATTCCCATTTCGTTCGTCCTTACCGGCCAAATCAGATCAAATAAACCGGATTGTTAACGCCCACTATGCCTTCGCGCAGCACCGCGCCGTAAACTCCCAAGCATCCCTGGTGGCGCAGCGCCACTGTTTGCAAAACCACGGGCGCCGGCGTGGAAGTCTCCGGGTCCAGCCCGATCATCACGCAGCGCTCGTTTTTCTTTACCAACTGCAACGTGACCTTATCCCCGATTTGCAACTCGCGCCCAATCAACTCATCTTCGTAGTATGGCTGGTCATTGTCCCAACGCACATAAAAGTTAGCACGAAATCGCCGCGTGTCCAGGTCCATGCCCACTTCTTTAGAAAGGGCGCTCGCCGTGCTCAAACCCAGTAGGGAAACCGGACGCGCATCGGTCTGACAGCGCTCCGAGAATCTCAAACGCAAAGAGCGCTCGAAGCGCTCCTCCAAATAGCGAGTAAAACGCGAGTCCCCCACGTGAAAAGTTTTCCTTTCCGGAGTGGTCACTTCTACCGCGTAACTCGCGGGATCCGGATTTTCCTCTTCGATCCGCGGAGGATCCAGAAAGCGTGGGCGAAAAAGAATCATCTCGCGCGCCTGGCGCGCCGTCATCCAGGGAAAGTCCGAGCGGTTTCGGTTGTCGATGAAGGCAAAAACCCGGTCCCCAATCAACCCGGCATAACTCACGCGCGCTTCTTCCAAATCTTCGCCGGCCATGCTCTTCACCGGATAGCGCCGCAGAATGCTTAACTGCCCGATGCGCTCCAAGCTTCACGCTCCGGACCGCGCTGTTGTTTTCGCCGGCGAAGTAAAAAACTCCAGCGGACGCGCGCGCGGTATCAGCCCGGCCCCTGCGGCCTTCTCGTAGTAAAGTCGCAATCCCGCGAGATATTCCTCTTCTAGCCCGAAGTGAATATTTTCCGACAAGTAGCGTTCCAGCGCGCGAACCGGCAAATCAAGTTTCAGTGAAGCGCCTTCTGCGATTTCGCGCATGCGGGCGAGCCCATACTCCTTCGAGGCTTCAAAATCAGCCAATACCTCCGGGGTGGCCACATCCCGGCGGGCCGCCCAAATTGCCAGCACGCACGGTTTTCCGGTCAGCTCCTGCCACTGAAAGGCCACGTCGTACACGAACAAAGTCTCGAATCCCGACACCGGCATCGCTTCCGGATCACCCTTGCAACATTCTTCCCCACTGGGAACTTTTCCGGACAACGCTTCCATCTTCATCGCGATACGCAACGCGGGGTCGCCAATCACCAGCGCGGCGTCCGCATTTCTTAGCATTTCAGGAACATCGGGAGTGGCGTCCACGAATTCCGGGTGAATTCGCCAGTGCTCCGCGGCGAGCAAACGAACCAGCGCCGCCGAACTTCGGGAACTGGTGTCGAGAGCAATCCGCTTGACCTTCTCAATCGGTCTTTTTGCCACCACTAAAATGCTGCGAACTTCGCCTTTCGCCGCTACGCCCATTCCCGGCAGCACCACCACGTTTTCCATGCGCTGGTATTCGATCGCCGGAATGATGGCGATGTCGGCGTCGCCGCGCCGCAGCGCCTCTGCACATAGCGACGGCAGCGTAAACGACAGGTCGTACTTCCCCGCCAACGGCCCGTCGGTAAAGCCCCACACGAGCGGCGCCGTATTCAGAAATTCAACGATCGAAATGCGCAGTTTTGTCATATCCAGTTATTACCCACGCTGCATAAATATCGTAGCACCGATTCGGTTAGCAGATTGACCCGAGCCTGAAACTCAGAAAACCAAATTGGATCAAGGGGCCGCAGGAAATTGGACTATTTCGTCCTCCGTCGGAATTTCCATTTCGTGTTTAACGGCTGCTTCGTGCGAATCGGAGGATTTCCAGCCCTCTCCTTTTCCAACCACCTCAAACGAAGCGAAGGCATACGGAAATCCTTGGCACGCAAGCATCGAACTCGCATTGCAAATATCAAAATGCAAATGAGGCTCTGACGAATTGCCTGTATTCCCAAGAAGCCCAAGCACCTGTCCCCGATGCACCTTGTCGCCCACTTTTACTCGGAGAGTTCCCGGCTGCATGTGTGCATAGAACGCGTAAAGACCGTTCCCCATATCAGTGATCACGTGGTTGCCGCCGATCGTCTCCAATGTTATTGGTATGGCCAACGATTTGGCGCCAGGCGTATTCTGCGGAAGCCCATCCTTCGTTTCGGTAACAATCCCGTCCGCCACCGCATGAATTTCGTGGCCGTAGGCGCGGTAATTTTTATTGTCCGCCGGATCGCCTTGATACGTCTTGCCGTCGGGATAGAGTTCCACCCAATCAATCGCGTACCGCTGGGAGATATACGCGCGCCCGTTCACCGGTATCAACGCTCGCCGGTGTCCCGAAGTATTCGAAGGGCCATTTGCCGCCACCCATTCGTCACCTGTCAATGGCGCATCAATCACTACCACCGGCTTTCGATCTACAGGTGTCGCCGACGTATCGATGGAAAATCCTTCCGGATAGTCGCCAATCTTTGCAGTCACGCGCTGGCGGAAGGAAGCCGGCACCGCCTCCAGATTGTCAAAAGTAGCCCACATGTACACAACGGCGAATTGCGCCGGCCCTATTTTCGATTTTTGCGCGTCGTCTCCGCCAGGATGCACAACCATTCCGTCCAACTCACTGCCGGAAAAACTCGCTAACGGTTTTTGTCCGCCATTTGCATCCAGAATATCCACACGCGTCAGATCGCAGGCCCATTTGCCCAGATTCGAAACGTGCAGTTCGTACGCCACATGCCATTTCCCGTCAGCCTTGAACGCGGTAGGCGCCATGGGAATCACTATGTCCAAGGGCAGTGTCTGCGGCTTCGGCGTATGCTCCGGCGTTTTCGTCTCGCTCTCTGGAGAAGCTTTTCCCACGGCCGTGCGCTTGAACGATAGCGGCTGCTCCGGAACTCCCGTCTGCGTCCAGGACCCCGAGATTTCCGAGCCATCCGCCGTCATGGTGCCTTGATACACGCCGCCCACTCGGCTTACCTCGAATCTTACTTGGCTACCGTCCTGCGACGCCTTTTCAATCGGCAGCGTCGCGTGCTGGTCCGTGCTATCCATTAGTCCAGCCAGATCACCATTGCTCGTCTTATGAATGGTGACGACCAACTGAAGTCGCCCGCCCAAGACACCTTCCCAGGTCCCTTCCAGGCCAGCCGCAGCATTTGTTTCCTGTGCCATCGCCCGCGCGTTCGGAAAAATTAAGATGACTAGTGCTGTCAACAAGAAGCGGCGGCCGCGAGCCATCCGTCGCGTCCGTGTGGAGTTAGCCGGTAACACCCCCGAATTTTCTGTATAACGCAGCCTTCTCATTCTTCGCCCCCCGCCGCCTAGTATTCTTACCGCACTCCAGTCGCATGTCCAGCGCAAGCCATTGAACTGAACAAAAGCACATTTGAACCGTCTATTTACAGGGTCTAGAATTCAAGAGTCAGTGTTTTTGATTCGCTCGAAACCTTCGCCGACAATATGCGTACTCTTTGAAGAGACCCTAATCGTTCGGAGGATGCATGAAACCGCTCGCCCGCTCTATCGCCATCTTTTCTTTAGCTGTATTAATCCTCTTCCTCGGAATTGTGCGGGTGCAAACAACGGCAGCAGATAGCCAATCGCTCGCGCTTACGGGCGCGAAGATCTACATCTCACCTACCGCTGCTCCGCTAGTAAACCGTGTGATCTTGATTCGCGGTGGCAAGATTGTAAGCGTAGCCCCAGCTTCGTCCCTGGCAGTCCCCAAAGATACAAAGACACTGGATTGCACCGGCAGCGTAATCGTTGCCGGCTTTCAAAACAGCCACATACATTTCACTGAGGATAAGTGGAACGACGCCGCGGACCAGCCCGCGCAAAAATTGGCTAAACAGCTCGAAGACATGCTTACGAGCCATGGCTTTACAACCGTGGTCGACATAGGCTCATATCTTCCCAATACGGTTGCCATCAGAAAACGAGTGGAATCTGGCGAAGTACCTGGCCCGCGAATCTTTACCGCAGGTAGTGGGCTTTTTCCGCCAAACGGAGCACCGTTTTATATTCCCGATTCCATCAAGCCCTTACTTCCACAACCGGCCACGCCGGAAGCCGCAATTCAGATCGTTCAGTCGCAAATCAATGGCGGAGCGGACGTCACCAAACTTTTCACTGGTTCGCTTTTCAGCCGCACGGAAATCAAATTGATGCCGCAAGATATCGCCACGGCCGCCGTTACCCTCTCTCACCAGCATAACCATCTCGTATTCGCCCATCCTTCCAATATTCCCGGCGTGGAAGTTGCGCTCAATGCCGGTGTTGATGTGCTCGCGCATACCACTCCCATATCCGGAAAGTGGGACGACGCGCTGATCGCAAAAATGATTGCTCGCCATATGTCACTCACTCCAACCCTTAAGTTGTGGCTTGTCGAAGCTAGAAAAGACAATGCCACTCCCGAACAAGCCGAAAGCTTTGCAGCCAAAGGTGTGGCGGAACTCGTCCAATATCAGCGCGCCGGCGGCCAAATCCTTTTTGGTACCGACGTTGGCTACGTAACCGACTACGACGTCACCGAAGAATACCGCCTCATGTCTCAGGCTGGTCTTTCGCCGATGCAAATTCTCGCCTCGCTCACGACCGCCCCGGCCGCTCGCTTCGGCGAATCGCAAACCCGCGGCCAGATAGCCGATGGAATGGACGCAGATCTGGTCGTTCTAAGCGCCGACCCCGCGAACGACGCAAACAATCTTACAAAAGTTCGCTACACGATCCGGCACGGCCAAATAATCTACACAGCGCCCTCAGGGGCATTTTTAAGGTTGTCGCAAAACTAAGTATTCATCCCCACCTCAAGTTGAGTACTAACACCGCTGGACAATTCATCCGCCCGATGCGTAATCTCAGCCCCGAATCGGTCTTTTCCCGAAATGCAATCAGACCAATACCTAAGCTGGTTGGCCTTGGGCTTGACGCCAGGCCTCGGCCCCCGCATGGCCGGTAAGCTGCTCCGCGACTTGGGTAGCCCCGAAGCCATTTTCAATGCCTCGCTCACCTCGTTGGAATCAAGGCGTCTACCCGCAGCCGTAGCGCAGGCAATCCACACCCGCCAATCGCTCAGCGCGGCCGCAAAGGAACTAGCGCAGGTTCAAGCCCTCGGCTGCCACCTCGTCACTTGGGACGAGCCGCACTACCCCCAGCGCCTTCGTGAAATTTATGACCCTCCTCCGCTGCTCTATGTCCGCGGAAATGTTGAACTTCTGAGCCGTCACACAATTTCCGTGGTCGGCTCGCGTCGTCCGACCCCTTATGGGAATCAAATGGCCCAGAGGCTAGCAAAGGACTTAGCCAATTGCGGCCTGGTAATCGCAAGCGGCTTGGCCCGCGGTATTGACTCGAGCGCCCACAAAGGTGCGCTAAGCTCGGATACTGGTGCCAGCATCGGGGTACTCGGCTGCGGGATCGATGTGGTTTATCCCAAGGAGAATAAGAAGATTTTCGAGGAGATGACGCAACGCGGCGCAATCATCACAGAGTTCCCGATGGGGACGTTCCCGGCCCCC
>Ga0209624_10000932_pt1 | contig 24537 bp, 17 predicted proteins | sample JacPinW_OM2H0_O1_FD_188565 | JGI IMG/M metagenome (GOLD analysis project Ga0209624, IMG submission 188565) | Forest soil microbial communities from Algoma, Ontario, Canada - Jack Pine, Ontario site 1_JW_OM2H0_O1 (SPAdes) (version 2) | ecosystem: Environmental > Terrestrial > Soil > Boreal...
AAATTCTATTTCGTAGCGGCCGTGAGTCATCACGGCGAAAAGGCCGTAGCGATTGGCGATGCGAAAGGGCTCAACGGCGCGCACGGGCGATTGTGGAAGCGGAAAGCTGGGAGCGAACATCCAGATCAGTTGCGCGGTGGCGGCGTAAAAAACGAAGCCGAGGCAAACGAGGACGACCGATCTGCGGAAGAGAGTGAGACGTTCGCGCCAGGTTACCGGCGGACTGCGATGAAGCTTCGCATCACTCGGTTCGCTAGGCATGGGCGTTCTAAGAAATGACCACGAGGTGATTGCTTCCACGCGGTTGCGAATTCCCTGGGGGAAGAGCCATTCGATCAGGCGGTCGTCGAGCAAGAGGAAACCCAGGAGGAGGACCAGATAATTCAAGAAGGTGTAGTTGGCGGTGAGGATGATGGAAATTTCGAAGGGCGTGACGATGCAGAAGCAGAGAATGCGGAAACGGCGCGGGAGGAAAAGCATCCAGACGAAGACGAGTTCGGTGGCGAGAGTATAGATAACGGCGGAAGCGTGGAACCAGTGCGGCAATTGCTGGACGTACCAGCCGATCCAGGTGGGGAGGGGGCCGTTCTGGTAGTAGTCGTCCATGGCGGTGAATTTGCGCCAGGCGACATCGCCGCTGGCGAGTTTGGCTACGCCCGATTCGAAATAGATGCGGAACCATTCCCATTGCAAGAGGAAAAGGCTGATGCGAGAGGGCGGATTTGCGCGTCCGAGGCCGGGAAGAAATCCCGCGGGAGCGAAAAATAACGCGATGAAGCCGGCTTCGAGGAGCATGCCGTCGGATTGATAGTTGGAAAAATCCTGAGCGGCGCAGACGAAGGACAGAAAACATACGAAGGAGACGAGGAGCGACGCACGCGGCCATACGTTTAGAACTACCAGGAGCGACGCGACTACTCCCAGGCAGCAAACGGCGATAAGTGCTGCGTTGCCGGCGCCGAACCAGAATAAGGTGGGCGCGAACCAAAATTTCATGTCGGGGTAGGCGGAAGCGACGGCTTGCAGATAATCGGCGGCGGGGAGAATTCCATCCGGGCCGATCAGGCCCTTGATTTGAAACAAGAGAGAATAGAAGGCGGAGAAGTAAATCAACCCCAGACAGCGGAGGAAGAACCAGCGAGGCCAAAGATGGCCGGGGTGTTTCTGATCGTCGATTGGCTCGGGACCCAGGAGCCAGCTGAAGGCGGAAGCGACGTCCAATTCCATCGCCGGATTATAACGGCTTCGATGAAGTCCGATGGCAATTTAGATTGAAGAAACAGCGCGGAGGAAATCGGGCGGATGCTTCGGTCCTGGCGATCCCCGGGACAGAAAATAATCGAGAAGCGAGTCCGATGGCGAGACAACTCCGCGGTTGAACACAGTCTCTCTTAAATGGGCTCTCTGGAACGGGCGCTCTTAAATGGGCTCTGCTAATTTGATTGGCGCGAAGATTTTGCCGGGGCTTTCGCAAGCGGCGGCATTTTCACGAAGCGCGGTAAGGGTGGACACACTTGGCCGTTTTCGCCAGTTTCGGTGGAACTGATCAAGAACTCTTGAGCGTTGAAGCGGAATCCATTGCGAGAGGGGGAGAATTGCCCGGCTTTGTGTCCTCGAACGTAATCGCCATCGGGGAGCAAGACTCGCGTTTTTTCGGTGTCGGCCAGGTAAGGGGCGATCACCTGATCGAAAACCTGGCTGCAGAGCGCGGGGTCTTTCAAGCGAAACATCACTTCCACGCGTTCGTAAATGTTGCGCTGCATCCAATCGGCGCTACCCAGGTAGATTTCGGTGTGTCCGCCGTTGCCGAAAGCGAAGACGCGGCTGTGTTCCAGAAAGCGTCCGACGATGCTTCGAACGCGAATGCGGCTGCTGACGCCGCGAACACCCGGGCGCAAAGCGCAAGCGCCGCGCACGATCAATTCAATTTGGACGCCGGCTTGCGAGGCGCGGTAGAGAGCTTGGATGATTTTCTCGTCGAGTAGAGCATTTACTTTGGCGAGGATGAAAGATGGGCGGCCAGCGCGCGCGTGAGCCGTTTCGCGAGCAATCAAGTCCAGGCAGCTTCGACCTAAATTCAGCGGAGCCACAAAAAGAGGCAAATATTGCGGACGCTCGGAATAGGCGGTCAAATAATCGAAAACATGCTGCACGGAAGCGGTGATGCGAGGGTCACTGGTGAGCAGGCTGAGGTCGGTATAGTAACGAGCGGTTGAAGGATTGTAGTTTCCGGTGCCGAGATGGGCGTACTGGCGGATTTTGCCACCTGGTTCGCGACGCGCGATGAGCGCAAGTTTGCAATGCGTTTTCAGGCCGACTACGCCGTGGAAAACTTGCACGCCGGCTTCCTGCAGATTGCGGGCCCAACGAATGTTGGAAGCTTCGTCGAACCGCGCCTTCAGCTCGACGACTACGGCGACTTCTTTTTTGACGGCAGCATCGATCAAAGCGCGCACGATGGGAGAATTTTCGCTGGTGCGATAGAGCGTTTGTTTGATGGACAGAACGTCGGGATCCGCAGCGGCGCTTTCGATGAAGCGTACTACGGCGGAATAGGAGTCGTAAGGATGGTGCAACAAGACGTCGCGCTTTCGTATGAGCTCGAAAAACGAGGCGGGGCCCGACTTCAGGGCCAGCTCACGCGGAATGAAGGTGCGGAATTTCAGGTCGGAACGCGGGATTGCGTCGTAAAGATAGGCGATGCGCGAAAGATTGGGCGGGCCATCCACGCGGAAAATTTGCCAGGGCTCCAAACGGAAATTGGCAACGAGACGGTCGATGATTTCCTGGTTAGCACCGGCTTCAATCTCCAGACGCACAGCTTCGCCTTTTCTGCGGGTATGAAGCTGGGCGTCCACGGAATCCATAATGCTGCGCGATTCTTCGGCTTCAAGATAAAGGTTGCTGTTACGAGTGACGCGAAAAGCGGCGGCGGAGAGGACTTCGTATCCGTGATAGAGACGTTCGGAGAAGGCATGAATGATGTCGGAGAGAAAAACATATTCGACGGAGCCGTCGGGCGAAGGCAGCTGGACTAAGCGAGGAAGCGCGCGCGGTACGGTGACCACGCCGAGATAGGGCTGCGACCCGCGCTTTTTTCGACGCAGCATGTAGGCCAGGCAAATCGCTTTGTTGATTACGTGCGGAAAAGGATGAGCAGGATCGACGGTGACCGGAGTGAGCAGCGGCTCCGCAGTCTTTTCGTAAAAATTCTCGACGTGGGCGCGAGCGGAGGGCCTTAGTGAACGCGCGTTGACGATACGGATGCGTTCAGCGAAAAGAGAGGGGACTAGATCTTCGCGCCAGCAATCGTATTGTGCGCCTACAAACTTATGTGTTCGGGCAGCGAGCTCGGTGAGCACCTCGCGGGGTGTGCGGCCATCGGGACCGGGGTCGCGAATTCCATGCTCTACCTGTTGCAAGAGACCGGCGACGCGCACCTCGACGAATTCGTCCAGATTGCTTGCGGTGATGGCGAGGAATTTCACGCGCTCGAGCAAAGGATTCTTGGGGTCTTGGGCCTCTTCGAGGACGCGCTCGTTGAATTGGAGCCAGGAAAAATGACGGTTCAAAAATAAATCGGGGTTCGCAAGCTTGGGTCGCGCCATATTCTCCTCAAGACTAGATTAGCAGCATATCGGGAGAATATTACTGGCCTGTTACCGCGGACACGGGCTGGGTCGCAAGAGGATTTAGCGGGCAGGAATCTTGGTGGGCGTCGGCACTACCTATTCACGTACTCCACGATTACGCCCTTTCGCTGGGAGTAGATTAAATATTCACCCGGGGCTACGACACCTAGACGATTCACGCGCACGCGGGCTTCTTCAAGACCAGGCACCGTGGTGATCCACAAAGGTTTGCCGTTTCGAACCCGTTTGAAAATATCGAAGTAGGTATCCATAAACCCTCCTCTCAATCTTACGTATTGTCAGGATTCATAAGGGCATGTGGTTGGCCAGGAGGAAGGCGAAAATAGGTCTTTAGAATGAGGTGGTTACAAGAGTCATACAGCAATCCGCTTAGAAAATTCTGCGCGGTACAAGCCTAGCCGGGGTATCACAACTGGTGGGAATCACCGAGGGGACACGAATTCGAAAATAATGCGGCCGTTGGAAGCGTCACGGATGAAATATTCACCGGGGGCTTTCGAAGCTAGCGCGTACAACTGCGTTTTGGCTTCTTTCAGGACTGCGACTTCCGCTAGCCAGAGCGGATGGCCGTCCTCCATTTTGCGGAAGATATCGAAGCCTAGACTGGTCATTGCGCAGTAATGTAGTTCTCTGTCCGGTGCGTCCTACCAGGAACAAAGGGCGCAACAGACGGAAGCATGGTAGGGATATCCGGAGCATTTGTCTGTTCAATGTTAGACAGACAAAAACTGTCCGAACATACAAGATTGTTGCGGGTACACATCCGAGGTTAGGACTAGGGGGCTGAACCGTATGTTGGGGGGGAAATGAGTTCAGGCAAGCACGCTAAATCGGGAAAGACTATTTTCCCGAAAGTACTTACTGGAAAGATCCTGGAGTATCTGCCCAGCAAGACTATTTTTTCTCAAGGAGAGCAGTGCAAGGATGTGCATTACATCGAACAGGGCGTGGTGAAGTTGGTCTTGGTTTCACAGCGTGGCAGGAGCGGCGTTCTTGGATTTCTGGGAAGAGGAGACTTCTTCGGCGAAGCCTGCATTGGGGGACACGCCATTTACCAGACATCGGCGATTACCATGGTGCCCAGCAAGATCATGATGATCGAGCGAAAGAAGATGATCCATCTAATCGAGAAAGAGCCTCACGTTTGCACCCAATTCATCAATTATCTGTTGTCACGGAATCATCGTATCGAGCAGGACCTAATCGATCATTTGTTTAATTCGAGCGAAAAACGACTGGCGCGCGTGCTTCTGCTGCTGAATGACTACGAAAAGGGAAACGATAATCCCTCGATCATCGAGTTCGTGAACCAGGACACGCTGGCAGAGATGATCGGGACGACCAGGCCGCGCGTGAATTTCTTCATGAATAAATTCAGGAGATTGGGGTACATCCACTACACACACAACGGGGGACTGGAGATCTACAAGTCGCTATCCAAGGTATTGCAATAAAGGTATTGCAATAAAAAACGAGCGATTCCCCGCGATTTTTGAGAGCTGTGAGGAACCGCCGAGACAATCTCCCGGCGGTTCCTATTTTTACTGCGTCGAACTGGCCTTTTGATCTTTGACCTGCAGTTCGTTCACTACTTGCTGAACGTTGGGGACGCCTGCCGCTACTTTTTCCACTTGCGCGCGCTTGGCCTGCGAATTCACTTCTCCGGTTAGCGTGACTACACCGTTTTTCACGTCGTATTTCACGTCTTTGTTGAGTTTGCTCTGAACGAGCGCGGCGTCCAGATTCTTTTCGATGCCCTTGTCGAGGTCTGAATTAACCGTCTTCGCGTCGCTAGCGCCCGGGCCCAGCGGAACAACCGCGATCTCGTCGGCAACAACTTGAGAGCCGGCAATCGATTTGGTGATGGATTCAGCTTGAGCCTTGTCGCCGGAAGAGGCGACTTGACCGGTCAAAGTGACAACACCCTTATCTCGATCCTGGCTGACTTTAACGTCGTGGAGATTTGCTTGGTCGAGAGCTTTGCGAACGTTATCGGTTACATCCGGAGATTTAGTGGCAGCTCCGGAACATCCAATCAGAGATGTGACGGCGGCGAAGGTGAGCAGACGTAGCAGCGAGCTTGATTTCATTTTTATCTCCTTGGACGTTGGCTGACCAATACCCGGCTGGGAAGGAGCAACGCAATGTCGCGCAAATACCATAGGCCCAGCCTACGGAAGGAACCATCCAGAACATACCCTAAAGATGGTTGTGTTTTGGGGTATGAAGCGGGCGCATGGCGTAGACGTTGAACGAGCTGAAGCGGCCAAAAATGTGAAGAAGGGAATCCAAAGCGAGCGGGTTGTTAGGCCCGCCCGCTTCGTGAAATTAGCGTCTCGATTTTTTGCGAGCTTTACTCTTGCGGCCTGCAGATTTAGTTGAGCGCTTCGCTTTGGCTGGGCGCTTTTTTCGGCTGGCCGGGCGTGACTTTTTTCGAGCCTTTGGACGCGACCGCCGCTTGGCTGGCGCACTAGCGGCCTTGGATAGCTCACTCACCTTTGCCGCAACGGTTCCGAGAGCGGAGCCGATGGTGGTAGCAACGTTCGTCAGCATTTCCTCTGCGCCGGATGGCTTCTGCTCGTCAGTCATTTGAATCTCCTTTAAATCTTTTCGGGTGACGGCCTATTTCCTGGGCTGCTTTAGGAATTGTGCGGAACTTCCTGGCCTAGCGCAGTGGCGAGAGCGATCTGATGATCCTGTTCGTCCATGAGTATCTCGCGAATGTGTTCGGCCATGGAGAATTCACCAAGAGCTTCACATTGACGTACGCGATCGCGGTAATTGCGAATGGTTTCAGTCTCGTTCTCGAGGTCAAATTTGAGCATGTCCCGTGCCTTGTCGGAAGTGCGAACAGGCTTGGGCTGAGTGGTGGGCATGCCGCCGAGGTAATCGATCTGATTCGAAATGATGAGCGCGTGGCTTAGCTCCTCGCCGGCGTGTTTCTCAAGTTCTCCGGCAATGTTCATATACTCGGCGCCCTTCAAAACTTGCGAATAGATGACGTAAGAAATGATAGCTTGATATTCCCGGGCTAGATCTTCATTTAAAGCTGCGATGAGTTCTTTTCGAGTCAAATTTTTCCCGGTTGAGGATTGAGGGGCTTCCTTCGTTTCCTTCATCTGGTTCTCCTTCTATGGAATTGCGAAGCCGAGACAGATGCAGAGTGTTAGTAGGCTCGCTTGCAGTGAATACTCTACTGGCCCAATTCTCAGACGTCAAATCTTTGCGCAATGGATTACAGACGACAGGCGGGCAGGCCAGGGCTTGGGAGAACGGCTAACCTTGAGCCGCTCTCCCATCGCCGAAGCGAGGTGACTGTGTTTACGCGCCGGCGCTTTTGGCTGCTTCACGATAGGCGCGTTGGCCAGCGTCGGCTGCGTCTTTTACAAAGTCTGTGGCGTCGTCCACATTCTTCTTGGCGCGGTTAGCCCATTTCTGACCTGTGCTCACGGCTTCGTCGAGTCTGTCCTGCGCCGTACCGACGAGGTAGTCACGCGTATCTTCACCCGATTGAGGCGCGAACAAAATTCCGATCGCCGCGCCTACTCCAATACCCACTAAAAACGCCGAAACAGTTTCCGGCCATCCCATTCTCTTCATAACGTCCTCCATTTTTCGCGTTTCATTTACGCTCTACGACTTTAGAACAACAACTAAACTTCGATACTACTTCGGAACCACCATAATCTCATGCTAGACAGTAGCGTCGCGAAGTTATTCACGCCATACACTGAATGACGTAGATTGAGGGCCCAGGCGCCCTAGCGCTGGTGCCGATCATGTGCGGCGAACGACGAGACAAGTGATGTCATCGTGCTGCGGAGCGCCGCCTACGAATTCATCGAGCCTTCTCATGATGGAGGACAGAGTCATGGCGGCTCGTTCTTCAAGGGGTTCGGCGGCCATGGCGAGCAAGCGAGCTTCGCCAAATTCCTTACCGTTTTCATCACGGGCTTCGGTGACGCCATCGGTGTAGATGATCAGAACGTCACCGACTCCCAGAACAGTGCGGCCAGTTTCATACTTTTCATTTATCTCTATGCCCAGCGGAATGCTTTCGGACTTCAGGCGTTCGATGGTGCCATCGCCGTGCTTCAGCATGGGAGGATTGTGGCCGGCACAGAGATAATTCAAACTGCCGTCAACAGGATCGAGTTCCGCGAGAAAAGCGGTGGTAAAGCGGCGGCCGTTCATATTGTTGGAGCAGGCTTGGCGGTTGAGTCCGGCAACGAGATCAGAGAGTGAGCCGCGTGAGCCGGCCAGCGCGCGAAGACTGGCCTGAAACGTAGCCATCAGCATGGCCGCCGGGACGCTCTTGCCGGCAACGTCTGCAACTGCGATGAGCAAAGGACCATCGACGGCGCGGCGAAAAGCGTCGTAATAATCGCCGGCGACCATTTTGGCTGGCCTGGTGGCGAAAGCCATGTCCACTCCGGCAACTTCCGGGGGCACACGCGGGACCAGCCAGCGTTGGATTTCACGAGCGATCTCGATGTCACGCTTCATCGAAATGTGATCGCCGAGGACCATCACCAGCAAGAGTAGGAGACCAATGAAGGCCAAGAGAAGTTCAACTTCTCTGGTGAAAAAGAGAAACTCGAGTCCGACAATGGAGAAGACTGCGAGGATAAGAGTGATCAGCAAAAAAACACGGCGAGGCGGCGACAGCTTTTTGAAAATGCTCGAAAATATGGCTGCTGATATTTTAAATGGTTGCTTCCAGGATTTCTTTTGGTCGGCGCGCCGGTCAACCTCCTGCTTAAACGGCCGCGCGCTGGCTTCCGCTTCGGATTTGAACTGACTCCACAGATCGTCGAGCTCCATGCCTGCGGTGAGACGGCGCCAGCCGTCCTGCGAACGCCAGACACCGCGACGGACTGCGGACTTTGCGCGGCGAGCCGACTGCTTGAACTTGTCGAGCTTGGGATCGAGGAAGATTCGCCAATCGCTGCGGAGTTCGCTGGGAGAAGTATTCACGCTTCAGTATGCGCTGTAACGATGTGCGGAAGGATAGGGTGTTTCTCGTATTGTTCGTCCAGAAAGAATCTAGCTTCATTTTGAAACATCGCCGGTGGAGGAGCATCAAATTGCGAATCGAGTAGAAGCTGCTAAAACAACGCAAAAAATCGCTGGTAGCGGCGTATTTGCGGCGCGTAAGTAATTGTAAGTTAACGACTTATGCGCAGAATATCTTGGCCCGTGAAATGCACATAAGGTGCGTTGGTCGCCAGGGTCGAGACAGGCTTTATAGGCGAACTGGCGAAACGAATTTAGATTTTAAGCATCCAGGCGAATCGGCCTGGATGTTTTCAACTTGGGAGACGCCCAGCAATGGCAGCAGCAAGTTCAGCAATCAAACCAGCACCACTACCTAATTGGAGCGAACGGGTAAGAGCGCTCAAGAATATTCCTCCGGTGTTGCGCTTTGTGTGGGACGCGGCGCCTGGGATCGTTGTTTCGAACCTATTTTTTCGGGTGGCCGCGGCACTAATCCCGCTGTCGATCTTGGCGGTGACGAAATTCATTATCGACTCAGTGACCAACCATCAGCTGAGGCAAGTTCCGCTACCGCACATTTTCTGGTGGATGGTACTGCTGGAATTCGCCCTCGCGGGTGTGGCGACGTTTATGGCGCGTGTCATCGAGTTCTGCGACACCACTCTGGCGGACCGCTACACGCGGCACATCAGTCTGGAATTGATGAAACACGCGGCGAAGCTGGATTTGCTGTCATACGAAGATCCGCTCTTTTACGACAAGCTGGAACGCGCGCGGGCGCAGGGCGTGGACCGAGTCCAAATGCTGCAGGTGGCCGGACGGCTGATTCAAGAGGTGGTCACCACGGTGAGTCTGGCGGCGGCTATTTTTCTATTTTCGAAATTTCTACTGCTTGCTTTGGTGGTTTGCGTGGTCCCGGCCTTCCTGGGAGAAACCCATTTCGGTTTCATGATTTACTCGTTGAGTTTCCGGCAGACGCCCGGCCGGCGTGAATTGGACTACTTGCGGGTTTTGGGCGGAACTAAAGAGAGCGCGAAAGAGCTGAAGCTGTTTGGATTGGCTCCGTTTCTGATGGGGCGCTATTCGGAGTTAGCGGACGAGCTGTATCTCCAAACAAAAGACCTGTCGAAGCGAAAGCTGATGTTTGGGTCAATGCTGGCGCTACTTGGGCTGATGGGTTATTACGGCAGCTATGCGTACGTTATATACGGAGCGGTAGCCGGACTGATGACGGTGGGAGTAATGGTTTATCTATCGGGGGCTATTGCCGGAGCGAGTTCTAACATCCAGGCAGTGTTTACTTCCTTTTCGGGGATTACCAACCAGGCGCTGTTCATGACCGACCTGCTAGAATTTTTCGCGGTGAAACCGAAGATACTTTCGAAGGCTTCGGCGGTGCCGGCACCGAAACCCATTCGCTCGGGATTCGAGTTTAGGAATGTTTCTTTCAAATACCCGGGCAGTTCGCGAATGGTATTGAAGAACGTGAACTTTAAACTCGGGCCGACGGAGCGGATCGCGATTGTTGGGGAGAACGGTCAGGGAAAAACGACGCTGGTGAAGTTGCTGACTCGTTTGTACGACCCAACGGAAGGGCAGATTCTGTTGGACGGAAGAGATCTGCGCGACTACGACCTGGAGAGTTTGTGGAAGGAAATCGGCGTCATCTTCCAAGACTTCATGCGCTATGAGATGACCGCGGCGGAGAATATCGCTGTGGGAAGAATCGAAGACTTGGAGAATCAATTCCGCATACGCGCGGCGGCGAATAAGAGCCTGGCGGAACATACGATAAGGCGGCTGCCGAACGGCTTTGACCAAGTGTTGGGCTGCCGGTTTGAAGGCGGCGTGGACCTATCCGGAGGCGAGTGGCAGAAAATCGCTTTGGCGCGCGCTTATCTTCGAGATGCGCAGCTCTTGATCCTGGACGAGCCCACTGCGGCGTTGGACGCGCGTTCGGAGCACGAAGTTTTTAAGCGGTTCGCGGAGCTGACCAAGGGCAAAATGTCTTTGCTGATCTCTCATCGATTCTCTACCGTTCGCATGGCCGATCGTGTGCTGGTGCTGGCGAACGGCGAGATTGCCGAAGAAGGCAAGCACGAACAGCTGATGAAAAGCGGCGGCCAGTATGCAGAGATGTTCGAACTGCAGGCAGCCAACTACCGTTAATCGTACTGCCGTTATTCGCGCTACGTTAGTCGCTAGGCAACTCTTCTAGTTTGGAGATTCGCGATTACCTTCCCGGACGGGAATGCAGTTCTACCATTTCCTGAGGGGATGCGGGCTTGTAGGGTTTGAAGCCGGCGCGTTCCATTCCTTTTTGCGCCTCAGGATTCTTCATAAAGGTATCCCACACAAAAGCAGTACGCGCATTTTCCGCCATCACCATGCTAATTCCGGCATCGATCCCTACGATATCGCTGTCATACCAGTTCGTGCGCGGATTGAACGCGTCCACGAAGCCGTAGCGGCTCCAGGTGCCCGCGCCGTAGCGGTATTGAATGGTGCGAAGCACGCGCATAATAGGACCCGGCAGAAACGGCAGTGAGCCTGCGGAAGCGCATGGGACTACCGTTCCGTCGATTGGGCCTGTTGCCGGAGGTCCGCCCCAGACTTCATAACCATGTTCGGAATCCGAGGCGGTGATGCCCCAGAGATTCTCGCCATAGTCGGGAAATTTCTTCCCCAAGCTTAAGCAGAAACGGCGGTGCACGTCAGTGGCAAGAATTGAGTTCTGAAAATAATCGACGTACTTGTCGCGCTTGCCGCGGAAATCAAACCAAGCCTGCGAATACTGGTGGATGAACAAGGGCGCGTAGGAACCGATGTAGCGAATGCCGTCGAATTCAAAAATGGTCCGTTTCCAGGCGTCCCAGGCTTGGGGCTGGAGGGCATGTGAGGAAGAGCCCATGCCCAGCAGATACATCATCATCATTTCGCTGTAGCTGTCCCAGCGATATTGCAGGAAACCGCCTTCCGGAGTCCAACCATGCGGAAGGATGCGAGTGTCTTCCGAAAGCCAGTTCCAATCGACGCGATTAAAAATTTCGTGAGCCAGCTGGCTGATTTCGGAATGCTCGAAATATTGGCGGCAGGTGAGGATGCCACAAAGCAAAATGGAAGTGTCCACCGAAGAAACTTCTGATTGCCACAATCTTTCGCCGGTGCCGATATTGGCCCAGTGATAGTAAAAGCCTCGCTCTTGAGGCATTTTTTTCCAGAGAAAACGTAAAGTTGCGAGAGCGCGATCGCGGGCCTGAGAATAAGAAACATAGCCGCGCTTTTCGCCGATGCAAAGGGCGGTGAGTCCAAATCCAGTTGCGGCGATACTGCCCAGGATGCTGGTATCGGAACCGCGAACGTTACATCTGTCCTTGACGATGCCAGTCTTGGGATTGCACTGTTCCCAGAAGAATTGAAAAATGGCGTTTTCCAACTGCTCGAGAAAAGTGTCGTCGCCGGGTGAAAGATAGGTGGCAGGAGGAAGCGGGCTTAGTTCGATTGTGGTTTCCGCGGCCGGTTGAGCGGGGGAATTCTTATGGGCCTGAGATTGGCCCAAGAGTGAAGGATTTCTTGCCAACGCCGGGATGCATGCCGCCGTGCCGGCGAACTGGCGCAGCAATTCTCTACGCGAAAGACCCCTCCCGAATCCGAGTATAGGGTGCACAGTTCGATTTTAGACAAAAGTGAAGGGTGAAGAAACCCGGCCGGGGAGTCTATTTCCATCCGGTGAACGAATGGCGAACCTCGCAGGCCGGTTTCGATTTGGCGTTAAGCGCCGGCGCGTTTGGCGGCAGGCTCTGAAAATAGCGCGATCATTTCGCGGTTGAAGGTCGGGATATCCGTGGGTTGGCGGCTGGAAACCCAGTTACCGTCCCGGATCACTTCTTCATTCTTCCAGTTGCCGCCTGCGTTACGGATATCGTCCTGGATCGTATGGTAGCCGGTCATGGTCCGGCCTTTAACCAGACCCGCGGAAACCAGGAGCCAGGGCGCATGACAAATCACTGCAATGGGCTTTTTGGCTTGGTCGATACTGCGTATGAAGTCCTGGGCTTTTTTTTCGGCGCGCAGGAAGTCCGCGTTTAGGGCACCGCCCGGCAATAGGACGGCATCGAAGTCGTTAGGCTGTGCTTTGTCGAGCGTCATGTCAACGCTGACCTTATCGCCTTTCTCGTCGTGCTCGAATCCCTGGATCTTTCCGGACTTCGGCGCGATGACAAAGGTTTTCGCACCGGCCTCTTCCAGAGCTTTTCGAGGCTTTTCGAGTTCAGCCTGTTCGAAACCATCGCTGGCTAAGATTGCAACGCGCACGTGTGACAATTTCTTCTCTGACATAAGACCCCCATTTAGATAGGTTAGTTAAATACTTGTCATTCAGCAGTTCAGCAACCTAACTATGTTTGTGGTTAGCCAAGAAACTCCCTGACTTCTTGGGGCGGGACATCCTCGGGGCGACGCGGACTGTCAGGGCCCGGGGGATCGTGACGCCGTGGGTCCGGCGGATCGATAACTTCGGGCACGCGATCGCCGTGTTTTCGTCCCGGTTCGTCTATCGGGTCACGCTTTGGGTCAGCGGTTAATCGTATAGCCATTTTTCCTCCTCATAAGCCGGACAGCTTGCTCTCTTGAATTATGCGGAACTGAATGATTCAGATGTATCCCAGACAAGCTGTAACCTCCGGATGGAATCTATGTAGCGGTTTTACTGGCTTTAGCGACGGGATCAGGGAGGAGAGGGGTCACTCTCAATATATCAGGGGGAGACTATGAGTGACCCCTTCAGGGGAGAGATCTGAAGAAATGCCGAGTTGAGACTTAGAAAGCATCGAGCTTGGTGCTTAAAATAGCGAAGTACGGAAACGTTCTCAATCGGCTATGAATTGTAATTACGGAGTGGAAGTCACTGTAGGGCGCTTCGAAGAAGGAACTCAAAAGACGGCGGAATACTCAGGGTATGAGTTATGGGCTAAATGGTTGAAATTGAAGAATAAGAAGCCGCTTGTTTTCAATGACTTCTCGAAAAGCCCGAAATGCGTTCCACCACGGATACTTTGGGTATGGCCATTCCCTCAGCGGCCAAAGCCGCCCTCCTCTCCATCCGTGCGGCGCGGGTAAAGCCGTGTCCTGACGACAGCCAAAAAACCTAAACCCGTGAAGACGGGCCAGTTTCGCTACAAGCAGTGGATTGAGGGCGTTAGAAATTACAGTAAACGAAGCTGGCCGCTACGCTGTTACATGTATGGCGATTTTTGCTGCTAGCCGCTAAAAGGGTGACTCCAGCGCGCTCTGCGCGCCAGGTGGGAATTTCAAGGAGGCACCATGTTGCGTTGGGCCCTTACATTTTTCATCGTAGCGCTGATCGCGGCAGTGTTTGGATTCTTCGGAATTGCGGCTGCAGCGGCGGGCGTGGCGAGGATACTTTTCTTCATCTTCCTGGTGTTGTTCCTGGTTTCACTGGTCAGCGGGCTAGTTAGCCGGGCTTAGCTACCGTATAGGCGTATAGTATTGCTAACGCACGGTAGCTTGGCTAAGTCACGAGCAACCCAGGACAAAAATGAAAACTCTGCCGATGGTCGGGATTATCCTGATCGTCCTTGGAATTCTGGTCTTCGTCTTCCAAGGAATAACGTACACCACGCACAAGAAAGTTGTGGATATCGGCCCGCTGCAAGCGACCGCCACCGAGCACAAGACAATTCCTTTGCCTCCTATTCTTGGAGGGCTCGCTTTGGTGGGGGGAATCGTCTTGTTAGTGGCCGGCAGAAAAGAAGCCTAGTTGGTTAGCGTTCCTGCCGCCTGACTCCGAGCGGGAAATCTTTTGTCGATTCTTGGTCGATTCTTACCTAACCCAACACGACACGAATAGTGTGGACGGCCCCATCGTCGGCGAGGGGAATACTGGCGGCGCCGGGTAGAAGTTTGCCATCCATTTCCGTGAGAGCTACACCACGAGAAACATTTGAAGGGTTTTCCACTTTGATTCGATACAGCGCAGAATGGTATCGAAAATCGATGGAGTAACCCGGCCAAGTGCGTGGTATGCACGGGTCAATATTCAGGATCATGCCGCGCACGCGGAAGCCAAGAATCCATTCCGTCCCGGTACGATAGAGCCATCCCGCCGAACCGGTGTACCAAGTCCAACCGCCGCGCCCTACGTGCGGAGGTTCCGCGTAGATATCTCCGGCTACGACATACGGCTCGACTTTGTAGCGTTGTACGTTCGCGCGTGAATTGGAGCGATTGATTGGATTCATGAAGCGGAAAAGATCAGTAGCCTTGTTGCCGTTTCCCAGTTCCGCAAAGGCGATTGCGGTCCAGGTGGAGGCGTGTGTATATTGCCCGCCATTTTCGCGGATACCTGGAACGTAGCCTTTTATATAGCCGGGATCGTGCGGGGTCTTATCGAATGGCGGAGTTAAGAGCAAGATCAGGCCGTCGGCCGAACGAATGAGTTGATGGTCCACGGCAGCCATGGCACGCGCTCCGCGGCCGGGTTCTGCAGCGCCACTGATGATTCCCCAGGATTGCGCGATGGAGTCTATGCGGCATTCTTCATTCTGCGCGGAGCCGAGCGGGGTGCCGTCATCAAAGTAAGCGCGGCGATACCATTCACCGTCCCAGCCTTCGCGTTCCAATGCCGCCTTCAACAGGCTAACGTGAACCCGCCACTTTTCTGCGCGCTCGCGCTCTCCGCGGGCATCCGCCACTTTCGCAAACTCCCAGAGAACGGTGTGCAGAAACCAGCCTAACCAGATACTTTCTCCCTTGCCCAACTGGCCGACACGATTCATACCGTCGTTCCAATCGCCGGTACCCATCAGCGGAAGGCCATGAGCGCCAACGGAGAGGCTGCGGTCCAGAGCTCGCGCGCAATGTTCAAAAACTGTCGTGCGAGTTTGCGAAATGCGCGGCTGGAAATACGATTCGTTTTGTCCTTCTGCGAGGAGGTCCCCTTCCACAAAGGGAACCTGCTCTTCCAGCACGGTCATGTCGCCGGTGGCCTCGATGAAGTGGATTACGGCGTAAGGCAGCCAGAGAAGATCGTCTGACATTCGCGTGCGGATGCCGCGACCGGACGGAGGATGCCACCAATGCTGGACGTCACCTTCGGGGAATTGATGAGCAGCGGCGCGCAGAATCTGTTCGCGCGCCACCGCTCGCTTAGACACGGTGAGGGCCATCACATCTTGCAGTTGGTCTCTGAATCCGTACGCGCCGCTTAGCTGATAGAAGGCAGCGCGGGCCCACACACGGCTGGAAAGAGTTTGATAGAGGAGCCAGCGATTGAGAATTACATCCATACTTTGATCGGGAGTGGTTACTTGTACTGCGCTCAAAGTGTCGTCCCACTGGCGAAGAACATCGCGGAAAATCTGATTCAAATCTGCCGCTCTATAGCGATTGAGCAAGTCGCGCGCCTTTTCTCTGGATTCTGATTCGCCCAGGAAAAATACAATCTCAACGCGGGCGCCGGGCCGCAACTCGATGACTGTTTGCAGGGCGGCGCAAGGATCCAGGGCGGCGCCCGTTTTGCGGCCAAGAGGACGGCTGGTCTCCAGTGCCGCAGGGCCCTCGGGACCTCCATTTCGTCCAAAGAATTCCGTGCGGTCGGCGGTGAAGGAAGACTGGCGTCCGGCCAGGTCGGCAAAGGCAATGCGGCCAGCGAAATCTCCGTTCCAGGCACTACGAGCAAAGAGAGCGCCAGACGCCGAATCGAATTCGGTGATGATGTAGGGCGCGGTGGCGGCGCGCGAACTTCCCAGCACCCACTCGGCGTAGGCGGTGACCGAAAGACGCCGAACGCGGCCCGAATCATTCTGAAGCGAGAGCCGGGAAATTTTTATCGGATCTTCGACCGGCACGAATTGAATCAGGTCAAGCTGAATGCCGTGAGAGCCGTGTTGAAAACGCGTGTATCCCTGGCCGTGACGGCATAGATAGCTGGCAGCTTCGTCGCGGATGGGAAGAGCGGTGGGACTCCAGACTTCGCCACTGACCTCATCGCGAATGTAGAGCGCTTCGCCTGGTGTGTCGAAGACATGATCGTTGGACCAGGGGGTGAGTTGATTTTCATGACTGTTGATGGACCAGGTGAAACCTGAGCCGGACTCGGAAACCAAAAAGCCGAAGGAAGGGTTTGCAATCACATTGACCCAGGGCTCGGGCGTTCGCAATCCTTCGGTTAGCACGGTGACGTATTCGCGGCCGTTCTCGGCAAAACCACCGATGCCATTGAAAAACTGGAGAGCGGGCTGAGGCAATTGCACATCTTGGCGCTTGCTTGGACGAGTTTCCCGGCGCACCCAAGGAACCGGCTCTCGATACTGCGATCTTGTGATTTGTTCCGCCAAGGTACCGCGCCGGCTAAGCAGGACGGCCCTTGCAATCATCTGAAGCTGCGTGCGGGTCTGCTGCGAGACCAAGTCTCCGCGCAACAGGAAAATCTTGCCGCTTACTCCGCTGGTGTCGGGAGAGAGCCGGAGCTGGCTGCCGCGCACTAAAGATTCCAGGGACGTGTGCAGCTCCTGGATGTAGGAGGGCGCCTTTTCATTAATGATCACGACATCGGCGGACAACTGCTTCATACGCCAGTATTCATGAGCGCGAAGGAGCTGGCGGATGATATCGACGTCGTCCGCGTCGTCTATGCGCGCGAGGATAATGGGCAAATCGCCGGAAATTCCCTGAGCCCAAAGCGTGCCGATGTCGAGAGAAGTGGTGCTGAGCACGTCTGAGGACGGGCGCAGAGAAGAATCCGAATACAGCACTGCGTTGGCAAGCCGTTGAAAGAGGTGGGCCTCTTCGGCTCCGATGCTGAGGTGATGGAGTTGTACCTGCGCCTGGGTCCAGGCGAGAGTGAGGGTGCGCTCAAAAGTTCGAGTATCGCGATACTTGTCGGCAAGGTCGAGAAGCTCTTCGCGGGTGGGCGCGACGATAGTGGAAAAAATGAGATGCGCTGTGGTGCCGGGCGGGATATGCACGGTGCGGCGCAAGCTCATGATGGGGTCGAGCACCGAACCCACTGAATTGGAGAGCGGGCGGCCATCGATGATCGATACCGCGTTGCGCAAGCTGCGAGCGCGGCCGACGAATTTCGCGCGGTCTGTTTCAAACTGCAAGTCGCCTACGGTGGTGCCGTCCACGACCACAACCTGCGCCGCCCATACGGAGGTTTCTTCGGGGGAACGCTTGCGGCGTGTGGCGACTACCGCGCCTAGATCAGCTACAAATTCAGTCTCGACGAAAAGGTTGGAGAAAGCGGGCGCGGCCAGATCGGCCGACTGCGAAGTAAGGGAGAGTTCGGCGTAAGAAGTGACCTGCACATCGCGCGCGCGAACTCCTAAATTGGTGATGGTTACGCGGCGCACTTCTGCATCGTCTTCGGAGGATACGACCACTTCAAGCGTGGTGGTCAGCGAACGGTCGCGCCGGATAATTTCGGCGTGATCTTCGTAAAAAACCGCTTCGTAAGAATCCGGCTCGATACCGGTAGGCTGATAGCCGGCGGACCACACATTTCCTGTTTGCTCTTCGCGCAGGAAAATATAACTGCCCCAACAATCGCGAGTGGTGTCTTCGCGCCAGCGGGTGATAGCAATGTCGCGCCAACGACTGTAGCCGGAGCCTGCAGCGGTAAGCATGACGCCGTAACGACCGTTGGAGAGCAGCTGCGTTCGAGGAGTGGCATCGTGCGGCGTGGTGAAACGGCGCACAACCGGCGGGAGGAGTTCACGCACTTTGGCCGAAGCCGAAACTTCTTCCGCGCGCGGACGCGCAACCAGGACGTCGCGAGGCGTGCGCTCTTGCAACAGCAACTCGGTGGCCCGCACGATGGGTTCAGCGTGGAAACGCGTTTGCATCACGCCGTCGCACAAAACGTTGGCAGCTGATACGAGGCTCATGCCCTGGTGGTGCGCCATGTACGCGCGCACGACGGCGACATTTTTGCCTTCGGGCAATCGCGAGCCGGTGTAATCGAGCGCTTCATAAAAACCATAAAATCCCCGGCCGCCGGCTTGTGAGAGCCGCTCAAAATTTTCCACGGCGGCCGAAGGGTCGATCATGGAAGCAAGAGCGGTAGCGTATGGCGCGATGACTAAATCTTCGCTGAGGCCGCGTTTGAGGCCGAGGCCTGGAACGCCAAAACTGGAGTATTGATAGGTGAAATCCATATCGCGAGCGTTGTAAGCAGACTCGGAGATTCCCCAGGGCACGCCGCGCTCGGTTCCATATTCGACCTGCCTGGCAACTACTTGTTCGTAGGTTTGGCTAAGCAAGCTGCCGGATGGTGAACGCAAGACCAGCGCGGGCATGAGGTATTCGAACATTGAGCCGGACCAGGAAATTAAGGCCGAGCCACGGCCTACGGGCGTGAGCGCGCGGCCGAGTCGGAACCAGTGCGAGGAAGGCACGTCCCCTTTGGCGATGGCGATGAAACTGGTGAGCCGCGCTTCCGAGGCAAGCAGGTCGTAGCAATTCGGATCCAAATTTCCGTCCGTGCCGCGATATCCGATGGAAAAAAGTTTGCGCGAATGATCGAACAGGAAAGTGAAATCCATGGCTTCAAATAATTTGCCGGCCGTTTGGGTGATGGAGGTGAGACGGTGAGTCAACGATGCTGCAGCGGCGATCGAATCCTGCATGGCTTGTATCAGCGCGGCAATTCGATCGAGCAGTTCGCGATTGCCCAGGGGATCGTGGACCAAACTTGCGCCCAGAGCAGTGAGTTCGCGGACAGCGGCTTCAAATCGTTCCGGCGCGTCGGCCAAAGTGGGGACGGTATGAAAGAAAGATTCGATGGCGATCCATTCGGGAGCCTCACTAGCCGGACGTTCAGCCATGACTTTGATTTCTTCCGGATCCAGGCGCAGCCACGGGATCAGAACTTTGGCGTCTTGAGCGTTTGACTCCACGGAAGCCCTGAGGGCTTCGGCGAAGTAACGCAATTCGGAATTGGGAGCGTCTCCGAGTTCCTGGCCTAAAGTCTGCGCGATGTCCGCCACGGTTTGCGCGCGATCGCCTAATTCGACGAAGCGTACGGCCCAGTCCGCAGCGTCAGTGGGAACTGATAGGCAAAGGGTGGCAATGGCATCGATTGCGTTGGTGAGTTGCTTGCGGGTGACGGTGTGAGTGCGTCTGGTGTCCGCAACTCGAGCGAGGGCTTGGCGCAGCAACAGCAGCGCGTCTTCAATTCCGGCGAGCACGGAAGAGTCCATGCTCGATTTTTGAATCAATTCTCTGCAGCCATTGCCGAGCGCTAGAAGATGTCCGGCGATATTTCCGCTATCGACGGATGATACGTACTTAGGATCCAGAGGATGCAGATCACGAGTGTCGTACCAGTTGTAAAAATGGCCTCGAAATTGTTCGAGGCGGTTCAAGGTTTGAAAGGTGGCTTCGATGCGCTCAACCGCGCTGGTGGTTCCGATCCAACCAAAATCGCGAGCGGCGAGGTTGGAAAGCAAGTACAGACCGATGTTGGTCGGCGAAGTGCGATGGGCCACTACCGGTTTGGGATCTTCCTGAAAATTGTCGGGAGGAAGAAAGTTTTCCTCAGAAGTGACAAATTCTTCGAAGAATCTCCAAGTGGAACGCGAAGCTAATCGAAGAGTTTTTGCGTCCTTAACCGAGAGCTCTTCTGCTTCCGGAAGGCTGGGAGGAAGGCTGATCCAGCGAGCGACTGCGGGTGCGGCAACCCACATGGCAACAAACGGGATGGCGGCGGGCAATGATGCATGCCTACCAAACACAACGGCGAGCAGAGCGACCAGGGCAAGGATCACACTGGAAATCATTCGTTTGTAGATGCCAAAAATATTCAGATCAAATGCGGATTTCGCCTGCGCGGCGGTGACCCATTGCAGCAAATTTCTGCGCGTTATGAAAATGCGCGCGAGCGTGCGCAAAATCGCGTCTGACATCAGCCATGCTTGATAAGCCAACAAGATGATGGTCAAGGCGATCTGGTCCAGACCGAGTTGAAGATCCGAAAGCACACCGCGGATGTGACTGCGTTTCGAAATTCCGCCGATGCGCGGGCTCAATCCGGTGAGGAAAGGGATCAGGGAAGGAATCGCCAGTGTTGCCAGGATGAATCTGGTCCAGATCCAGGGAGAAATTACCGGGACTAGCCAGCCGACAACCAATGTCAAAAACATGCAGGGCGCAGAAAGGGTCCGGCGCAAATTGTCGATCATCTTCCAGCGGCTAATGGCCGGGATCTTTACCCGTTTGCGTTCTTCCTTCGACAAGTCGCCGTGTCCGAAAACCCAGGGGAGAAGCTGCCAGTCTCCGCGCGCCCAACGACTTTGCCGCATGGCGGAGGCTTCGTAGTGCGAGGGGAATTCGTCGAACAATTCGATGTCCGAGGCCAAGGCGGTGCGCGCGAAGATGCCTTCGAAGAGATCATGACTCAGCAAAGTATTTTCTTTTACCTTGCCTCCCAATGCGGCCTCGAACGCGTCGAGATCGTAGATTCCCTTGCCGGTGTAGGAGCCTTCGCGAAACAGGTCCTGGTAAACATCTGAAACGGCGGAAGCGTATGGATCAATTCCGCTAGGACCGGCAAAGATTTTCTGGAACAGCGAGCCTTCGCGGTCGGTTGTGAGCGAAGGAGTGATCCTTGGCTGCACGATAGAGTAGCCATCTACAACGCGGCCAACTTCGGGATCGAATTGCGGCCGGTTCAGGGGATGCGCCATGGTGCCTACCAAACGGGCGGCGGTGCCGCGAGGCAGGCGAGTATCCGCATCCAAAGTGATTACGTAACGTACCGCCGGGATCATTTCCGGAGGACGGCCACCGAGAGGGATAAACGTGGTATCGGAAGCGCCGCGAAGGAGTTGATTAAACTCGTGAAGTTTCCCGCGCTTACGCTCCCATCCCATCCACTTTTGTTCGCGTTCATTCCACATACGCTTGCGGTGAAACAGGAAAAATCGATCACCGCCACCCGGCGGCGGGCCGTGACTCTCATTTAAGGTAGCGATGGCCTCGACTGCAGTGGCCAGGAGTTCATCATCGCCCGGCAGGCTTTCTGTGGGAGCGTCCGCCCAGTCGGAAAGCAGCGCGAAACGCAAGTCACCATCGGGATTTGCCAAATAGTGGACTTCCAAATGTTCGATCTGTTCTTTTATCGAGCGTTCCGAAGTGAGCAGCGTAGGAACTGCGACGACTGTGCGCAAATCGGTTGGCACGCCTTCTTTGAACTCCAGGCGAGCTAGCGTGCGCGGTCCAAGTAAATCCGTCACCGCCCGGTTGATGAGAGCGATAGCCAGATCGGAGGCTGGAATAGCCGCGAGCATACCCAGCAATCCGAGATAACCGGGGTGCAACCCGAGAATGTAGGCGTGATGGAGCGGGAATGCCAGAATGATGGCTGTTAGTATCGCGATGGTTCCTAGATAGCCTGGCACCGCAGCGCGAACGTAGAGACGCAGAAGCCAGCGCCTCCAGGGAATGTGAAAATCCAATTCCCGCTCGAATTCCTGGCGTCCGCGCGAGATCAGATAATATCCGGGGTCTGCGCGGCGGTCGTCTGCGGGCTGGCCGTCGATCTTTTCCGCGCGCGCCCGCTTGGCGCGATGGACGGCGCGATCAGCGACTTCGATCTCGGTATATTTCGATCCGCGGGAAAGGTCTTCAATCGCGTGGCGATAGTAATCCCGGGTGGTGAAATCCATTTCGGCAAAATTGCTTCCGGCGCGCAAAACCTGGTCAACCAGGCTCACGCCTTCGAAAAAAACCTGCCAATCAAAATCGGAGGTTAGCCGCATGCTGGTGATCACATTGCGGACGGTGACGGTCATGGCGGCTTGTTCCTGGTGCTCAGCGCGGACGATTTCATCCGCCGTGGTACCTTGCGCAGCCAGGCGCTCGTCGAGCCAAACCAGAATGGGGCCGACTTTGGGGTCGAGATCGCGCAATCGCTGCACGAGTTGAACGGCGAAGGCCCTTTCAAGAGGCTTCTTTTCAAAATCCCGAAGAACGCTGGCCGGGGAAATGGTGGCTTGGCCGCCTGTTCCCAGCAGACTATCGGCAAGCACGTCGGCTTCTTCACGAGCGCGCCGACTTAGCAACAGACGCTCGGCGACTCTGCGTAAATTCTCCACCAGCACGATACGAAGCGTGATGGCCACGGCCCATAGCTCGCCGATAGTCAAAGGTTGCACGCGTTGATAGGCAGTGACGAAAGCGCGCAGCACTTCCGGATCAAAGCGGCTGTCGGTATGCGCTACATAGGCCCAGGCCACGCCGAACACGCGCGGATACCCTTCCAAGTGTCCGGAGGCCAGTTTCGGCAGTTTTTTGTAAAAGCCGGGGGGAAGGTCGTCGCGAATTTCGCGAAGCTGCTCTTCAACGATGTAAAAGTTATCGACCAGCCACTCCGCTGCAGGGGTGATGGTGAGGTCCTGCTGAACCGACTTGGCAGTGGCACGGTAATATTCCAGGAGAGCGCGGCCATTTTCGGCTACGCGAGGTATAAGCGGACGGCCGCTATCGGAATCCGTTGTAACAGTCTGAGCGGCGGCCAGGCTTTCGGCATGCTGTTCCAAACGCTCGACACTGAAAAGCTCTGCGCGAATGGGCTCTTCGGCTTCAGCGACAATGGTTGGGGTTTGCGAAACGCTGGCCATGATTTCCCTAGGGGCGAAAGAGCGACTCAAGCGTGCGTTATCAACGCACTAGAATACAACGCAATATGTGAGCGCGGCACGATAATGAGAGACCGGGGAAATGGGGCCGGAAGATGTCATCGGCTAACCGATGAAACGAAAGATCAACTAGCTTTCCGCAATCCAGCGGCTCCAATTCCTGAAATTGGAGGGATTGGCGAAGGCGGTCTTAGTGATGCGTTTAGCGCGGAATTCAAAATCCTCTCTATGTCGGACTTTTGATAGGGGTGACAGATGAAATCGAACGCGCTGAGGTTTAGCGCTGCAAGATAATCTCGATAGTCGTGCGGACATGAAGGGGCGCACACAATTACGGCAGGAACCTCGGCGCGCCGCAATCTGAGGTGCCTGACGACATCGCGGTATGTGCCATCCAAGAGCCAAAAGCCGCAGAAACAGACGGAGACCTTCTCGCGGGCGAGGACAGATTTCACCTCTTCCAAGCCTCTGGACCACACGGTCCTCACCGAAAACGGCGCAAGCAGATCCGACATATTCCCATGGATTTCCGGGTCGCTGGTAGCTACCAGGACGGTAGCCTTGGATTTGTGAAGTTCAATATTTTGTAGGTCTTCAAGCTGTGCGATGTTTGCATTTCCCGGATCAACGGCGGCTACCCTCATAGTCGCGTCCCTTTCGTCAGTTAGAAGATTTACCGCGTAATTCTCTGTCAGATATACATTTGCATCAATACAGGCAATTCGTTAGGGGCGTAGGGAATATCCTGTAGAACGATGCGCGGGAAATGGAATTCTGCGAAATAACGAAGCCGGAACGGAGTTATGTTACACGCGGATGAAAAACGCCGCCCAACTAACGAGCTTCACCGAGCGAGAACGACCTAAGGCTCGATGATTTGATTTCGCACCGCATAGCGCACTAATTCGCTGACGGTATGCAACTGGAGCTTGCGCATGATGTTAGCGCGATGAGTTTCTGCCGTTTTAACACTGATATTTAGAGATGATGCGACTTCCTTGCTGCTTTTGCCTTCCGCCAGCAATTGTACGATTTCACGCTCGCGAGAGGTGAGGCGATCCCGCATGGTCTCGGGAAGGTCGGCTTTCGTTTTTCCTTCATTAAAATTGGTAAGCATTACTTCGGTTGCTCGCGGAGTGAAAAAGGGCTTGTGGTTTGCGAGAGTTTCGACGGCGATAACCAAGTCACGATCGGAATCCGACTTTACGATGTATCCGCGGACACCG
>Ga0209624_10000933_pt1 | contig 24535 bp, 21 predicted proteins | sample JacPinW_OM2H0_O1_FD_188565 | JGI IMG/M metagenome (GOLD analysis project Ga0209624, IMG submission 188565) | Forest soil microbial communities from Algoma, Ontario, Canada - Jack Pine, Ontario site 1_JW_OM2H0_O1 (SPAdes) (version 2) | ecosystem: Environmental > Terrestrial > Soil > Boreal...
ATCGCGAGCGACTGGGAAATCACTGTTTTGCCATCGATGAGGAGCGGTACGAGGCCGAAAGGATTCAACTCGAGGTAGTCACTCGCGCGCTGTTCGCCGCGGGCGAGCTGCCGCGGCACGGCTTCGTAGGCGAGGCCCTTGATATTGAGCGCGATGCGGACGCGATAGGCGGCGGAGCTGCGAAAGTAGGTATAGAGCTTCATCGGCAGTAGACTAACGAGCCATGAGCATTTGGCGCAACGTTGCCACCATCGAGGAGCTGCAGGAGCGCTCACGCGATACGCTGATCGAGCGCCTCGGCATCCGCTTCACGCAAATCGGACCGGACTTTCTCTGCGCCTCCATGCCCGTCGATGCAAAAACACGCCAGCCGCGTGGTGTGCTGCATGGCGGCGCCTCCGTGGCACTCGCCGAAACCGTGGGCAGCACCGCAGCGAACCTGTGCGTGGACGCCGAGCGCGAGGTATGTCTCGGACAAGAGATCAATGCCAATCATCTGCGACCCGTGCGCGAGGGCGTGGTCACGGCGACCGCACGGTCGGTGCATCGCGGGCGGACGACCCAGGTGTGGCAGATCGAGATTCTTGACGAGCGGCAGCGGCTCATCTGTATTTCGCGCATCACGATGGCCGTGGTCGCGATCGCCCCACACATGAGAGTACCCTAGGCTTATGCGCAAAACCCCATGGGTCCTGAGCGGTGCGGGCATCGCGCTGCTGCTGCTCGCAGCGTGCGGGCAGAAGGGCCCGCTCTATCTACCCGACAAGAAAGCGAGCGTCATCAAACCCGTCAGCGCCTCACCCGCGGCATCGCAACCGCCCGAGAAAATCGATCCCGAGCAGAAGGACGACTCGCAGCAACCGCCGTCGGCGCCGTCGCCGCAATAATTTTCAGGCGTGCACGAGATCCGGCAGCGGCTTTGCCGCCGCGCTGTCCGGGAATACGGCCGCATCGAGCGCCCGCGTGGGCACCGCGAGATGATCGGCCAGCACGCCCTTCAGCGCGGAGTGCAGATTGAGCGTGGGCGCAAGATCACGCCCCTGGTAGAGCGCACGTTCCGACAGCCCCGGCCAGTCGGCGATCACGCGGCCACCACGCACGGCGCCGCCCACGAGGAAAGCGGCAGCCGCGGTGCCGTGATCCGTGCCGCGCGTGCCGTTGACGGCCGCCGTGCGCCCGAACTCGGTGGCGACCATGACCACGGTATCGCGCCATACGGGCCCAAGCTCCTCCTTGAGCAGTCGCAGGCCGGCATCCAGATTCGCAAGACGCGCCGCGAGCTGCCCCTGCGCGCCGCCTTCGTTGGCGTGCGTATCCCAGCCGAGTGCGTCAAATACCGCAACGCGCGGCCCATCGTCGCTGCGCAGAAACTCCGCCGTCGCGTGAATGACTTCCTTATAGGGAGCACCGCTCTTGCCCTTTGCCTGCGCTGGGCGGGCAAGCAGCTGCGCCTGCGACATCTGTGCACCGTCCTCGGTGGCGCCCGCCAGGGTGGGCTCACCCTGCGCCGCGTCCGCGACCGATTGCGTGGCGAGCGCATCCGCGAGACGCTGCGAGAGCACGGGATCGGTGGAATAAAGATCCGTGATTCGCTGCAGCGTGTCCTCATCCAAAGCCGCAAGGTGCGACGGCGACCACGACGCAACCGGTGCAGAGCCTCGCATGACGAGCGGCACATTCTGCCCGAGCGCAATCCCGAGCTCGCCACGGCGGGCGGTGCGATCCGGCGGCAGCGCGGCGAGCGCGCGGTTGATCCAGCCTGTCTGCACGGCATGCGCGTGCGCGCAGCCGTTTTCGAGCACGTCCTGACCGTCAAAATGCGAGCGCTCGCGATACGGGCTCGCGATGGCGTGAAAGACGATGAGTTCGTGCGCGCCGTAACATTCACTCAAGAAAGCAAGACTCGGATGCAGCCCAAAGAGCCCATCGAGCTTGAGCGCGCCGCCGTTTGACCCCGGCGCCGCAATCGCAACCTCGCCGCGCAGCCGCGCGTAGTGCGGATCGCCGTACGGTGGCACCGCGGTCAGGCCGTCGAGGGCGCCGCGTAGGATGACAAATATCAAACGCGCACGCGTGCCGCCTCCGGCAAAGGCGATCTTGCTCGTCATCAGCAAAGCGCCGGCGGCGAGGCCGGCACCACGGAGAAAATCGCGTCGTTTGATCGCGGTCATATCAGTATCTCCTAGCGACGCATGAATTCGGGCGCAGTGAGGAGCAGCGTGAGCGCCTGCGAGGCACTCGCGGCGCGCGAGATCGAGGTGTGGGTCGATGCGCTCATGACGCCGCCCAACCACTGCGGTGCAAGCTGCGCGGCATCGTGATGTGCGCCCATCTTCTGCCCAAGTGCGTCCGCCCATTCGATGCGTTTCATGATGGACGACGGCCCGTCCCAGTCGGCGCTGCGATCCGGCCAACCCGCGGGCGAGCCTGGCGCATAGATACGCTGGCCGAGGAGCGCGAAGGAGGTGCGCGCCTTGTCCGCATACTGGGAAGGCACATCAAGGCCGCGCAGGCTCGAGATGATGTACTCGCCCGGCGTCTTGAATTTCGCCAGCGCCTGCGCCCAGCTCTGCTTAAGGCCGATCAGTGCGCGATACACGCTGGGCAGATTCCCGCCGCTCTCATGAAAGGTTCGTGCCAGCGCGTCGACAGCCTCGCTCGGCGGCTCGTCGGCGATGAAATGCCGCGCAAGCTTTGTAGCAATGAAATGCGCCGTCGCGGGGCGCTGCGCGAGGTCGCGCAGCACGGCAACGCCCTGCTCCATGCCACCCTCCGCGTAGCGCTTGCCGAGCACCGTCTGTGCGCCCGGCTCGTGCATCTGCTCGCGAAACACGAATTGCCCGGGCACGCCGCCGCCTGGGAGCGGTCCGCGGTCCGCACCGATCGACCAGCCGGTGATGACCTTGGCGAAGCTCGTGACGTCGGCCTGCGCATAGCCGCCGGCGACTCCGAGGGTGTGCAGCTCGAGAATCTCGCGCGCGAGATTCTCATTGATACCGAAGCGGCGCTCGCCGCCGCGCCGCGCGGCGCGCTGCGCAAGCTGCGAATTCGGACCGATGGAGGTTTGATTGTCGAGATACAGAAGCATCGCCGGATGCTGGGTCGAGGCGAGCAGCAGGTCGGTGAAGTTGCCGAGCACGTGCGGGCGGATCGCTTCGCGCTCAAAGCTGCCGGCAATGCCGAACACCGAGACCTTGTCTACCGAGACGGCGAAGTGGTTCGTCCAGAAATACGTGAGGTGCTCGATGAACGGCCGCTCGCTCGTGAGCGCCTCACCGATGCGGGCCGTCGTCTCATCGACGTAGATTGGCAGGTAGAGCTGCGCGACTTTCATGACGACTGCGGCGTTCGCCGCCTCGGCGGCGGCGCGCGCCTCCCGCCGCTCGTGCCGCAGCTTGAGCGCCTGCGACAATATGTCAGCTGAGCCGCGCAGAGTTGCGCCGCGCAGCTGCGGCGCGCCGCCGGAGAGCTGCGCGGTAAGCCAGCCGCGCGCATCCTCACCGACGCGCGCAAGCTCGCCCGGCCGTGCTCCCAGGCCGAAGCGGTTTGCCGCAATCGCCGCGCTTAACGCGGGGTCGTCCATCTCTTGCGCTCACTCCTGAACCCAATGATTCGTACAGCGCGCCACCGACAGCCCCGTTGACAGCACGCGGCGGGCAGTGTGACCGCATTCGCTATACTGGAACGCTTCGCGCGCGCATCCATCATGAGCACTCCGGCCGATTTAGTACTCGTCGACGGTTCGTCCTATCTATACCGGGCGTTTCACGCGCTGCCGCCGCTGTCGAACTCGCGCGGCGAGCCGACGGGCGCGCTGCTCGGCGTGCTCAATATGCTCGTGAAATTCGTCAAGGAGTATCGACCGGCGCACATTGCGGTCGTCTTTGACGCTCCGGGCAAGACGTTTCGTGACGACCTATTCGTGCAGTACAAGGCGCACCGGCCGTCGATGCCGGATGACCTGCGCGCGCAGCTCGAACCGCTGCTGCAGATCCTGAACGCGCAAGGGATGCCGGTGCTGCGCATCGGCGGGGTCGAGGCGGACGATGTCATCGGCACGCTCGCCTGTCGCGCGGCGAGCGCCGGGCAACGCGTGCTCATCTCGACGGGCGATAAGGACATGGCGCAGCTCGTCAACGACTCGATCACGCTCGTCAATACGATGAGTAACAGCACCCTCGACCGCGCTGGCGTGAAACTCAAATTTGATGTCTACCCGGAGCAGATCGTCGATTACCTGGCGCTCGTCGGCGATTCCTCGGACAACATTCCGGGCATCAACATGGTGGGGCCAAAGACCGCGGCGAAGTTACTGAACCAGTACGGCACGCTCGCTGGGGTGATCGCGCACCTCGATGAAGTCGGCGGCAAGGTCGGCGAAAATCTGCGCGCCGGACTTGACACTCTCGAGCTCTCGCGAAGCCTGGCACAGCTGCGCACCGATCTCGAGCTGCCGCTGCACCCCGCGCAACTGCGTCCGGGCGAGCCGAACGTGCCGCAGTTGCGCGCGCTCTACGAGCGCTACGAGCTACGGGCGCTCCTCAGGCAGCTCAAGGGGGCCGCAGCAGGCGAGGAGCAGCCGCTGCCGCCGGCAGCAGCGGCCGCGACGGCCGCACCGAAGATTCCGCGTCACTATGAAACCATCACGACGTGGCCGGATCTTGAGCGCTGGCTCGAACGGCTGCGCCATGCGCCGCTCCTCGCCTTTGACACCGAAACGACGAGCCTTGACTACATGCGCGCCGAGATCGTCGGCGTGTCCTTCTCCGCCGAGCCCGGATTTGCAGCGTACGTGCCGCTGCGCCACGACTACGCGGGCGCGCCCGAGCAGCTCGACCGCGCCGAGGTGCTCGCAGCGTTGCGGCCGATTCTGCAGAACCCCGGGATCGTCAAAGTCGGCCACCATCTCAAATACGACGCGCACGTTCTTCTTCACTACAACATTGAGCTTGCAGGCGTGCGTTACGACACGATGCTCGAGTCCTATGTATGGAACAGCGTCGCCAGCAATCACGACATGGATGGGGTGGCGCAGCGCTATCTCGGCGTGAGCACGATCAAATACGAGGACGTCGCGGGCAAAGGCGCAAAAAAGCTCTCTTTCAACGAAGTGTCGGTCGATCGGGCGAGCGAATATGCCGCGGAAGACGCGGATGTGACACTGCAGCTGCACCATGCACTGTGGCCGCAGATCCAAAGCGTGCCTGCGCTGCAGAGCCTGTACGAGCAGATCGAGCAGCCGCTCGTGCCGGTGCTGCTCGGCATGGAGCACCATGGCGTGCTGGTGGATCGCGAGCTCCTCGAGAAGCAAAGCCGCGATATTGCTACGCAGCTCGCGCGCCTTCTCGCACAGGCGCAGGCACAAGCCGGCGTGCCCTTCAACATCGAATCACCCAAGCAGCTGCAGCAGGTGCTGTTTGAGAAGCTGCAGCTGCCCGTGATGCGCAAGACGCCGACCGGCCAGCCGTCGACCGCCGAGGATGTGCTCGAGGAGCTCGCGCAGTCGTACGACCTGCCGCGCACGGTGCTCGACTACCGGACACTCGCCAAACTCAAATCCACTTACACCGACAAGCTGCCGCAGCAGATCAATCCCGACACCGGCCGCATCCACACCTCCTACCATCAGGCCGTGGCGCAGACCGGGCGCCTGTCATCCTCCGATCCGAACCTGCAGAACATCCCGATCCGCAGCGCCGAAGGCCGGCGCATTCGCCAGGCTTTCATCGCCGCGCCGGGCCATGTGCTGATGGCGGCGGATTACTCGCAGATCGAGCTGCGCATCATGGCGCATCTGTCGGACGATGCGGGATTGCTGTCCGCGTTCGCTGCCGACCTCGACGTGCACCGCGCAACCGCAGCGGAGGTGTTCAGCGTTGCGCTCGATCAGGTGAGCGCCGATCAGCGCCGCCTCGCAAAGATCATCAACTTCGGCCTCATCTACGGCATGTCGCCATTTGGGCTCGCGCGGCAGCTCGGCATCGAGCGCGCGGCGGCACAGAAGTACGTCGATGTGTATTTTGCGCGCTATCCGGGCGTCAAGCGCTTCATGGACGATACGCGCATTCAGGCGCGCTCCCGCGGCTACGTCGAGACGGTGTACGGCCGCCGGCTCTACCTGCCCGACATTCGCGCGAGCAACCCACAGCTGCGCCAGGCCTCCGAGCGCGCCGCCATCAACGCGCCGATGCAGGGCACCGCGGCCGACATCATCAAGCGCGCGATGCTCGGCGTCGACGCCTGGTTTCGCCGCGAGAAGGTTCCTGCAAGACTCATCATGCAGGTGCACGACGAGCTCGTCCTCGAAGTGCGCGAAGAGGCCACCGCCCAAGTGACGACCGGCCTGCTCGAACAAATGGCCGGCGCCGCGGAACTCAAAGTGCCGCTTCGTATTCACATCGGAGTCGGGCTCAACTGGGACGAGGCGCACTAGTCGCGTCCGCGAGCGATGGCGTAACCTTGAACAGGACTTCCGAACTCACCACGAATCGCTGGAGGATCTCGTCATGCGCAAGTGTCTTCTGCTGGCGGCTCTCGTTTTTGCAGGCGCGGCGGCGCAGGCGGCGGACGGTGTCTACGTCGGCGCCAGCATCGGCAAGAGCAACCTCAACGATATCTATGCCTCCGGTTTCAACCTCGATCCCGACCCGGTCTCTTGGAAAATTATCGCCGGGTTCCGTCCTATAGATTTCTTTTCAGTCGAGGCCAACTACATTGACATCGGCAGCGAGCACAAGCCCTTCGGCATCGGCACCGCAGATGCGGACGCCAAAGCGTTTGCCGCCTACGCGGTCGGCTTCCTGCCGATTCCTTACTTCGACGTGTTCGGCAAGGCGGGCCTTGCGCGCTGGCAGCTGCGAGGCGACTTTTCGAGCAACTCGCAGCTCTTCGGATTTGACGATCACGGCACGCAGTTCGCCTATGGCGCCGGGGCGCAGGCGAACTGGGGCCCCTTCTCGGCCCGGTTCGAATATGACGGGTTTCGGATGCGCAATACCGACGGCCTGAGCATGTATTCCATCGGCGCAATCTGGACTTTCCTGTAGCGACGAGGATCGAGCTTGCACGCGGCGAAGTGACTGATCCGCATGGCAAATATGCGCCTGCGGCACTGCGGAACTTCGTGCAGGGCGATGCGTCTAAATTTCTGAGCGCCTCCAGCGCTCCCCGCTTCCCTCCCTAGGCGGGTCAACCCGGTTCACGAGACCTGTGCCGGGTTAGTCTGCCCCGGTAACTTCTTTGGAGGTTACCGGGGTTTTTTTATTCGACAGCCACGCGACAAGCGTTTCCTGGGCCTGCGCAATGCCCACTCCCGCGTGCGCCGAAAAGAGCTGCACACTCACCTTCCCACCGAGCTGTCTGTTCGCTGTTGCAAGCGCCTGCGAAGCGACCGAGCGCGTGAGCTTGTCCACCTTGCAGAGCAAGACGTGCACGCGGCGTTGCCGCGGATCGCTCCACGCGATGACCTCCTCGTCGGCCTCGGAGATTCCGCGGCGCGCATCGACGATCAGGAACATACCGCACAGCGAGCGCCGCGCACGCAGTGCCTCCATGAGCGGCGCCCAGGAGCGCCGCTCGCTCTCGGGCGCGCGTGCATAACCGTAACCGGGCAGATCGACGATGCGGCCGCGCGGCATGAGCTCGAAGAAATTCAGCAGCCGCGTTCTGCCGGGCAGCTTGCTCGTGCGAGCGAGCGTGTGGCGCTGTGCAATCGCGTTGATCGCGCTCGACTTGCCCGCGTTCGAGCGTCCGGCGAATGCGATCTCGGTACCCTCATCAGCGGGGAACTGGCCCGGCGCGGCGGCACTCACCAGGAATCGGACGTCGGTAAATCGGCTCATGGGAGCTGCCAGTGTGCTGCGGCGCGTAGTGTACAATTTGCCGCCCACGCCCAAGTCGGAACGGATGCGGAAAAAACGTTAATGTTCAATAGATTCATGGCTGCCGGTACCTGCGCCTGGCTGCTGAGCGTCTCATTCACACCCGCCAGCGCCGCCACCCCGTACGATCACGGCTCTGTCCAGAACGGCACGACCAAGGCCACCGTGTGCGCCGGCTGTCACGGCCCCAATGGCAACAGCACCAATGCGGCATGGCCCACCCTTGCAGGCCAGAGTGCGCTCTATGTTGCCGAGCAATTGAAGCTCTTTCGCGCGAAAGTGCGCGATAACCCGGTGATGACGGCACTCGCGGCACCCCTGTCCGATGCCGACATCGATGACCTTGCCGTATATTTCTCGGCACAGACGCCCACCGGGCTTGAAGCGGATCCCTCCTACTGGAAGGCTGGAGAGATTGTTTACGTACGCGGCGACAAGACCCGCGACATTCCCGGGTGCATCGCCTGCCATGGACCCGTCGGTCGCGGCAATCTCGCCGCGGGCTATCCGGCGCTGCGTGCGCAGCAGTCAGCCTACACGATGAAACAGCTCAGTGATTATGCGCACGGCACACGCTACTCCGGCGCCAACGACAAGAACCCCGCAAGTCCCAATGGCTACATCATGGCGACGATTGCCAAGCGTTTGACGCCCGAGGACATCCGCAACCTTGCCTCCTACGTCCAGGGACTGCGCTGAATATGAGGCATTCCATCATGGTTCGATCCGCCGTCCTGGCCGTGCTCGTGAGCTTGAGCGCCATCGCCTGCAGCCGTTCAGCGCCCCATGCCACCGCATCGCTTGCCATGCCCGCGCCCACGGCGCCAGCCGCCGCGCCACCTGCACCGCCTGTCACCACGACGGAATCCCCGCGCGTCCCCGCGGGCACAGAAACGCCGTCCGGCGAAGAGCGCTCGGACAACGAGCTTGAGCGTCTCGCCGCGCTGCCGGCGGATCAGCAGCTGCCGGGCGGCCGCTGGAAAGCGGGCACGAACTACGTGCCGATCGTTCCGCCGCAACCGACCGGCGTCGGCCCCGACAAGGTCGAGGTGCTGGAGGTGTTTTGGTATGCCTGCCCGCACTGCTTTGATCTTGAGCCCTACATTCAAAGCTGGCTGAAGAAGAAGCCCGCCAATGTCGAGTTCGTACGCGTGCCCGTGATGTGGGCCCCGATTCACCGGGCGCATGCGCACCTGTACTACGCGCTGCAGGCGCTCGGGCGCTCGGATCTTGATCAGAAGGTGTTCGAGACCATCCACGACGATCACAACATGCTGGTCGCCAACAACGAGCCCGAAACTTTGAACCAACAGTTGAAGTGGGCGGTGGCGCACGGCATCAATGGGGACGCTTTCCGCACGGCCTACAACTCCTTCTCGGTGAGCTCCAATCTTGCGCGCGCCGAGGAGCTGAACGCGCGTTACCACGTCGAGGGCGTGCCGCTCGTCATCGTGAACGGCAAGTACGAGACCGACGTCAGCAAGGCCGGCGGTCCGGATCAGCTGATCCAACTCATCAACGATCTTGTGGCGAGCGAGAAGCACCACTGAGCCTGCGCGCCGCCTGATATCGCTAGCCGAGCAGCTGCCGCGCCGCCGCATGCGCGCTTCTTGAGCGTCGCCGCCCGGATGCGCAAGACGAGTCCGCGCTGCATCTGCCTGCGCGGCTCGACGTTTTTTGAGTTCGCGCGCCCGACTGGATTCGAACCAGCGACCTGCAGCTTCGGAGGCTGCCACTCTATCCATCTGAGCTACGGGCGCAGAACTATGATTTTACGGGACTTTCATTACCGCCACCAACGTTTAGCCCGCGCAGCGATTGTGTCTGCTCGCATTGCTCGCGAAAGTGCCGCGTACGCGGCGCAGGTGTCGACGCGCTTAAGGCGGCAGTGGAAGCACACGGCCGCCGTCGCGTGCGCAGCATGCCCGCTCGCTGGCACTCTCAATACCTGCGGGCGCGCCCACAGCGTGCGCTCATCGCGCTCCCGAGTTGGCATCGGCGAGAAAGACATAGCGGCCGTGATATGCCGGAGGCCGGAATGAGCTATCGCGGACGCAGCCCGGAGCAACGATTTGCCGGCTACGCGCGCCGAGTCGTTATAATGCGCGAGCTCTCCAGAACGACGCGCGGACGATAATTGTGAGCAAGCAAGACACCCATTTCGTCAATACCTTCAGCCTGGTGATCGGCATCCTGGTGGCGATCGCAATCTTGATTTTCGCCCTTGCACGCGTCGTCGCGAGTCACACGCAGGATCAAGACGTGCTGCAGGAGGCTCAATATTTGAAGAGCGTCGATAATCGCATTCAGCCCTTCGCGCGCGAGGCTGTGGCGGGCCAAGACAACGCGGCCCTAGCCATCAAGCCGGATACGACCGCCGCCGCGGCCGCGGCAGGCTCAGCTGCGATCCCGAAGACGGGCGATGAAGTCTTCCAGCAGGTTTGCAGTGTCTGCCATGGCCCCGGGCTCGCCGGTGCTCCCAAGGCGGGAGACAAGGCGGCGTGGGGGCCGCGCATCGCCAAGGGTAAGGCGACGCTCTACCAGCACGCCCTGCAGGGCTTTCAGGGCGGCGCCGGCGTCATGCCGCCGAAGGGCGGCCGCACCGATCTTCCCGATGATCTCGTGAAGGCCGCCGTCGACCACATGGTGAGCATGGCCCAGTAGCGGCTCAGGCGTTGCGCGCAGTCTTGGCGGCCTCGAGTGCCTGCACGCGCGCTTCGAGCGCTTCAAGACGCGCGCGCGTGCGCTCCAGCACTTTAGTCTGCACATCGAACTCATCGCGCGACGCAAGATCGAGCCGACCGAGGCTCGAGCGCAAGACCGCGCGAAAGTTCTCCTCCAGATCCGCCTGGATGTGGCGCGCCGCTTCAGGCACCTTGGCGAAGAGTCGCCGTGCGATCTCATCGATTCTCAACGGGTCCACCAAGAACTTCTCCTTGCCGCTCAACGTTCGTCAGTTGCACTGAATTCGCGCGCAAAGGCGCACCTTAGGCTCTAAAATGGTGCGCCACGCGGCATGCGAACGAGCGCAAACCACCGAAAGCTCCGAACAAATCCTTCGTGGCATGGAAGCTGCACCGGCACGCTTCGCGCTCTACAAGCATACGCACGGCGCAGACCGTTCGCTACACCGACAACGAGCCGATAACTGATCCGGGGGAGATCATGCGCATGCCTGCAAAGACATCCCGAATGATGCTGCAAGCGATTGGAGTTGGTGCGGCGCTCACCTCCCCGGTGCTGGCGTTTGCCGCCGACCCCGCTGCCGTCCCCAACAAGGGCGACACCGCCTGGATGCTCGTCTGCACCGCACTCGTGCTGCTGATGTCGGTGCCGGGACTTGCGCTTTTCTATGGCGGCCTGGTGCGCACGAAGAACATGCTCTCCGTGCTGATGCAGGTGTTCGTCGGCTTCTCGCTCATCACGGTGCTGTGGTGCATCTACGGCTATTCGCTCGCCTTTACCTCCGGTAACGCGATCATTGGCGGTTTCAGTCGGCTATTCCTGGCCGGCACCTTCGATCCTGCGACCAATGCGTTCTCGCTCACAGGAACCTTCAGCAAGAACACGCCGATGTATGAGCTCGTCTACGTTGCCTTTCAGGCCACCTTTGCCGCGATCACCTGCTGCCTCATCCTGGGCGCCGTCGTGGAGCGCATCAAGTTCTCCGGCGCGCTGCTCTTTCTCGTCCTGTGGTTTACGTTGTGTTACCTGCCGGTGTCGCACATGGTTTGGTTCTGGGCAGGTCCCGACTCCTATACGCCGGGGGTGAACGCCGATGCGGTGAATGCGACCGCGGGACTCATTTGGCAGTGGGGCGCGCTCGATTTTGCGGGCGGCACGGTGGTGCACATCAACGCCGGGGTCGCGGGACTGGTCGGTGCCTTCGTGCTCGGCAAGCGCGTCGGCTTCGGCCGCGAGCCGATGGCGCCCCACAGCCTGACGATGACGATGATTGGCGCTTCGTTGCTTTGGTTTGGCTGGTTTGGCTTCAACGCAGGCTCGGCGCTCGAGGCGGGAGGATCCGCAGCGCTCGCCTTCATGAACACCTATCTCGCAACCGCGTGCGCGGTGCTGTCGTGGATATTTATGGAGTGGATGCTGAAGGGAAAGCCTTCCATGCTCGGCGCCGCCTCGGGCGCGGTAGCGGGCCTCGTCGCCATCACCCCAGCGGCAGGCAACGTGGGAATTCCGGGGGCGTTCGTCATTGGGGCGGCTGCGGGCGTCATATGCCTGTGGGGCGTGACGGGCCTGAAGAGGCTCATCAAAGCGGACGATTCGCTCGACGTGTTTGGCATCCATGCTCTCGGCGGCGCTCTCGGTGCGCTTCTCACCGGCATTTTCAACGCACCGCAACTCGGCGGCCCAGGCCAGGTCGTCGACTGGGTCACGGGCAAGATAGGCTATCCCGGCATCGGCGCCCAGCTCTTCACTCAGGCCAAAGCGGTGCTGCTCGTGGCGATTTGGACGGCAGTCGTCGCCTTTGTGGCCTTCCACGTCGTCAAGTTCGCCGTCGGCATTCGTGTGACAGAAGAAGAGGAGCGCGAGGGTCTCGACATCTCCCTGCATGGGGAGCGCGCCTACGATCTGTAGTCGGCGCATAATGTGACGCCGGTCAAAGGTCGACCCCTGCGAAGCAGGGGATACTCCTTGGGGCGCGGGAGGCGCGTTCACATGCTCCGAATTTTATGTCTGGCCGTACTCGTAACGGGCGCTGCGGGAGCCGTGTACGCAAGCGACGTGTATCGCTATGTGGACGCGGACGGCGGCGTTCACTATTCCGACACCTGGGTGCCTGGCGCGACGCTCATTCACGTCGAGCATGGCAAGAGCACCGAGGCGCCACCCGCGCGTACGACACCGAGTGCGCAGCCCAAGGCCGTCGCGCAGGCCGGCGCAAACGCATCCGCCGACCTGCAGAAGCAGGCGAATGCGCAGGCGATGCAGGCCGAGATGTCGCAGGCACAAGGCGACCAGTGCGCCAAGGCAACGGATGCCTATAATCAGGCGATCCGCACGCGTCGCATCTACAAGCCTCAGTCCGATGGCGGACGGGATTACCTCAGCGAAGATGAGGCCAATGCGTACCGGCTGCAGCTGCGCGATGCCATGCAGCAGGCCTGCGGAAGCGCGACAAAATAGCTAGAGTACGTCTCGCGGCCGATCCGGCCGCCTGCTGATACGGATCCCTCATGCGTGCAGGCTTCGTCGGGCTCGGCGCCATGGGCATGCACATGGCGCGCAATCTGCATCGCGCCGGAGTGCTGACCACGGTGTGGAACCGCACTGCCGACAAGGCGAAGGCGCTCGCCGCCGAACTTGGCTGCCGGGCGGCCGATTCGCTCGCGAGCCTCGCGGCAGAGGTTGACGCCGTTGTCGTGTGTGTCGCGGCGGATGCCGACGTACTCGATGTTGTCACGCAACTCGCGCCGGCTCTCAAGGCCGGCAGTCTCGTCATCGACTGCTCGACGGTGAGCTCGCAGACCGCGCGGCGCGCGAGTGCGCTGCTGCACGGTTCGGATTTTCTCGACTGCCCGGTGAGCGGCGGGGTCGAGGGCGCGCGCGACGGCACCCTTGTCATCATGGTCGGCGGCGCGGCCGAAGCCTTCGAGCGCGCACGCCCGTTGCTCGGCGCGCTCGGCAAGACGATTACGCATTTCGGACCCACGGGCAGCGGCCAGGCGGCGAAAGCCACCAATCAGATCATGTGCGCCGGCATCATCGAGGCGGTTGCCGAGGCGATGGCATTCGCGCATGCGGAAGGCCTGCCACTGCCACAGCTCGTAGACACGCTCGGCAAGGGCGCCGGCTCAAGCTGGTACTTCGTGCACCGCGCGCCCAACATGATCCGCGGCAGCTACCCCCCTGGATTCAAGGTGCGCCTGCACGCAAAGGATCTTGGAATTTGCCGCGAGATGGCGGCGCGCTTCGGTGTAACGCTGCCGGTTGTGGAGCAGGTCCTTGGCGTCTACGACGAACTCATCGCGCGCGGCTATGGCGATGAGGATATCTCCGCGGCCTACCGCCTGAGCGCCGAGCGCTTCGGCGCGTAATCGAAAGAGTCGAAGTAGAGGGCCTCCGCGCGTGCGCCGGCGGGCGGAAACCTCGCACGGATGGCCTCGACCATTGCCGGTGGCCCCGCGGCATAGATGTCAAAGAGAGTAAGGTCCGGATGACGCGCGAGCACCGCCTCGTGCACGAAGCCGCGCTCACGCGTGTCATCGGCCGCGCCCGCATCCGAGAGCACGGCGCTGAACTTAAGGTGCGGATACTTGCGTGCCCACTCGAGCACCCGTGCCTCCTCGTACAGATCGCGCGGCGTGCGCGCACCCCAGTAGAAGTGAATCGGCCGCTCGATGCGCTGCTCGAGCACGTGGCGCAGGATCGACTTCGCAGGCGCAAAGCCGGTGCCGCCGGCGATGAGCAGGAGCGGCCGCGTGCCGGCGCGATACACGAACTGCCCGATGGGCCCTTCGATTTGCAGCAGTGCTCCGACCTTGAGCGTATTGAAGAGCTGCTCCGTGAAGCCACCGCCCGCCACATGGCGCGCGTGCAGCTCGATGAGCTCGGCATCGTGCGGGGGACTGGCGATGGAGAAGCTTCTCCTGCCACCGTCCTCGAGAAGCACGTCCAGATACTGTCCCGGCTGAAAGCGCAGTGTTTCAACCGACGGCAGCCGTAAGAGCACCTGCATCACATCGGGCGCCAGGCGCTCGAGTCGGGCAATACGGCAGGGCAGTGTCTTGATCTCGACATCGGCAACGTCGGCAACGAGACGCGCTTCGACGACGAGATCCGTGAGGGGCCGCGCCTGGCAGAGAAGCACCTGACCGCTGCCGGCCTCCTCGGCCGTAAGCCCGAGCGGCGTGCCGTTCGGATACTCGATCTCGCCGGCAAGCAGGCGCGCGCGGCACGAGCTGCAGTGACCCGACTTGCAGCTGTGCGGCAGATTGAGTCCGGCAGCGAGCGCGGCATCGAGCACCATCTGCCCCGAGTGCACGCGCAGGGTCTTGCCATGCGGTGCTATGCGCACCGCGAAGGATTTACTCATTGGCCGCTACGATACGCCCGCCACCGCCGCGGCACCTCGATGGGATTCAGGTATTCTTGGCCGCCATGCGCGTCGGCTTCACGAAAATGCATGGCCTCGGCAACGACTTCATCATCTGCGACGCGCCGGCCGAAGAGTTTGTGCCATCGCCTGAGCTGTGGCGGCGCCTCGCCGAGCGCCGCACGGGAATCGGCTTTGATCAGGCGCTGCTCCTTGAAAAACCACACCACCCGGGCACTGCGGCCTATTACCGCGTTTTCAACGCGGACGGCGGCGAAGTCGAGCAGTGCGGCAACGGTGCGCGCTGTATCGCGGCGCTCCTGCGCAGCCGGGGCGCGCTCGCCAATGGCTCGGTCACTTTGGAAAGCGCAGCCGGCCTTGTGCGGGCGCGCATGGCCGCGGACGATCTCGTTGCGATCGACCTGGGCGTGCCTGACTTTGCGCCCGCTGCGCTGCCTTTTGAAGCCCTTGGCAGATCGAACGCCTACCGGCTGCATGTCGCCGGTGAGGAAATCGAGATTGGTGCGGTCAGCATCGGCAACCCGCACGCCGTCATTGCCGTGGCCGACGTCGCGACAGCGCCGGTCGAACGGCTGGGAGCGGCCCTCGAGCACCATCCGCGCTTCGCGCACGGCGTCAATGTCGGCTTCATGCAGATCGTTGAGCGCTCGTGCATTCGCCTGCGCGTTTTTGAGCGCGGCAGCGGCGAGACGCTCGCCTGTGGCACAGGCGCCTGCGCGGCGGTGGCCGTCGGGCGCTCGCGCGGCGAACTCGACGCCGCCGTGCAAGTGCTACTGCGCGGCGGCGAGTTGCGCGTAAACTGGGAGGGCCCTGGGGAACACATCTGGCTGACAGGACCTGCTGAGGTGTCATTCGAAGGTTATTTCGAGGTGTAGAAATGACGACACGTGAGGCTCGCGGCTTGCCCGCGCCGGATAACGAAGAAGAATCCGTCGCGCGCTATCTGCAACAGAACCCGGATTTCTTCGAGCGTCATCAGGCGCTCCTCGCGCGGCTGCGATTGCCGCACTCGCGCGGCGGCTCGACGATCTCGCTCGTCGAGCGCCAGATCGAGGTCATGCGCGAGCGCCATGCGGCGCTCGAGGCGAAACTCGCCGAGCTTGTGCGCGTGGCGCGCGACAACGATGCGATCGCGGCGCGTTTCCACCGCTTCGCGCGGCGCCTTCTGCGCTCGACCTCGCGCCAGGCGGCACTCGATGAGATCGAGGCGAGCCTGCGCGACGACTTTGACACCTTTCACTCGGTGCTGATTCTCCTCGGCAGCCAGCCACAGGAGCCTGCGCAGCGCTTCCCGCGTGTCGTGATGGCGGACGATCCCAGCCTCAAATCGTTCGAGTCGCTGTTCGCGAGCGCCAAGCCGCGCTGCGGCCAGGTGCGCGACTCGCAGCGCGAGTTTCTGTTCGGCACGGATGCGAACGACATCGGCTCCGTGGCGCTCGTGCCGCTTGGCGAGAAGGGTGCGCTCGGGCTCCTCGCGCTCGGCAGCACCGAGCGCGATCGGTTTCACCCGGGCATGAGCACCGAGTTCCTCGGGCGCATGGCGGATCTCATCGCGGACGCCGTCGCACGACAATGACTCCCGCGGCGCTTGAGTGGGTGGCCAGCTTCCGGCGCCACCTTGCAAGCGAACGCCGGCTCTCTGCGCATACCGACGTCAACTACGCCCGCGATCTCTCGGCGCTCGTGAAGTACTGTGATCGGCACGGGCTTCAAGACTGGAGCGCGCTCGACAGCCAGCATGTGCGCATCTTCGCCGCGCACTCGCATGCGGCGGGACTTGCGCCGCGCAGCGTGCAGCGGCGGCTCTCGGCGGTGCGCAGCTTCTGCAACTATCTCGTGCGCGAGCGTGCCCTCGCTCGCAACCCCGGCCACGAGGTGCGCGCACCCAAGGCGAACCGGCGCCTGCCGCACACGCTCGACGCGGACCAGATGAGCAAACTCCTCGAGGGGGCGCCCGACGAGGACCTGCTGGTGCGCGATCACGCGCTGATGGAACTTCTCTACTCCTCAGGGCTGCGCCTTGCCGAACTCGTCGGGCTTGACCTTGCGGACCTTGATCTCAAAGACCGTACGGTTCGCGTGCTCGGCAAGGGCAACAAGGCGCGTATCGTCCCGGTCGGCAAAAAGGCGGTGCAGGCGCTCGGACGCTGGCTGCCGCTGCGCGCCGCCCGGGCCAAGCCCACGGAGACGGCACTGTTCCTCGGCAAGCCTGGTCGCCGGCTCGGCGCTCGCGCCGTGCAGCTGCGCGTCGCGGAATGGGCACGGCGCCGCAGGCTTGGCGTGCCGCTGCATCCGCACCTCTTCCGGCACTCCTTCGCCTCGCATTTGCTTGAATCCAGTGGCGAACTTCGCGGCGTGCAGGAGCTCTTGGGCCACGCCAACATCTCCACGACCCAGATCTACACCCACCTTGACTTTCAGCACCTGGCCCGCATTTACGACCGAACTCACCCGCGAGCGCGCAGAAAGGCCTAACTGGCAGCCGAATGAGCGACAGCACTCGATTTGATCCGCACGGGACGACGATCCTCGCCGTGCGCCGCAATGGCGTCATCGCCATGGGCGGTGACGGTCAGGTCACCCTCGGCAACACTGTCATGAAGGGCAACGCCCGCAAGGTGCGTCGGCTCTACAACGACAAGGTGCTCGCCGGGTTTGCCGGCGGCACGGCCGATGCATTCACCCTCTTTGAGCGTTTCGAGGGCAAACTCGAGAAGTATGGCAACCTGACGCGCGCCGCGATCGAGCTCGCCAAGGACTGGCGCTCCGACCGCTATCTGCGCCGCCTCGAGGCGCTCCTCCTGGTCGGCGATCCGGAGAAAATCTTCGTCATTTCCGGCAACGGCGATGTGATCGAGCCTGAGTATGCGGTCGCAGCCATCGGCTCAGGAGGGCAGTTTGCGCTCTCTGCCGCGCGCGCGCTCCTCGAGAACAGCGAGCTTGATGCGCGCAGCATCGTCGAGCGCGCGCTCAACATCGCCGCTGAGATCTGCATCTATACGAACCGCAATCTCGTCATCGACGAGTTGAGCTAGTCATGCTCCCCGCCCTTACGCCGCGAGAGATCGTTCTCGAGCTCGACAAGCACATCATCGGCCAGCAGGCGGCCAAGCGCGCCGTCGCCATCGCCCTGCGCAATCGCTGGCGTCGCATGCAGGTGCAGGAGCCGATGCGCCAGGAGATCACGCCGAAAAACATTCTGATGATCGGCCCCACGGGCGTCGGTAAGACCGAGATCGCCCGGCGCCTCGCAAAGCTCGCCAACGCGCCGTTCGTCAAAGTGGAGGCCACCAAATTCACCGAAGTGGGTTATGTCGGGCGCGATGTCGACTCCATCGTGAAAGAGCTGGTGGACGTTGCCGTCAAGATGACGCGCGAACAGGAAATGGAGAAGGTGCGCCGCCGGGCAGCCGATGCCGCCGAGGAGCGCATTCTCGATGCGCTATTGCCGCGGCCGCGCATGATGGGCTTCTCGACCGACGAGCCGTCGGTGCCGCGCGATACCGAAACGCGTGAGAAGCTGCGCACGCAGCTGCGCGAGGGCGCGCTCGCCGATCGGGAGATCGAGCTCGAGCTGCGCGCCATGCCGATGGGGGTTGAGATCATGGCGCCACCCGGCATGGAGGAGATGCAGCAGCAGTTGCAGTCGATGTTCCAGAACCTCGGCGGCAACCGCACGCGCACGCGCAAGGTCAAAGTCCGGGATGCCGCAAAACTCCTGATCGACGAGGAGGCCTCCAAGCTCATCAACGAGGAGGAGCTCAAGGTGACCGCGCTTGCGAACGCGGAGCAGAACGGCATCGTGTTCATCGACGAGATCGACAAGGTCACGCGGCGTCAGGAGACGATCGGCTCTGACGTGTCACGCGAGGGCGTGCAGCGCGATCTGCTGCCGCTCGTGGAGGGCTCGACCGTCACCACCAAGTACGGCCCGGTGAAGACTGATCATGTCCTCTTCATTGCCTCGGGCGCTTTCAGCCTGTCAAAGCCCTCGGATCTCATTCCGGAGCTGCAGGGCCGCTTGCCGATCCGCGTGGAGCTTGATTCCCTCAAGGTCGAGGATTTCGTGCGCATTCTGACCGAGCCTGACGCATCGCTTACGGCGCAGTACAGGGCGCTGATGAATACCGAGGGCGTCAGGGTTGATTTTGCCGAGAGCGGCGTGCGGCGCATCGCGGAGATCGCTTTCCAGGTCAACGAGCGCACTGAGAACATCGGTGCGCGGCGTCTGCACACCGTGATGGAGCGTCTTCTCGAGACCGTCTCCTACGATGCTACCGGGCAGAACGGCACCGCCGTGGCCGTCGACGCCAAATATGTCGACGATCACCTCGGCAATCTCGTCAAGGACGAGGACTTGAGCCGCTACATCCTATAGAGCAGCCGCTGCCAGGGCGGAGGTGTGGCGCGCTACTCGGCAACCGCGGCCGCAGCGCCATTGGCTTGCGGCAGCAGGTAGGGTGCCAACGCACCCATGTCCAGAGGTTTGATGAGATGCGCATCAAATCCGGCCGCCTGAGTGCGCTTGCGATCCGTCTCCTGACCCCAGCCCGTGAGCGCGATCAGCGTCATCGCCCGACCCCAGGGCTCGGCGCGGATCCTGCGGCCGAGTTGTACGCCATCGAGCTTGGGCATGCCGAGGTCGAGAAGTGCGATCTCCGGCCGACACAGCGCCGCCCGTGCGAGCGCTTCGAGTCCGTCCGCGGCGGTGTAAACCTCATGGCCTTCGCAGCGCAATAGCGCAGCGAGACTATCGAGCGAATCAGCGTTGTCATCAACCACCAGGATTCGCCGCGGCGGTGGCCGGTCGCGCATTTCGGCCGTCGCGGCCGGCGGCCAGCGGCACCGCGCACTTTGCGCAAGCAACGGCAAGCGCACGACGAACTCGCTGCCGCGATTCTCGCCTTCGCTGTGGGCGGCGACTGTACCGCCGTGCATCTCCACCAGCCTGCGAACCAGAGCCAAACCGATGCCCAAGCCGCCCTGAGCGCGGTCGGTCGTAGTGGCGGCCTGGGTGAACAGGTTGAAGAGGCGCGGCAGCAGCTCAGGGGAGATGCCAACTCCGGAGTCCTGCACGCGGATCGCAACGAGGTTCTCTTCACGGCTCACGGTGACTTTGATACGTCCACCGGCCTCCGTGTATTTGACCGCGTTGTTCAGCAGGTTGCTGAGCGCCTGAGTGAGCCGTATCAGATCGCCTTCAACCTCAAGTTGTTGCTCGCCCATGTCGATCAGCAGCTCATGCGTGTGGCGTTCTATCATCGGCTGTATGGTCTCCAGGGCGCGCAGCAGCACCGTATGCACCAGAACCGGCTCGCGCGCCAAGGTAATTGCGCCGCGTGTGATGCGCGATACATCAAGCAGATCGTCGACGAGCCGCGCCAAGTGACCGAGCTGGCGCTCGACCAGGTCGCGCGCCCATACGAGCTGCGGATCCTCGAGCGGACGCCGGCGCATGATTTCCACTGCATTGCGAATCGGAGCGAGCGGATTACGCAGTTCATGCGCAAGGATGGCGAGAAATTCATCCTTCGCCCGATCCGCATCCTTGAGCGCAGTCTCCGCCCGTGCGCGTACGGCAATCTCGGCTTGCAGTGCACGGTTCGCCTGCTCGAGTTCGGCGTTTGCCTGCCGCAAAGTGCAATTTAGCGCCTCCAGCTCGCGCGTCTTTTCCGCCTCCAGCGTGGAGTTCTTGAGCGCAAGCAGCGCGTTCGCTTCGGCGAGACTCAAATTGAGCCGCTGCAGCTCGCGCCGCTTCAGATGAAGCTCGACGAGCACGGTGATCTTGCCGCGCAGAATTTCGGGGACCACCGGGACATTGACGTAGTCGATGGCGCCGAGCTTGTATCCGCGCAGACGCTCCAGCTCCGTGACGTGCACGCCGGTGACGAAGATGATGGGCGTGCGCTCGAAGCGCGGGTGCTCGTGGATCAGCGTCGCGGTTTCGAAGCCGTCCATGCCGGGCATGCTCACATCGAGCAGCACGACGGCGAACTCCTGATTCATCAGACAATGCAGCGCCTCGAAACCTGAATGCGCGCGCACCAGATTCTGGTCCAGATCCTGCAGGATCGCCTCATAACTGGTCAGGCGCGATTCCTGATCATCAACGAGCAGGATGTTGACCTTTTCATGCGCCGGAGCGGAAGTCATTTGCCAGGACTCCTTAGCCGTGCAGCCACATCCGTACGAGGGAGAGGAGCTGGTCGGTATTTACCGGTTTGGCGACGTAGTCTGAAGCGCCGGCTTCAAGGCACTTCTCGCGGTCACCTTTCATGGCCTTCGCGGTCAGCGCGATGATCGGCAGCGTGCGAAATTTGGGCGTCGCACGGATGCGCCGCATCGTTTCGTAGCCATCCATTTCCGGCATCATGATGTCCATCAGCACCAGGGACAGATCCTCCGTCCTGTCGACGAGCTCGATCGCCTCCTGACCGTTATTGGCGCTGATGACCCGCATGCTGTGGCGTTCGAGCAGGCTGTTGAGAGCAAAGATATTGCGAATGTCATCATCGACTACCAGCACCTTCTTGCCCTGCAGCGGCTCATCGCTCTTGTGCAGCGTTTCGATCATCTGCTGCTTGGCGGCAGGCAGATCCGTGACGATCCGGTGCAGGAACAGCGCCGTTTCGTCGAGCAGCCGTTCGGGCGAGCGGACGCCCTTGACGACGATGCTCTTGGCGCGCTTGCGCAACTCTCCCTCCTCCTCTTGCGACAGATCGCGGCCGGTAAACACCACTATCGGCGTATCACGCAGCTTGGGATCCTGCTGTACCTGTTCCAGGAGCTCAAAGCCGCTGATGTCGGGTAACTTCAGATCGAGCACGATGCAATCGAAACTGTGCGTGCGCATCAGCTCCAGGGCCTCGCATCCGGTGCCGGCGGTACTGATCTCGATGTCGCCGGAACGCAGCAGTTCACCGATGCTGAGCTGCTCGGCGGGGTCGTCCTCCACCACCAGCAGCTGACGGATGCGCGGTTTCACGAAATGTTTGATCCGCTCCAGAGCCTGCTCCAGACCATCGGTAGTCAACGGCTTGCTCATGAACGAGAAGGCGCCGCGCTCCAGTCCGTACTGCCGCTCCTCTTCGACGGTGAGAACCTGCACGGGAATATGGCGCGTCAGCGGATCGCGCTTAAGCTCGCTCAACACGGTCCAGCCGAGCATATCCGGGAGGAATACGTCGAGCGAGACGGCCGTCGGCTTGTACTGGTGTGCCAAGCGCAGCGCCTCGGCACCGTTCTTTGCCACGATCACCTTGAAGCCTTTGTCGCGCGCGAGACTCAGCAGCACCTTGGCGTAGTGCGGATCGTCCTCCACCACGAGCAACACCAGGTCCTCGGGTTGCAGCGACTCGCGATCGTCGGGAATATCCTCGACCCGCGCCGCCGGCAGAACGATCGTCTGAAACGCCGCCGTCATATCCTTGGCGGGCCTTGCCGCCGCCGGCAGAGCGCTCTTCGGCTGGGAGGGCCCGACGTAGTTGATCGGCAGATAGAGCGTAAAGGTGCTGCCAACGCCCGGCGTGCTGGTGAGGCGAATCTCCCCACCGAGCAGGTGCGCAAGCTCGCGGCTGATGGCAAGCCCGAGGCCCGTGCCCCCATAGCGGCGCGCGGTGCCTGCGTCGGCCTGCTGGAAAGCCTCGAAGATAATGCGCTGCTTCTCTGCCGGGATGCCGATGCCGGTATCGCTGACGGAGAACTCGACCACGGTCTGCGTCTGCGAGAGCGTTGGATGATCGCTCGACCATCCGCCGGTTGCCACGCCGACATGCAGCCGCACTCCTCCGTGCTCGGTGAACTTGAGCGCGTTCGACAGCAGATTCTTCAGCACCTGCATGAGACGCTTCGAATCGGTCGTCATCGCGCGCCCGAGGTGCTGGTCAATATCTGCGCTAAAAGCAAGCTTGCGCGCATCGGCCTCGTGCCGGAAGTTACGCTCCAGAGTCTCGCGCAGCTGATTGAACGAGACGTCTTCGACCTCGACGGTTACCGTGCCGGACTCGATCTTCGACAGATCGAGGATGTCGCTGATGAGGTTGAGCAGATCCGTGCCGGCGCTGTGAATCGTCTTGGAGAATTCCACTTGCCGCGGCGTCAGGTTGTTATCCGCATTCTCAGCAAGCTGCTGGCCCAGGATCAGGATGCTGTTGAGCGGCGTGCGCAATTCGTGCGACATGTTCGCAAGGAATTCCGATTTGTAGCGCGAGGTAAGAGCGAGCTCGGCGGCCTTCTCCTCCAGAGCGCGCCGCGCGAGTTCGATCTCCTGGTTCTTGCGTTCGACCTCGGCATTCTGCTCCGCGAGCAAACGCGCTTTGTTTGCCAGCTCCGCGTTGGTCTGTTGCAGCTCGGTCTGCTGCGTCTGCAATTCACCCGCGAGCTGCTGCGATTGCTTCAGCAGACCCTCGGTGCGCATCGTCGCCTCAATCGTATTGAGCACGACTCCGATGCTGCCGGTGAGCTGTTCAAGAAAAGCGAGCTGCGAGGTCGTGAACTGGTGCGTCGAGGCGAGCTCGATGACCGCCTTCACCTCGCCCTCATACAGCACCGGCAGAGCGATGACGTTTCGCGGACGCGAGGTCACGAGGCCACCGCGCACGTGGATGAGATCTTCGGGAATGTCCTCGAGCAGCAGGCGCTGCCGGTCGGCGGCCGCCTGGCCGACGATGCCTTCACCGAGCGCGTAACGGCGCAGCCCGGTACCTGAGTCCGGATCCGCGTAGCTCGCCAGCTGCTGAAAATAGCAGTTGCCGTCCTCGCCCTCGAGGACATAGACGATACCGTGCTGTGAATTGACGAGCGGTGCGAGCTCCGACAGGAGCATCTGTCCCACCTGCACCAGATCGCGCTGCCCCTGCATCATGCGGCTGAATTTGGCGAGATTGGTTTTCAGCCAGTCCTGCTCGGTGTTGCGCGCCGTCGTGCCGCGCAGGTTACCGATCATGGCATTGATATTGTCCTTGAGATCCGAGACCTCGCCACGCGCCTCCACTTGAATCGAACGCGTCAAATCACCCTGGGTCACGGCGGTTGCGACCTCGGCGATCGCACGGACCTGGGTGGTGAGGTTCGCCGCCAGCAAATTGACGTTGGCCGTGAGGTCCTTCCAGGTACCGGCGACGCCCGGCACCACCGCCTGGCCGCCAAGCTTGCCCTCGGTGCCCACCTCGCGCGCCACCGTGGTCACCTGATCGGCAAAGATCGCCAGGGTATCCGTCATGCTGTTGATGGTGTCGGCGAGCGCGGCCACTTCACCCTTGGATGCCACAGTCAGGCGCTGGCGCAGGTCGCCGTTGGCGACTGCGGTTACGACTTTGACGATTCCACGAACCTGGGTCGTCAGATTGTTCGCCATGACGTTGACGTTGTCCGTGAGATCCTTCCAGGTGCCGGCGACGCCCGGCACCACCGCCTGGCCGCCGAGCTTGCCCTCGGTGCCGACCTCGCGCGCCACGCGTGTGACTTCGGCCGCAAAGCTATTCAACTGGTCGACCATCGTGTTGATGGTCTCCTTCAGCTGCAGGATCTCCCCGCGCACATCGACCGTGATCTTGCGCGACAGGTCGCCGCGTGCGATGGCCGT